>Ga0315281_10000601_pt1 | contig 50632 bp, 61 predicted proteins | sample YL17G07_0_MG_FD_204540 | JGI IMG/M metagenome (GOLD analysis project Ga0315281, IMG submission 204540) | Sediment microbial communities from Yellowstone Lake, YNP, Wyoming, USA - YL17G07_0 | ecosystem: Environmental > Aquatic > Freshwater > Lake > Sediment | place: USA: Wyoming | collected...
TGCCCGGTGATAATGTGAGATAAGATAACAGACCCCCATTTATATGGATTTGCTGATGCTCCAATCAAAGTAAGCGACCTAGGATTGAAAAGGGGATCAAATTTTTGAGCTATTTCAGACATAACCCCTCTATTACTAACTATCATCGGCTACTAATTGCCTAAGGCTTTCGAGATACCAATTTAGCTAACCCCCTATACTATTCCATTTAGAAAGTGCAGTCAATTGCAACTCAGAAAACACCGTTGTTTTGCTCAACTAGCTTTGCTATGATGCGATAAGAGGTGATTAATTATGAAGGCAGGACTAGTATATGACCCAATTTATCTGGAGCATGATACTGGTGCCCATGTGGAGAATTCCCAGAGGTTAGTATCCATAATGTCGCATTTGGAGGAGACCGGGATGAAAGAAAAGCTTATCTCGTTTTCTCCGCGCCTTGCCTCAATAGAGGAGATAGAAATGGTGCATGCTCCAGAATATGTTTCTCGTATTAAAGGCAGGGCTGAAAGTGGTGGTGGATGGCTTGACCCTGATACTGTTATGTGCCCGAGGTCATATGAAGTGGCTTTATATGCTGTTGGTGGGTTGCTATCCGCGGTAGAAAAAGTAATGGCAGGTGAGGTTGATTCTGCTTTTGCTTTAGTTAGACCTCCAGGACACCATGCCACCTGCAATAGAGCAATGGGATTCTGCATTTTCAACAATGTAGCTATTGCAGCTAAATTCGCCCTGGCTAATTTTAATATTGAACGCATCCTTATCGTTGATTTTGATGTTCACCATGGCAATGGTACGCAGGAGGCTTTTTACGGTGACCCCAAAGTCCTCTACTTCTCTACCCATCAATATCCCTTTTATCCCGGGACCGGCTGGCTGGATGAAACTGGAACTGGTGAAGGCGAAGGATATACCGTTAATTTCCCTATGGCTGCCGGCTGGGGAGATGAGCAATACCTGAGAGCTTTCAACGAGGTTCTTGTTCCAGTAGCTAAGAAATTCCAACCACAGCTTATTCTTGTTTCTGCTGGTTTTGACCCTCACTGGGCTGACGACATAGCTATGATGCAGATGAGCGTTACTGGTTTTGCTCAGATTGCTAAGATACTAAAACAGCTTGCTATGGAATTATGCCACGGACATCTTATCCTTACATTGGAAGGTGGCTACAACCTTCAGGTAGCTGCTTCAGGGACAAAGGCTATTTTCGATGTTCTTCTGGGCAACACGGAGATAGTCGACCCACTGGGCAAGGCGCGGCTGACAAGAGAAACCGTTGATTTTGAACAGCACCTCAAAAGAGTAAAGGAAACACACCATATAGAAGATTAAGGGTGAAGAGCACCTGTGTTACCTTGAGCTCTTCGCTTTCTGTCATTCTGAGGGAGCGAAGCGACCGAAGAATATCGCTCAGGATAGGCTCCGTGAAGGGTCTTTAGATTCTTCGCTACGCTCAGAATGACAGGAAAAAGACTTATATTGTGGTAAGAAGCGCAAGAAAACTTCGTTCCCCAAAAGTTTGCCTTTAGTGGTTAGCCTGATTCCATGTTCATTTTTAGCTATCAAACCTAGTTCAACTAGCTCGTTAATTTGCTGTTGGGGATAAATAGAATAAAGCTCCACTCCAAAGCGATGAGTAAAGTTAGCAAGATTTACTCCCTCCTCTAATCTCAAGCCCAAGATCACCGATTCAGCAATTTCTAAATCCCGGTCAATGTGCTCAATGTTATCCACCAAGGGGCTATTGAAATATGGTTGTTGAGACACTTTTGTTTCCGTATTGCTGAGGTGCTTTACATATTCTATTGGCGATGAAACATTAGCCCAGCGATAACCACCTAGATAGGAATGAGCACCGGCACCAAAACCCAAATAAGGCTCATCTTCCCAATAGGTTAAGTTGTGTTGACATTCCTTCTCGGGCAATGCCCAATTGGATATCTCATAGTGGTTATAGCCCTCTTTAGCCAGCTTATGTTTAGCCAACAAATACATGTCAGCCGCCAGGTCAGCGTTGAGTTTTGGCAGTGAACCTGATTCTACAGCATTGGCCAATGGTGTCCCAGGCTCCAGGGTAAGGGGATAAAGTGAAAGATGCTCAGGATTTAGCTTTATCGCCTCAACGAGATTATTTTGCCAATCGTTTATTGTCTGCTGTGGCAAGGCGTATAGCAAATCAATGTTAATATTCTCAAACCCTGCCTCTCTGGCTGCTAAATAAGCCTCTCTGGCTTCAACTGCCGAGTGAACTCTTCCCAGTAGCTTGAGTTCACTATCGCTGAAGCTTTGCACTCCTAAACTCAACCGATTAACCCCACTTTGCCTCAGTAAGGTCAGAAAGGATTGGTCAATGGTTCCAGGATTTGCTTCCAAGGTCACCTCCAAATTTGGTGACATATTGAAAAGTCCGCTGCAGGTCTTCAGGATACAGGATACTGAGTTCATGGGAAGCAAGCTAGGTGTGCCTCCACCAAAATAAATTGTTTTCACTTCAACCATCCCGACACCGTTGGCATAAAGCCGCATCTCTCCCTTTAAGGCCTCTACATATTGAGGAATGAGCCAGCTTAACCCAGCGTAGGAGTTAAAATCACAGTAGTAACACTTAGACAAGCAAAAAGGGATGTGGAAATAGAGGCTCAATTTCTGTGATTTGCCCATCAAACAGCTTTTTGGGGTGAGGAGAGCCGGGGAAACATTTGCTTCCATTCCCCTTTCTCCCAAACAACTAAGAGCGGGCCGGCAATGCATACTGAGGTATAAGTACCAACAAGCACCCCGATAAATAATGCTAACACAAAGTAATAAATCGTGGCTCCACCAAAGAGCAACAATGCTAAAAGAACCAAGAGCACGGTCCATGAGCTATTCAAGCAGCGTGCTAGAGTCTCTATAATGCTAGAATTCACCGTTACGGCAAAATCAGGACTGATGCCCTTAGTCTTATTCTCCCTGATACGGTCAAACACAACTACGCTGTTGTTGATGCTGTAGCCCACGATGGTGAGTATTGCAGTGATTAACAGAGCGTCAACTTCCACATTAGCCACTTGCCCGAGAATAGCGAAAACGCCCAAAACAATGAGCACATCATGAATGAGGGCGATAGCGGCACAGGCACCCCACCGAAAGGGGCTGGGCATGCGGCGAAATGCCCAGGCAATATAAATTACCATAGCCACAATAGCTATCACCACAGCGATGCCAGCGTCACGAACTGTTGTTCCAGCGATAGTTGGCGACACCGCAAGAGTAGTAGAAATTGCCACATCCCTTTGGAAATCTGCCGTCAAGTTATGCTCCAACTCATCTTTTCCTTCCGGTGATATAAACTTCATACGAACAAAGAAATCATGACTCTGCCCCCGAAATTGGATGATGGCCTCAGGATATCCGAGCGCTGCCATTTCCTGACGCAATTGGCTCTGAATCTGAGATGACTCACTCAATTCCACCTGAGGAGTGAAATTGATAGTCATAGATGTACCACCGGTGAAGTCAATCCCGGGCTGCAGCTTGAAAACGGCTAGTGAGATTATCATCACGATAATCATTATGGCTGAGCCCAGGAAAAACCACTGTTTTTTTCCTATAAAGTCAATCATACTCTAACCCCGTAAGCTGCCAGATTAGTGACCAGGCGACTACCAACGATAAAACGAAGGAAAATTCGAGTGATAATAACGGCGGTAAACATGCTTAATGCCACACCAATAAACAATGTTATGGCAAAGCCAGTAATCATGGTGGCATGAAACGCGCTGCTCATACCAAGCCAGATAAGGATGGCGCAGGCGATAAATGTAGTGATGTTACTGTCACGAATAGCTGGCCAGGCACGATTAGATCCAGCCTCCAGCGCAGCACCCAAGGTGCGTCCAGAGCGCAATTCCTCCTTCATCCTCTCAAAAATAAGAACATGGGCATCAACAGCCATGCCCACAGATAAAATGACACCGGCAATGCTAGGCAGGGTCAGAGTTATCGGAAAAACACTGAGGATAGCTGAAAAGAAAACACCATAAAACCCAAGGCTGATACAAGCTATGACACCAGGTAAGCGGTAGTAAAGGGCCATAAACAGGAGAAGCAATACAATCCCAATTATTGCGGCTTGCTTGCTCTTTTGGATGGAATCAGCACCTAAGGTAGGGTTTATATTTTCCTGTCCAATGATTGTCAAAGGAACATCTAAAGAACCAGAGTTAAGCTGTATCGCTAAACTTCCAGCTTCATCTATGGTAAACTGACCTTTTATATACCCTCGCTCGGTAGCAGTAATAGTCGCTTCAACCACCGGGGCTGATATCATTTCATTATCTAAAAAGATGGCTAATCTTTTGCCCACATTTCTCTGCGTTATTTGCTCAAAGAGATATGCTCCCTCGTCGTTCCATTGCAGATAGACTACCGGACCCGCGGTAGGGTCTACCTCCCGATAGGCACGGTTCAAATACTTACCAGTGAGCTCCTTCTCCTGACCATCTCTACCGGCAGCCTTGGCAGGCTCATCCTGGTAAATTGGGTTCCCCAGTTCATCAAGCATTGGGGTTCCATTTACATTGAACTTCTGCTCCCTGAAGTCGAGCAGAGCGGTCTTCCCGATGAGATTAACTGCCTCAGTGATATTCTCCAACCCGGGAAGCTGAACCAATATTCGGTCAGTACCTTGCGTCTGAACTGTAGGCTCCATAGCAGGATATTTATCACTAATCCTTTTCTGAATTTTCCCTGCTACCGCTGCCATAGCCTCCGCATCACTCACAGAGGGGTCTTTCAGAGACAAATTGGCTTCGTAAAGCAACTGACTACCACCTCTGAGGTCAAGGCCAAGCGATAGCCCATTGGGACCGAGTAACTTCGCATTTACTGGCAATATTGCCCATAAGGCAAGGCCGAAAAGCACAATGATGAAAATTAACCAGTAAATATTCCTCTTGTTCAATTAGCTAACCTTATCCTTCAAAGTGCGTTTATCCAATTCCGCTCGAGCCAGGGCTAGTGCTTCTTCCTTACTGGTTAGCTCACCGCTGGCTTGAGCTTCCTGCACTAAGTCCAAAAGCTCACCAATCAATGGTCCTGGAGCTAAACCAAAGGTGTTAATCAAGTCATACCCATCAACCAGTTTTGGTGGCAAAACCTTAGCCTGCTGTTTATCATACTCGGTCAATATATAGTTTACCAGCTTACAATGTTTCTCCCATTCCGTCATTTCTAACAAAGGTCCACGGCTGGCAAGATAATCAGCCAGGGCTAAAATTAAAATATCAATGCTAGCGTCGCCGGTATCCTTGAAGTAGCGATAGATTGCTCGCTGCGTGGGCATCTCTTTATCCGACATTTGCATTGGGCGAAGATGGTGGTAAACGAGGCTTTCCACCAAGTTTATCTCTCGGTTGCTAAATCGTAGCCTTTCCAGGATAGCCGTCGTCACATCAGCTCCCTCTTTAGCATGACCATAAAAGTGCGTTCTATCGGTATTATCCACAGATTTTGTCCTTGGCTTGGCAATATCATGGAACAATCCACCAAGTTTAAGCAAGGTTTTATGAGTGCTACCACTGGATACTTCTTGAGCCAAATGTTCCTTTATACCTTGTGACCAAGGGGTGTCGGTTAATATCTCTTCATTGCCATACTCCCAATCATGCTCCCTGATTAGGAATTCTATCGCTGCTACGGTTTGCAAAGAATGGTCAAATACATCCCAAAAATGTAATCCAGGTTGTTCTACACCCTTGCTTTCTGCCAACTCCGGGACTAAAGCTAGGAGCAAGCCAAGCTCATCAAGATAACACAGGTAGTGAGCACTGTTAGGCAAATTAACCACCTTAAGCAGTTCTTCCCTGATTCTTTCCCCAGGGATTTTGGTGATTAACTCAGAATAATGACGAATTAGAGTCTCGGTGCCCGGTTCAATAACGAAATTGAGTTCAGCAGCGAGACGCACTGCTCGCAATAGCCTGGCAGCATCAACCTCGAATATCTTCTTGCTGACACCTCGTATAATCTTGTTCCTTAAATCCTTTTCCCCGGAAAATGGATCAATGAACTTCACTCCGGATTGTTTTAGAATCCCTTCATTTTGCTTGGGGCTTTGGCTCACCACAGTGACAAATTGTCTAAGCTCAGCAGCCATGGCGTTTATGGTAAAATCACGGCGAGCGAGGTCAGATTCAATGTTATCTGCAAAGGAAGACAAATCAAGATACCATACTTGTTCACCTGCACTTACCACTACTCTAGCTATCCCATTTACATCGTCTAGCAGCACAAATTTGCCCTCTATGGTCTTGGCTACTTCATGAGCTATATTTATTGCGTTACCATTTACAGCAATATCGACGTCATTAGTTTTCCTATCCAAAAACCAATCGCGTACAAAACCTCCCACCGCGTAGCTTTGATATCCCCGGCGGTCCAATAGCGAGGATACCTTTTTCAGGATGGTAGCCATATCAATCTGCATAACAAGATACGCAGGCAATTATAGTTGGAGAAAACAACGCTGTAAAGGAGTGAGTTCTAAAACTTAGAACAGACACGAAATCTGAAATAATTAGCTATAAATGTCTATCTTTCATAATATAGGTGTGTTAAAATCACCCAGTTACCTTTATATTAACTTTATCGTTAATAGAGAGTGGAGAAGATGAGAATTTGCCTTCTTACATACAGGGGAAATCCATACAGTGGTGGCCAGGGTATTTATATCTATTATCTGGCTCGTGAATTACAGCGCAAGGGGCATGAAGTAGATGTAATCAGCGCTCCGCCTTTTCCTGAACTAAGCGAAGGAATCACTCTACATCGCCTTAAAAGCTTAAGCATATACTATCAAGAAGCTTCATTTAAGGGAAATCTTCGCAAAGTTCGAAACCCTGTCGATCTTTATGAAGTATTTACTACCAAGTATGGAATATTCACCGACCCGTTGGCATTCAGCATGAGAGCTTATGCTAAAGTCAAAGAGCTTCATAAGTCACGGAAATTCGACATCATACATGATAATCAAGGGCTCGGTTATGGTCTCCTCCTAATGAAGAAATTAGGAATACCAATTGTTGCCACTATCCATCATCCCCTTACTATAGATAAGCAGGCTGATTTAGAACAAGCTGATAGCTTACGGGGTAAATGGGGAGTCTACATGTTCTATCTTCTCACTCACATGCAGGCTTTCGTTGCCCGACGCTTGGACAGAGTAATCGCAGTGTCGCAAAGTTCAGCTAAAGAAATTGAGAGGTCATTCAAAGTGACCCCGGATAAATTGAGAGTTGTCTACAACGGTACAGATACCGACATCTTTAAACCAATTAAGGAGGAAAATAGCAATAGAAGCGGTTTAATTATGGTTGGGAATACCGATGATAGAAAAAAAGGAGTTATTTACCTTTTAAAGGCGCTACAACTACTACATGATGATAGAATAACTTTAACCATTGTAGATGACCCATGGCAGCGTTTCCCACACGGCAATCAAGCAGAGCCACCACCACCTTCCTATGCCTTGCGATTGTTACAGAAATTCGGGGTGGACGGGTTGGTTAACTTCACTGGGCGATTAACTACAGAAGCACTAGCTAAACAATACTCCAGGGCAGAAATAGCGGTAGTGCCTTCTCTTTATGAGGGCTTTGGATTCCCTGCGTCTGAAGCAATGGCTTGTGGTGTTCCGGTAATAGCCAGTTCCGCTGGAGCTCTCCCTGAAGTGGTAGGTAATGCCGGCATACTTGTCCCGCCAGGAGAACCTGAGCCCCTGGCTAAGGCAATCAAGCGTTTATCCGAAGATAAACAATTACAACGGAAACTAGGAGAGGCAGGAAGGAGGAGGGTACAACAAGAATTTAGCTGGGAGCAGGCAGCTAAGAAAACTGTGGAAGTATATCAAGGGTTACTGTAGCGCAATGGTCACGGTACAGCTTAACTTGTTGGGGTTGAGAGACGGTGATGTGGTATTGGATGCTGGCTGTGGTGAGGGAAGACACTCCTGGGAAGCATGCAAACAAAATCACTCCACTGTTATTGCTTTCGATATTGATTGGGAGAGCCTTGAAAAAAATAAATATACTCTGGCTCTAATGAAGCAAAAAGGCGAGGTAAACAGTAATAGCTATCTACTCCAGGCTGATATAAACAGCCTTCCCTTTAAGGATGGTGCTTTCAATAGGATTATTTGCTCTGAAGTTTTAGAGCACATACCCCAAGACCAACAAGCACTCAGGGAATTGATTAGAGTATTGGATAATGATGGTGCAATGGCAGTCAGTGTGCCTCATTATTTCGCCGAGTCTATCTGCTGGAGGCTTTCTAAGGATTACTATGGTTTTCCAGGAGGACACATAAGGAGGTATAAGACTCAACAAATTGTTGCTCTTCTGCGCTCCAATAGACTCAATATCTATGCTATCCGCCGCACCCACGCTCTGCATTCCTTTTACTGGATACTTCGTTGCATGTTCGGAATCAAAAAGAAAAATGCCTTGATTCCTTCGTTATACTACAAGTTTCTAACACTTGATATAAACAACAATCACAGGGCTCGCCGCTGGCTAGAGGATTTCTTTAACCTTATTATTCCCAAAAGCATTGTCATTTACACTCGGAAAAAGGAACACCCTTCACTATAATAATATCTGCTAACGAAGGAAATAAGCGAGCTACCTTGTCTAAAGCTCTCAAAATACCGTGGCAGATTGGCCTGGGAAGTTTGGAAAGAATGCTGCCCCACCAAGGTATACCCCATAACAGAGATACTCCTTTGATGCTCTTTATTTGAAAGCTGCCCTTCACCAAATCGCGGAGTGATTGATAGTCGAACTTATATGTATGGTCAGGAGGTAAAACCCAGGGAGTTATTTGGTTCTCGTTTTTCCCCCCAAAAAGCGTTTTTAACCTGATAACCTTTTTCCCTATATGAAAACTAAGACTTTCGAAATTGGCTATGGCAATTATCATCTCTCCCCCGGGCTTAAGCACCCTAGAAATTTCTTCCATGGTTTTAGTTGGTGATAAGAAGTGGTCTAGTGCTCCTTTGCACATAACCTTATCAAAGAAGCATGATTTGAATGGCAGAGCCTCTCCCATACCCTGCAATAAAGCTACTATTGTATTAGCTTCAGCAAGCTTCTCCTTAGCACGGCATAGCATTACTCCAGAAGGCTCAAGACCAATAGTTATAGCCCCACTCTTCGATAGCTCAGCAGCATCAATAGCTCTGCCACACCCTACATCCAATACATATTCACCTTCTTTAGCATTTACTTCTTGCAATATCAATCGCGTTGCTTGTTGAAACAAGAACTCTAAGTCGGGATATACTGTTGGCGGTACTATATTATCGTCATTCCAGTTTAAATCTAATTTTTTTTCCATATTTCCCTGGTATTAATATTACTTTATTCTATCCCTAATATTCTATATGTGGTTTGTTATTGCGTTGCGGGATGTTTTAATGTCATAATATTAACGAAATGTCGACGGAAAGAGAAAAGACTGTAGAATTAGCCATTGAGCAAATTGAAAGACAATTTGGCAAGGGCTCGATTATGAGATTAGGCGAAGCTTCAGCTAGAGTGCCCGTAGAAGCTATCTCAACTGGTTCGATAGCCCTTGATTTAGCCCTCGGTGTAGGGGGGATACCTAGAGGGCGAGTTATTGAAATCTTTGGCTCCGAAGGTTCAGGCAAAACAACCCTAGCCCAGCATATAATTGCCGAAGCTCAAAAAGCTGGCGGTGTTGCTGCATACATAGATGCTGAACACGCCCTTGACCCAATGTATGCTGCTAATTGTGGTGTGCGACTTGATGACTTGCTTATCTCCCAACCCGATACTGGCGAAGAGGCTTTGGAAATTACTGAGACTCTGGTAAGAAGCGGTGCTATAGACGTAATAGTCATAGATAGTGTAGCAGCATTAGTGCCTAGAGCAGAAATAGAAGGCGAAATGGGGGATGCCCATGTTGGCTTGCAAGCTAGATTAATGTCTCAAGCATTAAGGAAATTAGTGGCTGCTATCGGCAAATCCAGAACAGCAGTGGTGTTTATCAATCAATTACGGGAAAAAGTAGGCATTATTTTTGGCAATCCAGAAGTAACACCTGGAGGAAGAGCACTGAAATTCTATAGTTCGGTAAGGATAGATTTAAGGAGAGGCGAGACCATTAAGCAAGGCTCGGAGATAGTTGGGGCACGTGTTAAAGCTAGGGTGGTTAAGAACAAGGTAGCTCCCCCATTTCGTAATACTGAATTCGATATAATGTTTAACCATGGGATAAGCAGGGAGGGAGATCTGATTGATATTGGAGTGGCAACAGGCGTGGTAAAGAAAGCTGGCTCATTCTTTACCTACGGTGAGACGAAATTAGGGCAAGGACGAGAAAATGCTAAGAATTATCTGTGCCAATATCCAGAACTTGCTTCACAACTAGAACATGAAATAAGAACTTCACCAGCTATTCCTAATATATCTCTTAAAGGGAAAGAGGACATAGAAGCCTCTACCAAAGATGATTAATGTCTGATTAGGAAAGCATCACTTGATAAACAACGGTGCCTTTCAACATTGCCTCGGTGCAGCTTACCGCTATCTTTCCTATCGCCCCCGTAGTGAAGGGGAACTAAGACAACGATTAAGCCAGCACGGTTGTAATAGTGAGGTGGTAGAGAAGGCTATTACTAAACTGAAAGAGCTGAATCTGATTGATGATAGTGCCTTTGCACAATTCTGGAAGGATAATCGGCTATCCTTTAATCTTAAAAGCAAAAGGTTGATACAAAGAGAATTGAGGAGCAAAAAAGTGGCTGCGGAAATCGTTGAGCAAGTAACCAGCGACCTAGATGACGAAGACAACGCGTATAAACTAGGCTGTAGTCGGATGCATGCTCTAGCTCATCTAGATTACCCCGATTTTCACCGGCGTTTATCCCGCTATCTCGGCTACCGAGGCTTTAGCTACGAAGTTATCAGGCGTACAATAGCTCGCTTGTGGCAAGAAAGAGAACAACATTAAGATGATTGGCATAAATTGGGGTTTAGCGGCAAAAATTGCCGGTGGCGGCTTTGGGATGGTATTTCTCATCTTAGCGATATTAGCCTTGGTAGTATGGCTAACATCGTTAGGAGTGCGAAAATTCTCAAAAGGTAGCTCAAGGAGCGAAGAAAAGAAGTAGAAGTAAGGCTAATTAATGCATTTTCATAAACTTTAAGGGGAGTAGAATTGTTTGGTCTGCTAGAGAGTGGCTTTCATCTGTTTTATTGGGGCAATGCTTTAATGCTTGTTATTGCCTGCGTCTTCATCTATTTAGGAATTGCTAAAAAAATGGAGCCCCTCCTATTGGTTCCCATAGGATTTGGTATCCTGTTAGTTAACTTGCCCCTCGGTGGCTTAATGGATTATAGACTAGAGGTGAGAGCTCCTGAAGCAGGTAATGTAGTTGAAGTGCAAATGCAGGACGGGGAGAGGTTTAAGGAGGGGGATATTATCTGCCAATTAGACACGGGGGAGATAACAGCTCCGGCTTTCGGCAGAATTGAAGAAATTAAAGTATCACCAAACCAGCATATTGAAGCTGGAGATATAGTAGCCTCAGCCATAACCATGCAGCAGACTGACCAATCAAAGGTGCCAACCGAACCAATAGGGCTGCTTTCCAGAATATTTAGGTTTGGCATTATGTTGCAGATAATCCCCCTTCTTATCTTTCTTTGTTTGGGGGCATTAACCGATTTTGGTCCCATGCTTGCTAATCCAAAAACTTTGTTCCTCGGTGCTGCAGCACAATTTGGAGTTTACTTTGCCTTTTTTATGGCATTGCTTTGCGGATTTACTACTCCTGAAGCCTGCTCAATAGGAATAATAGGTGGCGCTGAAGGACCGACAACGCTTTACGTTACCTCTATCCTTGCTCCTCAAATAATAGGTGCCACCGCTGTGGCTTGCTATTCTTATATGGCACTTGTGCCCATTATTCTGCCACCCGTAATAATGCTCCTTACTTCAAAAAAGGAAAGGGCGATATACATGAAGCCACAGATGAGAGAGGTGTCAAAGCTGGAGAAGATATTATTCCCCATAATTTCAGCCATAGTTATTATATTGCTTGTCCCTTTCTCTGCTCCCCTTATCGGTTGTTTTATGGTTGGGAATCTATTTAGGGAATGTGGCGTTGTTGAGAGGCTTAGCAACACTGCCCAAACAGCATTGATTGATATTTTGACCGTATTGTTGACTTTATCTATAGGAGGAACTATGCCGGCAGAAAATTTCCTCCTGCCCAAGACTTTATTAGTCTTAGGCTTAGGTGTAGTAGCTTTTGCTAGTGCCGCTGCGGCTGGTGTAATACTAGCTAAAATAATGAATTTATTCTCCAAGGAAAAAATAAACCCCATGATAGGGGCTGCTGGAGTATCAGCGGTTCCTATGTCAGCGAGAGTAGTCCAAGTAATGGGGCAAAAAGCGAATCCAAGGAATTTCCTTTTAATGCATGCTATGGGACCTAATGTGGCTGGAGCTATTGGCGCTGCTATTGCTGGCGGTGTATTCTTAGGCATAGTAGGATAGGGTCTACCCTTTCTTGCTTGACAATCATTCCTTACGGAGACTATATTTTTTAGTTAAGGGCCATTAGCTCAGTTGGTTAGAGCACGGTCCTGATAAGACCGGGGTCTGTGGTTCGAGCCCACAATGGCCCACTACTTGGTTTAGCTTTTACTAAAATAAGGGAGAGTGGAGAATGGAAATGTTAAATCCTGCAAGGCGTGATGCTAAACGAAGCATTCTCTAGTTGAGGCTTATGAAGAGCAGTGTTGATATATTTGAGCAAGCAGTAATCCGGGCTGAGAAGCTAAGTCAAGCAGCAAGGAAAGCTGCTGAAGAATCAGCTAGAGTATCTCAAGATACTGTAACCCGAGCTGAAGAAATTAGCCAGGCGGCTGTAGAGGCCGCTGAGGAAGCAAGGAGAGCATCCCAAGATGCTATAACCAGAGCTGAAGAAATTAGCCAAGCGGCTATGAAAGCCGCCCAAATATCAATAAAAGCATCTCAGGAAGCAATAAGTAAGACTGAAGCATCAGCAAGGGCATTTGAAGAAATAGTAAGCAAGGTTGAAGCATCAGCTAAACTAGTCAAAGATGCCACTGAAGCATCAATAAAAGCATCTCTGGAAAGAGTAAGCGTGGCTGAAGAAATAAGCCGTGCAGCCATGAAAGCCTCTACACAAGCAGAAAAAGCGTCTCTGGAAGCCGTGAATAGGATTGAAGAAGTAAGCGGCACAGCTATGGAAGTGGCCGAGGAGGCAAAGCGAACATCACAGGAAGCGGTAACTAAAGCCGAAAAAGTAAGTCAAGAAGCCACAGAGACTGTTGGAGAATCGATAAGAGCATCACAAGAAGCAATAAGCAAGAGTGTAGCATCTATTAAGCTGGCCACGGAAGCTACAGAGGCATCACAAAGGGCATTTGAAGAGGCGATAAGCAGAGCTGATGAAGTAAGTAAAATGGCTATGAAGGCTACAGAATCAGCGACAAGGGCGATTGAAGAAGCAATAAGTAGAGCTGATAAAGTAAGCAAAACAGCCATGGAGACTACTATGGCGTCAGCAAGAGTATCCCAAAAAGCAATAAGCAAAGCTGAAGAAATAAGCCAGGTAGCTTGGGGAGCGGCTGAAGAGGCAAAAAGGGTGTCTCACGAAACGATGAGTAGAGCCGAGAAGGTAAGCCAATCAGCCAAGGAAACCGCTGAGGAAGCAAAGAAACTGTCTCAGGAAGCAACAAGCAAAGCTGAAGAGATAAGCCAGGTAGCTTGGGGAGCGGCTGAAGAGGCAAAAAGGGTGTCTCACGAAACGATGAGTAGAGCCGAGAAGGTAAGCCAATCAGCCAAGGAAACGGCTGAGGAGGCAAAGAAACTGTCTCAAGAAGCAATAAGCAAAGTTGAGAAGATAAGCCAAACAGCCACGGAGGCAGAAAAAGTATCTCAGGAGACACTACGCAAGGTTGAAGAAATAGAACAAACAGCGATAGGAGCTGCTGCAGAGGCAAAGAGAGTATCCCAAGAAGCAGAGAACAAAACTGAAGAATTGATTAAATCAACTATGGAAGCTGAAAAAGTAAGCAAGAGAGCACAGGAGACTGTTGAAGCATCAGCAAGCGCATCCCGGGAAGCGGTGGATAAAGCTGAAAAGGTAAGTAAAGCAGCCATGGAGACTGCTGAAGCATCAGCAAGGATATTTGAGGAAGCAATGACTATGGCTGACAGAGTAAGCAAAGAAGCCAAGGAGATTTCTGAAGCATCAGCAAAAGCAGCTCAAAAAGCAATAGGAAGAGCCGAGGAAATAAGTCAATCAGCCAAAGAATCTGCCGAGGAAGCAAAGCGAGCATCCTTAGAATCAGCAAACAAATTTAAGCAAATAAGCCAAGATATCATAAAGAGTAATGAGGAGGCGAAGATAGCATCTCAAGAGGCAATAAGCAAAGCAGAAGAAATAGGCAAGATAGCTAGTGAAAAAGCTGATGAAGCGAAAAAAACTTCTCAGGAGGCTATAAATAAAGCTGAAAAAATAAGCGAAACAGCTAAAGAAGCTGTTGGAAAATCCACACAAGCAGCTAGAGAAGCCGTAATCGCCTCGGTAAAGGCATTAGAGGAAGCAATCAACAGAGCTGAGGAAATAAGCAAATCAGCCAGGAGAGCTGCGACGGCATCAATACAGGTATTTGAGGAGGTAATAAGTAAAGTTTCGGAAGGAAGTGCGCAAGCTAAAGAGATTGCCGAGCTGCCATCAAAGATGTTTGAAGAAGCGATAAGTGGGGTTGAAACCAATGAGGAGGAAAGGAAAAAGAAGCCGGTGGAGCCAAGCAAGGAAATCGAGACACGTTTGAACCTCCTGACCAAAATGTATGCTTCAAATAAAGATAAATATGTTGAAGAAAATGAGGAAGAAAAACCCAAAACAAACGATGAAATAGATGAGGAGGATTAGGAAAAGACAAGGTTACATGGGCAATAAAAGGGGAATTATCTCGGTGTTGACAGCTAGATAGAAAAAATTAATAAAATAATATAAGGTATAGGAGATAAAGGAGGAATATTATGGCAGACCCAGAAAAGCAAGTTTCTCAGAATGAGGCAGACGAGGGAAAAACCGGACGGCAAATGAAGAAGGTCTCCCAGAAACCTAAACAAGCCATGGAATCCCTTGCTGAAATTCAACAGCGGGCGCTGGCAGCTTATGTTGCCTATATGGAGGCGGAACGTCAAGTACAACAAGCCTATAAGGAGCAAGAACAACAAATAGAGAGAGTTTATGAAGACACCAAGCAACAAGCCGCAAAGGTTTGCGAAGAAAGCATAGCGCAGACATTGAAAATACGTGATGAAGCTAAACAACAAGCTGCAAGGGCTTGCGAAGAAAGCATGACTCAGGCACTAAAAGTTCGCCAAGAAGTTGAACAACAAGCTAGCAAGGCCTGTGAAGAAAGTATAGCTCAGGCATTAAGAATCCGTGAGGAAACTGAACAGCAAGCCTGGGAAACCCATAGCGAAGCTATAGAAAGAACATGGCAGGCCTTTACTAAGAGCACAAAATAAGAAAAAACGCGTTTCCGGTCAGTGCGATAAAGCTAATATTTAAGCCTTTTGTGAATTATAGTAACACAGGGATATCATTAAAGATTTCTTCGAGCTCTCTGCCACCATATTGCGATCCCTGTCTTGCCTTTATAGCGGAGATTAAGTCAATCGCTTTGGTGAAGTAATTCGTTACCTTCCCTAGAGCGCTAAAATCAGACAGAATTACAGCAACATCTACCGATTTTTTTTGCCTGGGATAATCCCCACTTCGTATTAAAGCATCCGGGGCTACAGCCTTTAGATTGTCTCCAAGCTCCCTGATTATATCCATATTCATCTCATCAGGCGGGGCAGAAATAAGATAGAGAGCTCTTCTCGCATTTTTAGGGTCGCATGCGAGTGATAACTCGCTTAAAGCTTTATCCATGGCATGGGCTCCCTTATTGGTCTCAGTTAGCTTGTCCCTGAAATGATTTTTCTTTCCAAGTGGGAGTTTCCTCTGCCGAATTAGCGATTTACCTACGCTGATCGCTGTCCATCCTGCCAAGGTCTGTATTATATCTCCGGCATCAATCACTTTTGCCCCGATATACTTCGGCTTTGTTTCCTCACCGGCACAAAGTAAATTGTAAAAAGGTTCAACCACGCGAGCATTGATCCTCGCCAGATTTTCCGCAATGGAAGATTCTTTCTTGATATACCTCTGGTTATCAACAAGAATTATAGCGTCGGCTACTAAGTATACCGATTTAAGGCAAATAGCAGTGTTGTAAACAGTTCTGCTTTCAGTTGTTTCTTCCTGGCGGAAAGGGAGAGCGATGAGGTTATAAACCGGCTTGCCAACATAGCGCTCTTTTAATAGTCGGGTTAATACCCCTATTGAGCCTGACCCCGTACCACCAGCAGCACCAGCAATCAATAAGAAACCATCTGCCTCAGGGAATTGCTCTGCTGTCCTTATGGCATCTATAACCTTGTCGCCATCTTCCCGCGCTATTTCAGCACCGAGTTCACTTATCTTACCTACTCCATGTCCTTCGGTCTTCCGCCCCCCAATAACAATTCTATGTCTATAATCAGGTTTAATATTGGTTAGTCCGCTCAAATCAGCAATATCAGTATTGACAGCGAAGGCACCGGCAATCACATTAAGCCCTCGCTTAACTTGCGCTCTCTTGTTAAGCCAGGCAAACCTATCAACAATTCTACCGCCACATTGACCTAAACCTACAACTATTAACTTCATTTGATTTTTATTTTAGCTAAATCTATATGATAGTGTCAATATAGCTATTTCTAGTTCACTAAAAGGAACAGTTTAAATTATCCAAGGTCATCGCTTGGTGTATTGTGGTGCCTTGCGGGCCCGTTTAAGCCCATACTTCTTGCGCTCTTTAACCCTGGCATCCCGTGTAAGCAAGCCTTCCTGTCGCAATAAAGGTTTAAATAACTCGTTCTGTTTGACCAGTGCACGAGCAATGCTATGGCGAATAGCCGTAGCTTGACCACTCAAACCGCCACCATTTACCTTTACTATAGCATCATATTTACCCATAGTTTCAGTAGCTTGGTAGGGAGTCTCTATTAATTGACGATGTAAAAGACGAGTAAAAACCTCCTGGTAAGGTTTGCCATTGACGGTGACCTTACCGTCACCCGGGAAAAGTTTAACTTGTGCAATAGCGCATTTACGCTTTCCTGTACCCCAAACATAAGCTTGCTCAACCATTAAATTTCATCTCCTTGATGCAACTTGGGCATGATGAGGATGTTCACTCCCGGCATAAACCCTGAGCTTTTTAAACATGGCTCTACCTAAGCGACTTTTAGGTAGCATTCCCTTAACAGCTGCTTCCACCACCCGCGTGGGATACTTGGAGAACAATTCTCGGAAGGTAATCTCCTTGAGCCCCCCCGGATACCCAGAATGCCGATAGTAAATTTTTTGGTTAGCTTTCTTGCCGGAAACTTCCACTTTGGCAGCATTGAGCACCATAACATAGTCCCCAGTATCCAGGTGAGGCGTATAAATCGATTTATGCTTTCCCATCAATAGTTTGGCTACCTGAGATGCTAATCTACCCAAGATTTGCCCGCTGGCATCAACTACCTGCCACTCCCTTTTAATCTCTGTGGCGCTGGGACTATAAGTCTTCATTGTTGAACTCCCAAAGATTTAGAATAATTAACTCTGTTCAAGCATAATCCACGAGCAGGAGCCCTGGGACCGGCTAAATCGGGGGTCCTTGCTTCCATAATATCCTTGAAGTCGTCGAGCCCTATTTTGCCTAGCCCCAGCCTGATTAAAAGCCCGACAGTATTGCGCACTTGATGAGGAAGAAATGAATCAGCTATCATCCGAAAAATAACTAAATTCTCTTTCCTCCTAACTTCTGCCTTATAAACGTTACGCACTGTGTTCCTTGAATTATTCAGAAAGGTGGTAAACGATTTAAAATCATGACTGTCAAGAATAAGCTGACATGCTTTATTCATCGGTTTCATGTCTAGTGTTCCCGGGACGTGTAAAGCAAATCCTTCGCTTAATGGAGCCCGAGATTCACTATTCAGGATATAATAGCAATATTCCCTACTCAAAGCATCCTGCCTGACATTAAAATCATCACTAGTTCGGTAGGCTGCCTTGACTGCTATATCTCTGGGAAGATAATAATTTAACGCCTTTGTCATCGTTATGGTGGATAATCCTTCTTTTGCCCAAAAGCTTACTACTTGCCCTTTAGCATGCACTCCAGCATCAGTCCTGCTAGCTGCTACAGCTCGACTGCTCTGACCACAAAATTTCTTGATAGCCTTCTCCACTTCATCCTGAATAGTGGGCAATCCAGGTTGCCATTGAAAACCATAATACTTTGTACCATCATATTCTACAACTAAAACATATTTTGTAAGAGCCACTACTTAATTAATTGGACCTGTACTAAGGGAGCATTATCCCCCACACGTCGTCCCAATTTAATTAACCGTGTATAGCCTCCCGCTTGGCCAGAATACATTGGAGCAACTTCATTAAAGAGCTTTTCGACTACCTTTTTATCGGTAATAAATGCTAAGGCACGACGCCTTGAAGCAAGACTACCATCTTTCCCTAAGGTAATCATTTTCTCAGCTAAGCTACGAAGCTCCTTGGCTTTAGCCTCAGTAGTGGTAATCTTTCCATGAGTTAACAAGTCGGCTACTTGATTTCGGTACAGTGCCCATCGATGCCCTGTTGGTCTACTTAACCTGCGTCCCGCTATTTTATGCCTCATCCTCTTTTTTCCCTTTTCTTTTTCTTTTCCTTTACCGAAAACCCTAAACTTGCTAGCAGTGTATTCAGCTCTTTTTGAGATTTCGCCCCTAAGCCAGGAAGTGGTGGTAAGCCCTCTTTATTTTTCTCTATAAGTTGCCCTAGAGTCAAAATTCCGGCCCTAGATAAACTATTGCAACTACGAGTAGATAACCCTAGTTTTCCTATAGAGACATCAAACTCAACGCTAGATGGCAAACCAATAACCGGTTCGGTTTCTCTCTCCTCCAGGGGAATGAGCTCCTTGAACGGAGAAAACTGGGCGATTAAGATAGCCCCAGCTTGGCTCACTGCCTCGCTTGGAGATATAGTACCGTCAGTCCAAACCTCTAAAATAAGTCTTTCAGGACTTCCCTCTCTACCAGGGTTAATAGTCTCATCTGAAAAATTGACCTTGTACACCGGTGTGAATATAGAATCTACCGACAGTGCTCCTACAGGTAAGTTCTTGGCGGGTCCCGCTGGTAAATACCCTCGACCTAACTCTATATTAAATTCTACGCGAAGCTTAGCTTCAGGAGAATCTAGAGTAGCTAAATAGAGTTCAGGATCAGCAATCTGAAAATCTGCTGACGGTTCAATATTGCCAGCATAAACTTTCCCTTCTCCTGCTGCATCTAAAAACAACATACCCGGTTGATAGGATAGAGGACGGAATCTTATTTGTTTGACGTTTAACAGAAATTCAATGACATCCTCCTTGATATGAGAGAGCGGTGAAAATTCATGCTGAACTCCGTCAATCCTAACCCAGGTTACTGCAGCCCCAGGCAAGGAGCTGAGGAGCACACGACGAAGGGCATTACCTAAAGTGATGCCATATCCTGGCTCTAATGGCTCAGCAAGAAATTTGCCATAATTGTTTACCGTCTCAATACACTTAGCGCTGGGAATAGGCAACTTAATTGAATTATCTTGAGTAGTATTCAACGATAACTTTTGCATCGAATTTAGCATCGAGGTCATCCTTGGTAGGCAATTTTAAAACTTTGCCCACCACATTTTCTTCATCTAAGCTTAGCCAACCAGGGATAGTCCTTCCCTTAATCTCCTCGGATAGCTTTTCATAATATCCAGTTTTAGTGCTGCTTTCTCGCCAGGCAATGACATCGTCTGGACGCACTAGATAGGTTGGCATATCCACCTTATGCCCATTAACAAGTATGTGACCATGCCGAACTATTTGTCTGGCTTGGGCACGTGAACTAGCAAAACCTAAGCGATAAACCACATTATCTAACCGTCTTTCCAGCAATATTAGTAAATTTTCACCGGTAATGCCTCGAGCTCTCTGCGCTTCCCGGAAAAACTTGCGAAGTTGCCGCTCAAAGATTCCATAACTAAACCGAACTTTCTGTTTCTCACGCAGTTGAAGCCCGCGTTCTGTAATCCTACGGCGTCGACTGCTCAAGGAATGTTCCCCTGGAGAGCTGTTCTTTTTCTCTAAAGGGCACTTTGGAGTGAAACATTTCTCCCCTTTAAGCATTAACTTCTCACCGAGATAACGGCACAAACGACATGTGGGTCCTGTATAACGCCCCATTCTATACCTTTCTCTTTTTAGGTGGACGACAACCATTGTGCGGAATCGGGGTTACATCCCTAATGCTAGTAACAATAAGCCCCGAAGCCTGTAATGTGCGAATAGCCGCCTCTCGTCCACTACCAGGTCCTTTAATGTAAACCTCAACCTGTCGCAAACCATCACTTATTGCTTGCCGCGCTGCCTTCTGTGCAGCTAACTGAGCAGCATAAGGAGTGCCCTTCCTGGAGCCCTTAAATCCAGCACTACCCGCACTTCCCCAAGCAATAACATCACCTTTCAAATCAGTCACAGTGACTATAGTGTTATTGAAGGTAGACTGAATATAAACTCTCCCCTCGCTGATTCCACGATGTGTTCTTCTTGCTTTGTTTTTTTTTCTCTTTGGCATTTTACTTCTTACTTAAACCGCGTTTTTGTCCTCTACCTGCCACTGTCTTCCGTAAACCCTTCCTAGTACGGGCATTAGTGCGTGTCCTTTGTCCATGAACTGGCAAATTCATACGATGTCTAATACCCTGCCATGAGCCAATTTCAATTAATTGCTTTATGTTAGACTGTATTTCCCTCCGAAGCTCACCCTCCACTTTGTATTTCTTATCCACGATATCACGAATTCGAACAACCTGCTCTTCGGTAAGATCTTTGACTTTAATACCGGGGTTAATCTCAGCAGCAGCCAAGATATGCTGGCTTAATGTAGGCCCAATGCCATAAATATAGCGTAACCCGATACTAACCGCTTTTTCTTTAGGAAGATCCACACCAGCAATGCGCGCCATTAGTTATCTATTAACCTTGCCTTTGGTTATGCCTTGGGTTCACACAAATAACCCTAACTCTACCCTTACGCCGAACAATTTTACATTTGCTACAACGAGGCTTAACTGAAGAACTTACTTTCATCTCAAATTCATATTAAAACAAAACTTTATTATAAGAGAACATTGAATGCTTGTCAAAAACACATGGGAATCTTATCCAATTCGATAAGTAACTCTACCTCTGGTCAAATCGTAAGGAGAAAGTTCTACCAGTACCCTATCCCCGGGTAATATCTTAATATAATGCTTTCTCATCCTGCCTGAAATATGAGCTAACACTATATGCCCATTAGCTAGTTCGACACGAAACATAGTATTAGGCAAACATACAATTACCTTACCTTCGACCTCTATTCTTTCCTTTTTAGCCATACTTGGTGAGTATTTCACCCCCACTATCAGTAATAGCAATGGTGTGTTCAAAATGTGCTGAGAGACTTCCGTCAGCAGTTAGCACCGTCCACCGATTGGGTGCCAGCTTAGTATGCCAATCCCCGGCATTAACCATGGGTTCAATAGCCAAAGTCATGCCTTTGCGGAGTAAAGGACCTTTTCCGAAAGCAAAATTAGGTACTTGAGGTTCTTCGTGTAATTCTCGACCTATCCCATGTCCGGTATACTCCCTGACTACAGAGAACCCCCTGGACTCAACATAATCCTGTATAGCAGCTGAAATATCGCCAATGTGTGCACCAGGCTTAGCTTGGGCAATGCCTAGTTCCAAACTTTTCTTGGTAATCATTATGAGATCCTTAGCTTGCGGGGTTATTTCCCCGACACCAACGGTTATGGCTGAATCAGAATGAAAGCTTTCAAAAATGAGCCCTGCATCTAGAGAAACGATATCTCCCTCCTTTAATACTCGCTCACCAGGAATGCCATGAACTACTTCATTGTTCACTGAAACACATAAATTAGCTGGGAAATCTTGATAACCCTTGAAGGAAGATTTAACGTTCCTTACCTTCAACTCTTCAGCCATAATCTCATCCAAGCAGCACGTTTTGATTCCTGACCTTATTTCCTTTTTTAACCTACTCAAAATAGTTGCTAAGATTTTACCACTTTGACGCATAATAGCTATTTCTTCAGGGGATTTTATAATTATCATTTGAAAATCGCTTTACCTTGCTTTCTCAATGACAGCATTATTTCCTTAGCCACCTTTTGTATTCCTTGGTTACCATTCACCTCAATAAGTTTGCTTTGACCCCTATAATAATCGACTATCGGGATAGTCTGAGCAAAGAAAACTCTTAATCGTTCTTTCACCGTCTCCTCTTTGTCATCCTCTCGCTGATATAGTTCACCGCCACACTTATCACATTTTCCAGGTACTTTTGGTGGTGCGGTTATTAAATGATATGGAGTCTGACAATTTTGGCAGAGCCATCGCCCCCCGAGACGTTTCAAAAGCTCCTCATTGGAGACCTTAATGTATAGCACCTTATCAATACTCTTACCTTTATCAGCGAGACCCTTATCTAATGCTTCGGCTTGTGCCGATGTTCGCGGAAAACCATCAAAAAGACAGCCAGAGACGCAATCGGGCATCTCAATCCTCTGCAAAATCATTTTAATAGTTACCTCATCAGGCACTAATTCCCCTCGCTCCATATAAGATTTAGCTAATAAGCCCAATTCAGTTTCCTTCTTCAATGCCTCTCGAAACAAATCGCCTGAAGCTATATGCGGTAAATTTAATTCACTGGATAGGCTATCTGCTTGTGTTCCTTTGCCAGCACCTGGAGCACCTAGGAGAATAATATACATACTTAATCCCTCACTATTTCAAAAACCCTTCATATCGCCGCATAGTTAATTGAGCTTCTACCTGTTTCATAGTATCTAAAGCAACGCCAACAACTATGAGCAGTGCCATGCTGGAAACTGTTATCGTGGCAACGCTGGTAATTCCTTGGGCAATGAAAGGCATAATTGCCACCAAACCTAGAGAGAGGGCACCGCCAAATGTAATGAGGCGGATAATACGGTCTAAATAATCAGCAGTTGCTTTCCCGGGACGAATTCCAGGGATGAACCCACCTTGTTCTTGTAATCTCTTAGCCAGACCCAGTTGCTCGAATATTATCATGGTGTAAAAGAAAGTAAAGCCAATTACTAATAGAAAGTATGCTCCCCAGTAAACCAACCCCAAAGGAAAGGTGGCGCCAGGATTAAAAACATGCATTATTGTGTTCGCAAAATTCGGGGATGATTGGTTAGCAAAATAGCTAGCAATTGTTGCTGGAAGTGTCACTACAGCAATAGCAAAAATAAGAGGAATCATCCCAGCGGTGTTTACCCGAAGTGGGATATAAGTTGCGCCTGATTGTCGATACATGCGCCCGCTGCGAAAAGTGGTGCGGGCATACTGTACAGGAATACGACGATGCGCCTCAATAAATGCTACTACAAACACTAAAGTGGCTAAAACAAGGATAATAAAAACAACCAACCCCATAGGGTTATCAGAAGCAGCTAGGATGCTTTGTCCCAGCATCGTCGGCAATCCAGCTATGATACCAGCAAAGATTATTAATGATATCCCATTTCCAATGCCTCTTTCAGTAATCAATTCACCTAACCAGACAAGAAACATAGTACCAGCAGTCATTGATGCCACTACAGTCACAACGATTAGTGGCTCAAACGATACTACAACATTTTGTCCCTGTAGAATGACCAGCATGCCATAGCCTTGCAAGGCTGCCAGAGGTATTGTTAGGATGTGAGTAATGCGGTTAATCTTGCGTTGCCCAATTTCACCTTGTTGAGATAGAGCCTGGAGGTTAGGAATGACTGGCACTAATAACTGCATAATTATCGAGGAGGTGATATAGGGATAAACTCCCATAGTAGCAACACTGAATCTCCTCATAGCACCACCACTAAAGAGGTCAAGCATACCGAAAAGCTGGTTTTGCGCGAAAAGGTTACTCAGTGCAGTAAAGTCTACGCCAGGCAAGGGGGCATGAGCTATAAAGCGGAAAACAACTAAAATGCCTAAGGTAAAAAGGAGTTTTCGCCTCAAATCTGGCAACAGAAACATATCTCTGATTGCCTGGATAAGACGTGATTGTGGTTCCCTACGCTGCATTTAAATCTCTTTTACCTTGCCACCGGCAGATAATATCTTCTTTCGCGCAGCAGTAGACAGCCTGTCGGTTTTCACAGACAGCGAGTGATGGACATCACCAGTACCTAAAATCTTGACAGGATTCTTTAATGACTCAATTAACCCTGCTTCAAAGAGCTTCTCTCTGGTTACCTCGGTATTAGCAGGAAATATGCTAAGCTTGCCTACATTCACAATACTATATTTCTTTTTAAAGGCATTAGTAAAACCTCTTTTTTCAGGTAATCGCTTTATAAGAGGCAATTGCCCACCCTCAAAGCCAAGACGTACCTTGCCTCCAGAGCGAGATTTTTGTCCCTTGCATCCCCTCCCCGAATAGGTACCATGACCACTGCTGTTCCCTCTCCCAACACGCTTCTTCTTGTGTCTAGCACCTACAGACGGTCTTAATTCATCCTGCCGCATCTTGCTTGTCCTTCACAACTATTTCTGGCTTCCTCAAGTTTGCTAAGGCAAGTATTGTTGCCTTAGCTATATTAACTCGATTAGAACTACCCAAGGATTTGCTAAGGATATCCTTTATCCCTGCTAATTCCAGTACTGCCTTAACCGTGTTACCAGCGACCAAGCCAGTTCCGGGTCCTGCCGGTTTGAGTAAAATCTTAGATGCCCCGAATTTGGCTAAAATTTCGTGGGGAATGGTATTATCCGCAAGTGGAACCTCAATCAATTCCTTTCGTGCTGTTGTGTTAGCTTTGCGAATCGCTTCGGGAACACCAGTGGCTTTACTTAACCCTACTCCAACATGCCCGTTGTTATCACCAACTACCACTAGAGCTCTGTAACGAAGACGCCGACCACCCTTAACTACCTTGGTTATACGGTCAATAGCTAGGAGCTTCTCATTAATCTCTAACCCTGAAGGGTCAATTTTAGTTTTTTTGCCAATTACTTTAGTAACTGCTTTCATTCTTAGTAGCCTTAAATTTTCAACCCTGCTTGCTTGGCAGCTTCACCTAAAGCTTTCACTCGCCCGTGATATTTGTATCCACCTCTATCGAAAACTACCTGTCTAATATCTTTGTCTATTGCTTTTTGAGCAACCAATGAACCTACAAACTCAGCTCTCTTTATTTTTGCCTCCTGCCCAAGTTTTCCTCGTGCAACAGGTTCAAGAGTACTTGCCGAAACCAATGTCTTCCTTGAAGAATCATCTATGATTTGCGCATATATGTGATTCAAACTTCGGAAAACGGACAATCTAGGGCAAGATGCTGTACCTGATATTTTCCTCCTCACTCTCTTATGCCGTTCTCGCCGAAGCGCTCTTGAATTTGTTTTACGCATTATATTCACTATCCTCCGGCTACTGCCTTACCAGCTTTGCCGGGCTTGAGCCGGATTTCCTCCCCACTATATCTAATCCCCTTTCCTTTATAGCAATCTGCAGGGCGTATAGCTCTGATTTCAGCAGCTACTCTCCCCACAACTTGCTTATCAATACCCTTAATGTAAATACGGTTTGTTCCCTCAATTGAAGCGGAAACATTTGAGGGAATTTGAAACTCCACAGGCTGACTATACCCAACTTGAAATAATAATTTATCACCTTTTCCCTGCACCCTATAACCCACTCCCTTTATCTCTAGAACTTTCTCAAAACCTTTACTAACTCCTTCAACCATATTAGCAAGTAAACTACGAGTGAGCCCATGTAAAGAGCGGTGCATTTTATCGTCCCCCTTCCGGGACACTACTATATTCCCTTCCTCTAATTTAATAGACATGTCTGGGTGAAAACAACGATAAATTTCTCCCTTGCTCCCTTTTACCGTCACCTTATTCCCTTCAATATTCACCTGTGCATCTTCAGGCACCGGGATAGGAAGTAATCCAATGCGAGACATATTACTTAACCTCCAGACTACCACACATAAAGTAAAAGCTCACCCCCGAGACCAATCTGCCATGCTTTCTGACCGGTCATAATACCTTTAGAGGTAGACAAAATAGCAATACCCAGTCCTCCGTAAACACGAGGGATTTCCCCCTTACCAACATAGACTCTCAAGCCAGGTTTGCTAACCTTTTCCAATCCCAGCAGTGCTGGTTGTTCCTCTATATACTTGAGATATACTTTTATCGTTGACTGCGGCTTGCCTTTAATTACCTCATAATCCTGAATAAACCCCTCGTCTTTTAAAATTTTAGCTATGGGTAATTTTATTTTAGAGGAGGGAATGATGACATTATCACGCCTCGCCATGATGGCGTTACGGATTCTAGTCAACATATCAGCGATTGGGTCAGTGCCTACCATCATAATATAGTCCTTACCAGCTCGACTTTCTCACTCCAGGGATTTGCCCAGTTGCGGCAAGCTCCCGAAAACAAATGCGACACAAGCCAAATTTGCGCATATAAGCACGTGGGCGCCCACATAATTCGCAACGATTACGCTGCTGAACCCTGTATTTCGGGGAGCGCTTTGACTTCACGATCTTAGCTACCTTAGCCATTGCTTTTACCCTTAAAAGGCATGCCCAATAATTCTAATAGGCTCATTGATTCTTCGCTAGTCTTGGCAGTAGTCACTATAGTTACCTGGAGTCCACGAATCTTATCTACCTTATCATATTCAATCTCGGGGAAAACTATTTGCTCCCGCATACCTAAATTGTAATTGCCATCACTATCAAAAGAGGTTCTCAATACCCCTTGAAAATCACGAAAACGCGGCAAGGTTATATTAATTAATTTATCCAGAAAATCGTACATTCTCACACCACGCAGCGTGACCATCATCCCAATAGGCATGCCGGTTCTCAACTTAAATGAGGCGATAGATTTCTTTGCCTTTGTAACTACAGGCTTTTGCCCCGCGATTGTTGTTAAATCCTTTTCAGCCGCTTCAAGTGCCTTGGGATTCTGTATCGCTTCTCCCAAACCGATGCTCAAGACAATCTTCTCTAACCTAGGCACTTGCATTATGTTGCGGTAACTAAATTTTTCTTTAAGCTGAGGAACCACTTCTTTTAGGTATTTCTCCTTTAGTCGAGTCATGCTAGTATTAATCAATCACCTCGTTACAAGAACGGCAAATTCGCACTTTTCTACCGTCATCTAGAAAACGAAAACCAACTCGCGCCGGTTTACCACACTTATCGCAAAGTAGCATTACATTGGAACAATGGAGCGGAGCTTCAAGCTCAATAATGCCAGCCTGTCGGGCTGCCCCTCGAGTCCTAGAGTGACGTTTAATCAGATTAATTCCTTCCACTATAATTTTATTCTCCTTAGGAAGAGCTTTACGAACTTTCCCCTTCTTGCCCTTCTCTTTGCCAGCAACAACAACAATAGTATCGTTTTTCCTTATCTTCATCTTACACAACCTCTGGAGCCAACGAAATTATTTTAGTAAAATTCTTACCTCGAAGCTCTCTAGCCACAGGACCGAAAATACGGCTTCCTTTAGGATTATTCTTCTCATCAAGAATTACTGCAGCATTCTCATCAAATCTAATATAAGAGCCATCTGTGCGGCGGTAAGGTTTAGCCACACGGACAACCACAGCATGTACTACCTCACCTTGTTTCACCATACCATGCGGTATAGATCGTTTTACCGAGGCTACAATAATATCGCCAACATAAGCATACCTTCTTTTAGTGCCACCAGGCACGTTGATACACATGATTTGCTTAGCTCCTGTATTATCAGCTACTTTAACTCTGGTGTAGGATTGAATCATTCTCCTGTACTCCTGTTGGTTTCGATGTGAGTTCCACTACTCGCCATCTTTTTTCCTTAGATAGAGGGCGCATCTCCACAATCTTTACCTTGTCTCCAACCTTACAAGCATTATTTTCGTCATGAGCTTTATATTTTTTGATATGCTTCACCAACTTTTTATACAACGGATGTGTTTTTACCGTCTCTACAGCTACTACAACAGTTTTATCCATTTTGTCACTCACTACTACCCCAGTTCTAACCCTTCTTTTTCCTAAATGACTCATCATATATTAAGTTCCCTTTCTCGAAGAATAGTCTTAAGTCTGCTAATCTCCTTCTTAACTCGCGGTAACTCACGGTGATTGCCAAGTTGTCGAGTAGCTAAACGAAAACGAAGATTAAAGAGCTCTTCATGAGCCTCTTCCAATTGCTTTAACAGCTCTTCATCACCAAGAGCACGAATTTCACTGACCTTCAACTTTCATCTCTCCTTTTGTAATAAAGCTAGTAGCAATGGGAAGCTTGTAAGAAGCAAGATGCATTGCTTCATGAGCCAAGCTTTCAGTTATGCCACCCATTTCAAAAATAATTCTGCCTCTTTTAACTACAGCTACCCAATGATCGGGAGAACCTTTGCCTCCCCCCATCCTTGTCTCTGCCGGCTTCTTGGTTGCCACCTTATCTGGAAAAATGCGTAGCCATAATTTGCCACCACGCCGTACATAACGCACCAAAACACGTCGAGCAGCCTCAATCTGCCTTGCTGTTAGCCAAGCAGATTCCTCAGCCATCAATCCAAAATCACCGAAGACCACAGTATTACCACTAGTGGCTTCCCCTCTCAAGTGACCGCTGTGGACTTTACGATATTTCACTCGTTTCGGTTGTAGCACTTTCCTTCATTACCTCCTTAGAAATATCGCCTCTATAAATCCACACTTTAACCCCGACACACCCCATCGCCGTATGAGCTTCGACAAAACCATAGTCTATATCAGCAGATAACTTATGCAATGGCATTTGCCCTTGATGCAAAGTCTCAAAACGAGCGATCTCTGCTCCACCAAGCCTGCCACTACACTTTATCTTTATCCCCTTTGCGCCTGCTTCTAAGGTTCTAAAAGCTGCCTGTTTCATTACTCGGCGAAATGGAATTCTGTTTTCGATTCGTTCAGCTACGTTTTGAGCTACAGGGTGAGCTTCAAGCTCCGGACGCTCAACCTCTCGAATAGTTAACCTAATTTTCCCATCGCTAACTTTCTCCAACTCCTTTTTTAATATTTCTATATTTTGCCCCCCTCTCCCAATAAGAATGCCGGGATGAACAGAATAAATGGTTAAACCTATCTCGTCTCCAAGCCGCTCGGTTTCCACCCGAGAAACACCACTACCATGGCATCTTTGTGCTATAGCCTTGCGTAATTTTAGGTCCTCCTGCAAGAAGCGGCTATAGTTCTTTTCAGCATACCATTTAGCATCCCAGCCCTGACTAATGCCCAATCTAAAACCGCGTGGGTGAACTTTATGCCCCAAGGTTAACTTCCCTCCTCCGTAACAAACACTGTAATATGGCTAGCCCGCTTTAAAATGGGGCTTATTCGTCCTCTTGCCTGTGGGCGAAACCTCTTCAAAGTATGCCCCTGATCACAAAGGATTTCACTAATTATAAGGACAGAAGGGGATATTTGAAAATTATTTTCAGCATTAGCTGCTGCTGATTTAATTACTTTGGCTACAGCCTTAGCTGCCGGAGTAGGTAGAAAACCAAGGATTGTTAATGCCTCATCAATTTTTCTACCTTTAACTACATCAGCCACCAAACGAACCTTTTGAGCTGAGATACCAACGTCCTTAGCTACAGCTTTTACCTTCATTCGCTTACTTCTTCTCCTGTACAGTAACTTTAGCCTTGCTAGCATGCCCTCTAAATGTTCTGGTAGGAGCAAATTCTGCCAACTTATGCCCAACCATGCCTTCAGTGATAAAAATAGGTATGTGTCTCCTCCCATTATGAACAGCAATAGTGTGCCCTATCATTTGGGGAAGGATAGTAGAAGCACGGGACCAAGTCCTTATTACCGCCTTCTCCCCCGAATTATTGAGCGCCTCTATTTTCCTGAGTAATTTCGCATCGCAATAGGGGCCTTTTTTACGTGACCTCGACATTTCACTTCCTTCGCTTAATAATCATTGTATCCGATTTCTTATTACGGCGTGTCTTTGGACCCAGTGCCGGCTTCCCCCAAGGTGTCTTAGGAGGCATCCCACGAGGACACCTACCCTCTCCGCCTCCATGAGGATGGTCTCTCGGAGACATAGCAGAACCACGAACTGAAGGACGGAATCCCAACCACCTCCGACATCCTGCCTTACCCAGCACCAAATTCTCATGCTCAACGTTACCTAGTTGTCCGATAGTAGCCCAACACTTGTGGTGAAACTTCCGTAATTCACCCGAGGGCAACTGAAGCGAGACATATTTACCCTCCTTACTCAATATTTGAGCAGCAGCCCCAGCGCTGTGAACAAGCTGACCACCCCTGCCAGGCTCGATTTCAATATTATGAATTAACGTGCCTGTTGGAATCAAACCGATAGGCAAGACATTTCCTATTCTTATGTCAACTTGCTCCCCTGCCTCCACAACATCTCTTACCTGAAGACCTAAGGGAGCAAGGATATAACGTTTTTCTCCATCTGCATAATAAATTAATGCGATCCGAGCTGAACGATTAGGATCATATTCAATGGCAGCCACTTTGCCAGGAACGCCAATTTTATCCCTCTTAAAATCGATGACCCTAAGCTTGCGTTTGGCCCCACCACCACGGTGACGTACTGTTATTACACCGCGACTATTGCGTCCCCCTTTCTTCCGCAATGGCAAGAGCAATGATTTTTCAGGAACTGCCTTAGTTATTTCTTCAAAGCTAGCTTTAACCATTCCTCTCCTACCAGGAGAAGTTGGCTTGTAACTTTTTAATGCCACAAATTACCTCCAATTTATATCTAGGGATGTTTCCTCAGCCATCGAGTTTTCTTAAGGAGCTTCCGATGATGATGCTTGGACATCTTCTTTTTTCTCCACTTTATTACTGAGCCCATGGTTAACCCTTTTTAAACACCCTCAAAGAAACTGATCTTATCACCTGGTCCCAGAGTAACTACTGCTTTTTTCCATGGTGAACTTGTTACTTCTCTCCTGCCCATTCTCTTCGTCTTCCCAGGTGTGGTTATCACGTTTACTTTAGATACTTTTACTTTAAATGCCAACTCAATCGCCTGTTTAATTTGAGCCTTATTAGTTTCTCTAGCTACTTCGAAGACATACTTATTTCCCTCTTGAAGCAATGTAGCTTTCTCCGAGATTATGGGACGCCGTAAAACTTCATAGGGATGCATGCTTAATCACCTTTCTTCCCCAAGTTTGCTCTATTTTATGTATTGCATCAATAGTAATCATTAACTTTTGATGAGAAAGCAAATCAGCCACATTGATCAAAGCCGAAGGTAAAACATCCACGTTAATTAAATTGCTAGCTGACTTAACTACATTTGGAGTAGCATCAGGAGTAACAATTAATACTGAATAATCGATACCAAGTGCTGATAAGATGTTAATCATTTCCTTTGTTCCTGGCTTATCAAAAGTAAACTCCTCAACCACTTTCATATTACCCTCTCTAACTTTGGCAGAAAGAACGCACTTTAAAGCTAGACGCCTCATTTTCTTAGGCATAGCCTGGTGATACGTACGAGGGTGGGGACCAAAAACTATTCCTCCCCCTCTAAGCAGCGGTGACCCTACAGCTCCCCTCCTTGCTCGTCCGGTATGTTTTTGCGCATAAAGTTTCCTCGTGCTTCCACGGACTTCTCCCCTTGTTTTCGTGGACGCAGTACCTTGACGCTTATTAGCTAATTGCCTTACTAATGCTTGATGAACCACAGCATCATTAAAAGGAAGACCGAAGATATCATCGCTAATCTCTAGTTGTGTAACAACCTCACCAGATGGATTATAAACCGGGACTTGCACTTACACTTCCTCCACTTTCTCAATAACCAATAATCCCTTATTAGCCCCGGGTACAGCACCCTTTAATAACAGCAGGCTGCGATTCGAATCAGCTTCGATGACCTCAACATTATGCACAGTTACTTTCCGCTGCCCCATATGTCCAGCCATACGCTTTCCTTTAAACACCCTGCCTGGAGACGTGGTAGCACCGATCGACCCTGGAGCACGATGACGGTCAGATTGTCCATGCGTTTTTGGTCCTCCGGCAAAATGATAGCGTTTTACTGCACCAGCAAAACCCTTCCCCTTAGAGAAACCGCTTACATTTACTAAGTCACCTTTTTTCAAAAATCCGACATCCATTTGCTGACCACGCTGATGTGAGCTAACATCGTCGGTCTTGAACTCATGAAGATAACGAACTTCCTCTATACCTTTGAGGTGTCCAGATTGAGGCGAGTTAAGATGGCTTACCTTACCAAAACCAAGCTGGACAGCATTATACCCATCTTTGTTCTCATTCTTCACCTGGGTGACAAAACAAGGACCAGCTTCAATAGCAGTTACTGCTGCCACTTCGCCATTCTCTAGGAAAACTTGCGTCATACCTATCTTCTTGCCAATAATGCCCTGAACCATCGCTCTATCACAATTTGATATCTACTTGCACACCAGAAGGTAAGTTAAGTTGACTTAGAGCATCTATAGTTTTAGCGCTAGGTTGTAAGATGTCTATTAACCGCTTATGTGTGCGAATTTCAAACTGCTCTCTAGAATCCTTATCAATATTCGGGGAACGAATAACGCAAAACTTCTCTATTTTTGTAGGCAAGGGTATAGGACCAACAACTATGGCTCCAGTACGTTCCACAGTATCCACTATCTGTCTCACTGACTGATCAACCAATCTATGATCAAAACCTCTTATTTTAACCCGGACTTTTTGGTTGCTCATCTATCTCACCGCCATCTCAGCCATATGCTGCTTGGCTAAATTACTAGGTAATTCCTGATAACGCCAAAATTCCATAGTGCAATTTGCCCTTCCCTGGCTGAGTGATCTCAAATCTCCAGCGAAACCAAAGAGTTCCGATAGGGGAACGAAACAACGAATAATAGAAAAAGTCTCGTGGGCCTCAATGTTTTCAATATGGGCTCTTCTTGAATTTAAATCACCTAAAATTTCCCCTAGAAATTGCTCTGGAGTGACTATTCCTACCTTCATAATTGGTTCGAGCAGGATGGGCTTAGCCTTAGGTATACCGTTCTTCACTGCAATAGACGCTGCTATGTTAAACGCCAAATCAGAAGAATCGACTTCATGGAAACTACCATCGTATAGAGTTACTTTAATGTCCACCACAGGATATCCAGATACTCCGCTTTGCACAGCTGCTCGACTACCTGCTTCTATAGCAGAAATGAATTCCCTAGGTATGACTCCACTGCGGATTTGATTTAAAAAGGCAAAACCACTACCTCTCTCACCAGGCTCCAGCCTAAGCCAAACATGTCCATACTGTCCTTTACCTCCAGACTGACGAATAAATTTTCCTTCAGATTCTACCGTGATGGTTATTGTTTCCTTATAAGCGACTTGTGGCTCACCAACATTTACCTTTATTCCAAATTCACGCGAAGCACGCTCCGTGAGAACCTCAAGATGAAGCTCACCCATGCCTGAAATAATAGTTTGACCAGTCTCTGAATTCTGGTAACACTTGAAAGTCGGGTCTTCATCCATAAGTTTATTTAAAACATTATGTAATTTATCCTGGTCAGCATTACTTTTAGGTTCAATCGCCATTGAAATCACTGGCTCAGGAAAATGTATAGATTCAAGGAGCAAAGGAGAGGTAACATTGCAAATCGTGTCACCGGTGAATGTCTTCTTAAGTCCAACAACGGCTACAATGGCACCTGTGTCAGCTTCATCGATTTCCTCCCGGTGATTAGCATGCATAAGATATAGCTTTCCCAGCCGTTCCTTTTCATTTCTCGTGGAGTTAAGAACCTGAGCCCCGGCTTTTATTTCCCCTGAATACACACGGATATAACTTAATCTGCCCATAAATGGGTCAGAAACTGTTTTAAAAACCAACGCTGCGAGAGCATCTTCATCATTAGGCCGACAAACAATTCCCTTCTCGCCACTAAGCCCCATTGCAGAGATAGGAGGAATATCCAGAGGCGAAGGAAGATAATCAACAACGGCATCGAGCAGAGGACGTATCCCTTTACCTCGCAGAGCACTACCACAAAGAACAGGTACTACTTGATTAGCTATGGTTAACTTTCTTATAACACCTTTTAATAATGAGACCGGGATATCCTGACCTTCGAGATACATTTGCATAATCTGATTATCACTTTCAGCTAATCTCTCAATTAATTTTTGACGGTACTCAGCCGCTACAGCCCTATCACTCTCAGGAATAGTTTCCGTCACAGGCATTAAATCAGGATTATCAGGAAAAGTAATAGCTTTATTCTCCACAAGGTCAATGACTCCTCGGAAAAGATTTTCAACCCCTAGAGGGAGCTCTATGGGTAACGGTTTAGCTTGAAGTCGCTCTTCTACCATTCTTACGGCGTGATAAAAGTCAGCACCGACTCTGTCCATCTTGTTTAGAAAACAGAGCCTAGCTACATTATATTTGTCTGCCTGGCGCCACACTGTCTCTGATTGAGCTTCGACACCTGCTAAAGCATCGAGTATTACGATGCCACCATCTAACACACGAAGACTACGTTCCACTTCAGCAGTGAAATCTACATGCCCAGGAGTATCAATGATGTTGATGCGGTACTCACGCCAGTAGCAGGTGGTAGCCGCAGAACTAATAGTAATGCCACGCTCACGTTCCTGCTGCATCCAATCCATGGTCGCAGTGCCTTCATCTACCTCGCCAATCTTGTAAGTGCGCCCTGTATAGTAAAGTATCCTCTCCGTAGCAGTAGTTTTACCAGCGTCTATATGGGCAATAATGCCCATATTACGTATCTTTTCTAAAGGGAAAGTTCGTGACACGCCCACTCCTCACCAACGATAATGTACGAAGGCTCTATTAGCTTCAGCCATCCGATAAACATCGCTGCGTTTTTTAATTGCCGCTCCTTGATCACGAACAGCATCAGTCAACTCAGCAGCTAATTTTTCTGCCATTGAATTACCATGGCGTGCTCTCGCTGCACTAATTAACCATCTCATTGCGATAGAACGCCCCCGATTTTCTTCTACTTCCACAGGAACTTGGTATGTAGCCCCACCAATGCGTCGCGACTTAACCATAAGAGCTGGTGTAACATTCTTAACCGCCTGTTCTAGAACTTCTACAGGGCTACCATCCGCTCGTCCACTGGTAAGCAACAAGGCATCATAAACAACACGCTCGGCAGTGGCTTTCTGCCCGCGCAACATGAGTTTATTAATAAATTTAGACACGATAACACTTCCATATTTAGCGTCAGGAGGAATTTCTCTTTTTACTACCTTGTTACTCTTTCTCGGCATGTGCTACCTCACTTGCCTGCAGTCCGTTTAGTACCATATCGACTACGACCCTGTTTCCGATTAGCCACCCCTTCGGTATCTAGGGTACCACGAACAATGTGGTAGCCAATTCCGGGAACATCTTTGACTCTACCACCACGGATTAAAACCACTGAATGTTCTTGTAAATTATGCCCTTCACCAGGAATATAAGCGGTCACTTCCATCCCGTTAGTTAGCCTTACACGAGCAACCTTACGTAGTGCCGAATTCGGTTTCTTAGGAGTAACAGTCTTAACCTCAATGCAAACGCCTCGCTTTTGAGGTGAACCTTCAGTCCAGCGAGTTCTGCCTTTTATAGCATTATAACTTAAATGCAACGCTGGAACCTTGGTTCGTTTACCAGGTTTCTTGCGCCCCTTGCGAACAAGCTGATTAATCGTTAGCACTTCTATAACCCTCTTATATCTTAAACTATTTTAAAACTACCTAGTTATACATCGACCTCTTTTACTCTAAATATAGCACGGATTCAACCGGACAGCCTTTACTACCTGCTTAATTTACTCCACAACTATAACACAACAAAACTACAATTTAGCAAACCAAGGTAAATATGTCAAATTATATAACTAGATACTTTGAAGTTTACCATAGCAAGAAGCTATAATGCTTGAGATAAAGTGCACGAATTCAACACCATCCTTACACGAGTTTCAAAACCTGCTCGCTATACCGGAGGCGAGTGGAACAGCATAGTCAAGGATTGGAAGGCGACACCAATTCGAATTGCCGTATGCTATCCCGAAATTTATGAAATTGGCATGTCCAACTTAGCAATAGCTATCTTGTACAAGATACTCAATGAACAACCAGATGTCTTGGCGGAAAGAGTTTTCGCTCCATGGATAGATATGGAAGTAGTGCTGCGAGAACGCCATATCCCCCTTTTTAGCTTAGAATCAAAACATAGGCTAGGCGAATTTGACATTATCGGCTTCTCACTAGGCTACGAGCTTACTTATACTAATGTGTTAAACATCTTGAACTTAGCTCAAATTCCCTTGTTCAATTATCACAGGGATAAATCCCATCCTTTGATAATAGCCGGCGGTAGTTGTGCTCTTAATCCTGAGCCTATGGCTGATTTCATTGATTTGTTTGTCATCGGTGAAGGTGAAGAAATAATTATCGAGTTGCTAGAGCTCTTCCGAGCATATAGAGAGGATAAAGAAGAATTGCTTCGACAAGCTGCTAAATTGCCCGGGATTTATGTGCCTCGTTTTTACCAAGTCTACTACAACAAGAATGGTACTATAAACAGCATTGTCCCTACACTACCTGAAGTCAAGCCAAAAATCGAACGTAGAGTATTAGCCAAATTACCTCCTCCAGTCACAAAGCCAGTGGTTCCTTACATTGAAGTAATACATGGGCATGGATCTGTAGAAATCCAGCGAGGTTGCACTGGAGGTTGCCGATTCTGCCAAGCTGGAATGATCTACCGCCCTGTCCGACAACGCCCACAACAAGAAGTAATGAAAGCTATAGCCGAATTGCTAAAATATTGCGGCTATAATGAAATATCTCTACTTTCCCTGGACACCGCAAAATATACTGACATTGAGGGACTCGTTGATAAATTAGCGAATCAGTATTACCCAAGAGAGCTTACCTTATCTTTACCAAGCTTACGCCTAGATTCAGTCACGGCAGAATTAACTGAATTACTAATGAGAGCACAACACAAAATAACTCTGACCTTTGCTCCCGAAGCAGGAAGTGAAAGATTGCGCCGTGTAATCAACAAAAATATTCCCGAACAAGCTATGTTAGAGACATTAACTGCTATAAATAAAGATTGGGTAAATATAAAATTATACTTTATCCTCGGATTGCCTAGCGAGACCCTTGATGATATAAAAAGCATTGTTGAACTTGTTACCAAAATAAGTCGTCTATGCCGAAAAAGCAGGCTACATATTAGCACGTCTATTCTCGTTCCTAAGCCACATACTCCCTGCCAATGGATAGGACAGGAAACAGAGGAAAAATTATTACCTAAATATGAAATATTAAAGCGAGGATTGAACCAACCAGGAATAAGATTTTCCTGGCTTAATCTTAAAGCTAGCCAATTAGAAGCAGCTTTATCTATGGGTGACCGCCGTCTGAGCAAAGTTATCCATCGCGCCTGGCAACTAGGGTGCAAATTTGATGCCTGGAGCGAATGTTTCGATCACCAAAAATGGATTACCTCGTTTGAAGAGCATGGACTTGATATTTCCTTCTACGCCAATCGGGGGCGAGCACTTGATGAAACGCTACCCTGGGAGCATATTGACACCGGAATAAGTAGGGAATTCCTCGAAAGGGAATATTACAACCTTTGGCAAGTGAAGGAAACACCAAATTGTAGCCACGGAAAATGTAATGCTTGTGGATTACAACGTTGGTCAATTACCTGTCGTGAAAAATACAAGATGGCTCGTGCAAACTCCACCTTATCAGCAGATTGATTTGTTAATTAAGAAATCTACAAAACCAGAGGCTTAGGAAGCTGTTTTGTCCTTCAAGGCCACTTCAAGTGCCTTATCAATACTGTCAACAAAAATAAGCTGAAGTTCTTTCTTAACTTGTTGAGGAACTTCCTCCAAATCCTTTTTATTCTCCCCGGGCAAAATTACTCTCTTACTCCTCACTCCCATGCTTCATCCCTTCTATCGCCATAGCATACTTACTCTCCAATTCCATCCATCGCTCACAGTCTGCTTCAGGAAAAGAAGAACCCTTGTAGAACATTGCGACTAGCAAGTCTGAATACTCCTTCAACTCATCCTCATTTATAGCTCCCGTAGCAACCATTCGCTCACTGTATAACCTATTTTCTCTATCTTGCTTAGATTATTTCTTTTTCCAAAATTTCCAAAATGGCATTATAGTGCCTTCACTTCTGCGTCTCTAAATTCTTGAAGTGCCTTGTTTAGGTCACTTGTAAATGTTTTGTATATGCTCACTTCACCACCTTGTACACCGTCTGCCCTATTCTGAGCTGCATCGCAGCTTTTATAAGCACCCTAATTATGCAAGATGCCTCTATTTCTCACGATAACGTGATACCAAATATCCTTATCCATAGTAGGTTGGCTTGAACTGCCTGCATGTATTTACTAGAACTCCCGTGCTGCCCACCGTAGAATACTTCAAACATGAAAAATCAACCCACTTCTTGGAAATATCATTTAAACCCCACTCCCAAGTACTTCAATTTGCCATACGGTCCAGAGTAGCCAGGGAGACTACACTATCATCCTCACCCAGTGTCATCAAACGCACTCCTCTAGTATTCCTGCTTTGAATTGAAATTTGCACCATAGGTATACGCACTACGTTACCTTTGTTTGACAACATTACTAAGTAACCATCTGTTGAAACTAGCTTACACCCTGCTAATTTACCTGTCTGCTCACTCACTCTATGTGCTCGGATTCCCTTACCACCTCGCTTGTGCATTAAATAATTTGGCACTTTAGTCAACTTGCCAAAACCACGCTGTGTTACAGTAAGCAAACATGCCCCGGGAAACACGACTCCCATACCCACAGCACAGTCGCCATCCAGGCGGATACCACGAACACCACCGCTAATTCTGGATGCAGCTCTCAAATCATTAACCCTACACTTAATAGCCCGCCCACCTTCGCTCACTATAATAACCTCATCTGAATTAGTAGCTACTCCAGCTGATATTAGTTCATCTCCCTTATTAAGTCTCATACCCACAATACCTTTCTTCCTAATCTTGGCAAACTTATCTAGGGAAGTTTTTTTAATCATACCAGCCTTAGTAGCCATCAACAGGAACTTGTCTGACGGGAAATCTGCTGAAGCTACCATTGCAGTTACTTTATTCTTTAGATCAATAAGCAATAAATTGACTAGCGCGGTTCCCTTAGTACCTCGAGACAAACCTTCAGGAATTTCGTAGCACTTGAGCGAATAAACTTTTCCGGAAGCAGTAAAGAAAAGCAAGTTATCATGGGTATCAGCTATTAAGATGTGTTTTATAGAATCAGCTTCGCGAGTCGCCATTCCCATGACCCCTTTCCCACCACGATGTTGCAATCGATACATGCCAACCGAAACTCTCTTAATAAATCCTTGATTAGTCAAGATAACTATTACTTTTTGGTGAGGAATAAGCTCTTCCTTACGAAATTCAACCGCCTCCTCTTCGCTAATCATGGTCCGCCGCTGGTCACCATACCTGGATTTCAATTCAGCAATCTCTTGCTGAATAAGGTATAATACCTTCCTAGGATTAGCCAACAAATCCTCTAAAGAGGAAATGTTGCTTATTATATCCCTATATTCGTCATCAATTTTCTCTCGCTCTAAGTGAGCCAATCGTCGAAGTGGCATGTCAAGAATAGCTTGCGCTTGAATCTGGGACAGGCTAAAAAACGATGCTAATTCGCTACGAGCGGACTCAACCGTTTCGCATTTTCGAATTATGTTGATCACCTGCTCTAGGTTATCCAAGGCAATTTTAAGTCCCTCAAGTATATGTGCTCTCTCTTTAGCCTTCTGAAGCTCAAACTGAGAGCGTCTGGTGATAATCTCTTGACGGAAATCAATGTAACAAATCAGAGCTTCCTTGAGACTAATAAGCTTAGGTTGCCCATTAACTAAAGCTACCATATTAATGAAAAAGGCAGTTTGCATTGCAGTGTTCAGGTAAAGGTTGTTAATTATTTGCTGGACAGGTGCCTCTTTCCTAACTTCAATAACAACTCGCATTCCTTCTCTATCTGATTCATCACGTACTTCGCTGATACCATCAATCTTTCTTTGTTTAACTAGCTCGGCTATCCTCCCTACCAAAGCTGATTTATTTACCTGATAAGGGAGTTCAGTGATGATTATCTGCCTTCTACCCCCCTTGGTAGTTACCTCGTTAACTTTAGCCCGAACCACAACCTTCCCTTGCCCAGTGGCATAAGCATTCTTTATTCCTTCAGTGCCTAAAATAACCCCGCCAGTAGGGAAGTCAGGCCCCGTAACAAAATCCAGAAGTTCCTCCACAGTAGCATCAGGACTGTCAATCAAATAAGTGATAGCATCACATACTTCAGCAAGATTATGTGGCGGTATATTAGTTGCTATACCTACAGCTATACCGGAAGAACCATTAACCAACAGATTAGGTAATCTTGCTGGCAAGACAGAGGGTTCCTTAAGGGAAGCATCAAAGTTAGGAACGAAGTTAACAGTATCTTTGTCAATATCTGCTAGCATCTCTTGTGAAATCTCAGCGAGCCTAGCTTCCGTATATCGCATTGCTGCTGGTGGGTCATTATCGATACTGCCAAAATTACCCTGTCCATCGATTAAAACGTATCTCAGGGAAAAATCCTGTGCCATCCGCACCATAGCTTCATAAATAGGAGCATCACCATGAGGGTGATATTTCCCCATAACCTCCCCGACAATTCGAGCACTTTTCTTATGTTGACTATTATGACGTAACCCTAGCTCATTCATAGCGTAGAGAATACGTCGTTGTACCGGCTTCAAGCCATCTCGTGCATCAGGCAATGCTCGGGAGACAATAACACTCATAGCATAGTCAAGGTAGGAGCTTTTCATTTCCTCTTCGATATTAACAGGCTTTACTATTCCTACTGCCATTGCGTCTCACCTCACTCGATATCCTCGACTACTGAAAAACCATCTGGTAACATTTCTTCAGAGGAGTCCTCGACCTCCTCCTCAAAATGCTCGGCTTCTTCTTCCTTGTCAACGATACCCCACCTGAGCAATTTCCCTCCAGCATAAGGATGGGAAGAATCAGCGATTTTACCTGGGAAGGAAGGAATACCACTCTGATCAGGACGTTGATATATCTCCTTAATTATCACCTGAGCCTTGGTTGCTTCCACACCAAAAATGGCAGCTACATACTTATTGCCGCCTTTTATAAGCTTCACGAGGCGCGAGCTATGTTTAGGCTCTACCTCGCCGAGATACATCCCATCTTCACTTGTAACGACCAACCGCTGTTCTTCCAGACTCAACTGTACTTGGTCACCTTGGTTTACCCTAGCTAATACCTTGCTCGGGGCTAAATTATGAAGGGTTACTATTCCAGACTTAGTTGATTCAGCAATAAAAAGCTCAGGGATAATTCTAGCTACTTTATTATCAAAACCTACCTTAGATTCTGATAAGCTATCCAAACGAGCAATATTCTTCTTGGCAATTGCATTATCTGGTGCGAGTTCCAGCGCCATGAGATAAGCTTCTCTTGCTTGGGCAATTTCCCCCAATTCTGTCAAAGCTCTGCCAAGACGATTATAAGCCTTAATATCATTAGGAAATCTTTCGATTATCTCCCTGTTTAACTTCGCAGCTTCTTCCCAGCGTCCCTGGACAGCCAAATTTGTCGCTTCCCTACTTAATCGCTGCCTTTGTAAAGACTCACCTTCTTCCAACTGATAAGGCATCTTCAGTCACCTCACACAATACTAGTATAAGCAAGTTGCCATAGCAAGTAAACTCAGCCACCCTGTAAACTCACTGTAAATAACCGGGAATAAACAGGTCCCTCAGGTCTTAGCTGACTCTTCATTAAGTTAATGGAATTTACAGTAATATGGCACCTGCTTTCAAATTTGGTAGAGGTCAATAACCGCCCAAGGTCTTTTCTATCACCTAATGAAGCATTATCCCTAACACGTGCCAGCGTCAAGTGTGGTACAAATGATTGATTTTCTCTAGCAAAGCCCAAGGGAACAAGTTTCGAATCCACCCTTTGCTGTAAATCTAAAAGCTTGCCTGTTTCTCCGCTGATACCAACCCAGATAACACGTGGCTGCGCCATCTTTGGAAAGGCTCCTAAACCTGAAACCTCCAATCTAAACGGAGAAATTCCATAAACAGCTTCCTTCATAGCTTCAGTTATCTCGGTTATCTGATTACCAGGGACGTTACCTAAGAATTTTAAGGTCAAGTGAACATTCTCAAAGTCCACCCACTTAACGAATGGATGCCTAGCATCCATAAGGTTACTACCCAATTGCGCTAACTCATACTTAATTTCACGGGGCAATTCGATGGCGATAAAAGAACGAATCCTTTCACGTTCAAATGTCAATCTTCTCTCCCATTAGTATAGAGTAATTCGAGCACTACTAAACCTCTAATCTCAATTTTATGGTTAACCACAAATTTTTGGGAAATATTTCATTTACCCTGTAGACATTATAAGTCATCTTTATTTACAATAACTAAATTAACAATATTTATTGCTATTAAGCAAATGTCAAATCACATCAAAGTAGCCTCTCAAGATATTACAGGTACTAATGTCTTCGACCTTACTGTGCCGGAGCTTATGGAGATGGCAAAAAAGCTACGATGCCATATAATCACTATGATCGCTACAGCAGGCAGTGGACATCCTGGAGGCTCTTTATCAGCTGTAGATATCATCACCGCACTTTATTTCAAAATTATGCACCATGACCCGCATAACCCCAGATGGAAAGACCGTGACAGATTTATATTAAGCAAAGGGCATGCTGCTCCAGCCTTATATGCTGTCCTAGCTGAAAGTGGCTATTTCCCCGTGGAAGAATTGACCACGTTGAGAAAACTAGATAGCCGCCTTCAAGGACATACTGATAGAAATCTTACCCCAGGGGTGGAAATGTCAGCAGGCTCTTTAGGTCAAGGTTTATCCTTCGGCATCGGTATTGCATTAGCTGCTAAGCTCGATCACCATGATTATCAAACCTACGTTCTCCTTAGCGATGGTGAATGTGAAGAAGGCCAAACTTGGGAGGCAGCTTTATCAGCCGCCCACTTCAAATTGGATAATTTGACTGCGGTTATTGACCGCAATCAACTGCAACTTAGTGGCTGGACTCGGAATATTATGAACATCGAGCCGGTAAACGAAAAATGGCAAGCTTTCGGTTGGCACACCATTGAAATAGACGGCCATAATTTTGACCAAATTTTAACCGCTTTCGAGGAAGCTAAAACAACCAAAGGTAGACCAACCGTTATCATTGCACATACTATTAAAGGTAAGGGAGTTAGCTTCATGGAGAATAATGTTGAATTTCACGGCAAGGCACCTACATTGGAGGAAGCTAAAAGAGCATTAAAGGAACTGGAATAATAATGACTGTGGAAGCATCTACCCGCGAAGCTTACGGCAGAACGTTAATTGAACTAGGTAAACAAAACAAAGACATTATTGTCTTGGATGCTGATTTATCATTGTCCACGATGACTTACCTTTTTGCACAAGAGTTCCCCGAGCGTTTCTTTGACTGTGGTTTAGAGGAACAAAACATGATAGGTATAGCCGCTGGATTAGCTGCTTCAGGGAAAACCGTTTTTGCCAGCTCTTTTGCTGTTTTTGCTTCATGCCGCTGTTTTGACCAGTTAAGGATGTGTATCTCCCAACCAAAGTTAAATGTCAAGATCGTAGCCACCCATGGAGGTATTACTGTTGGCGAGGATGGTACTTCCCACCACGCCATTGAGGATTTATCCTTATATTGCTCCCTCCCCAGCTTTACCGTTATTGTCCCCGCTGATGCTATAGAAACCACCGAGGCAGTAAAGGCAGCTGCAGCCACCTACGGACCTTTTTACATTAGATTAAGCCGTCCTAAAACACCGCTCATCTACCGCAAAGGCCACCATTTCACGGTGGGTAAATCAATAACCATGAAACAGGGTAAAGACGTTGCCATTATAGCCATGGGCATTATGGTAGCTAAAGCTTTGCAGGCAGCAAAGGTATTGGCAAACCAGGGAATAGGCTGTCGTGTAATTAATATGCACACTCTCAACCCCTTGGATGAGGAAGCTATAATTAAAGCAGCCTCAGAGACGAAGGCAATCGTCGTTGCTGAGGAACATTTGGCTCATGGCGGCTTAGGTAGCCGAGTTGCTCAAATAGTAGCTAGAGAAAAACCAGTGCCTATGTCTTTCGTTAATCTTAAAGACCGTTATTCTTTATCGGGGAAATCCGGGGAGCTGCTTCAAAGAGCTGGGCTGACCGCGGAAGGTATCGAAGAGGCAGTAAAGCAAGTTATTCAAAAAAATAAGCTTTCTTTTTGTGAGATGCCTAGCTAGGTTTGGCATAAAGAGCGTGGCACGAAACAGCTAATCTTCCAGAATAACCCTGGCATCCAAAGCTATAACCTTATCCTTATAGGCGAATATGGGGTTAAGGTCAAGCTCTTTAATTTCAGGGGTTTGTTCTACAAACTGTGATACTCTGACTATTAAGTCTTCAAGAGCAGTGATGTTAGCTGGTTCTTGTCCCCGGTAACCTTCCAATAAGGGGTATCCCTTTATCTCCCTGATCATCTCAGCAGCATCTTCCCGGGTAATCGGAACTATCCTGAAGGAAACATCCTTTAGTAACTCTACCAGAATGCCACCGAGACCAAACATGATCACTGGCCCAAATTGAGGGTCCTTGTTCATGCCGACAATTACCTCAATGCCCGGACGAGCCATTTTCTGCACAGTTAAACCATGAATGACAGCGCCGGGATATTTATGCTTTATGGATGACATGATTTCAGCATATGCCCTGCCTGCTTGGGTAGCATTAGCAATGTCCAATTTAACTCCGCCGGAGTCGCTCTTATGCACGATATCAGGCGAGGCAATTTTAAGCACTACCGGGAACCCCAACTCTTTGCTTACAGAAATAGTTTCTCTCCTGGTTTTAACCAATCTCGTTTCAATAACCGGTATGCCAGCTTGCTTGAGCAATTCTTTAGATTCAAATTCCGTTAACACTGTCCTTCTTTCCACCTTCACCTTATCTAAAATTGTAGTTCCTACTGTCATATTTCCCTGTTCCCTCCTGCAATTCGGTTATCCGCGTATTATAGCTCAGCATAAAACCATTGTATACTCACGAATTGCCGAGCAAATGTGTGCTTAAGTTGAGCCGCCTGTTTATCATTCGATACACAATGTCGCTAAAGCCATTGAACGATTCATGGATTATCACGAACGAAAGCAGTAGTTAGCCCAGACTGGCTCATCCTACTAGATTCCCAACTGGTGGAGGATACAAACAAACTGCTCTTATGCTGTAAATTTTGAAAAACTCACTGCCGAGGGAGGGACTCGAACCCACACTCCCTTACGGGAAACGGATTTTAAGTCCGCCGCGTCTACCTTTCCGCCACCTCGGCAGAAATTAAAAAGGCGGCGAGCGGATTCGGACCGCTGTATCGGGGTTTTGCAGACCCCTGCCTTACCTCTTGGCTACACCGCCACAATTTTCTATGGAGCGGAAGACGAGATTCGAACTCGCGACCTCCTCCTTGGCAAGGAGGCATTCTACCGCTGAACTACTTCCGCCCTAAAATTAAATTTTACCGACTTCCCTTGATTTAGGCAAGTCAAACTTGGTGCCGAGGGGGAGACTTGAACTCCCACGGGCTTACGCCCACCACCCCCTCAAGATGGCGTGTCTACCTATTCCACCACCCCGGCATGGCAGGGGTGGCAGGACTCGAACCCACGACCGGCGGTTTTGGAGACCGCTGCTCTACCAAACTGAGCTACACCCCTTAATCCAATTATAAATTATATCAAATACCCCTGGGGCGACTCGAACGCCCGACACGCGGTTTAGGAAACCGCTGCTCTATCCTCTGAGCTACAGGGGCACAATCACCACACACCAAGCTTAAGCCGCAAGATTGCCATAGCTAGAAAGCCAACCGCCATACCAATGAAAAGAGCAGCTGGCATATAATCTCATATAATCTAATCCTATGCCAATTCCAAGACCAAGAAAGAGGCACGCTGCGAAAACTAGTCCGCTGACTCACTTTCCCTTCTTGGGTTCTTCCATCTTGCCAGACATCTTTGTTACCTCTTCTTAAATATATCTAAAAATCCCTTGCTGTAAGGAAATCCTTGATACAATACTTCGCAGGGAAATTTATTACAATCCTTAAGACAGTAGCCTATCTTGTTTTTAAAGGCACACTCAAGAACGGGACAGTTAAAACCCAACTTCGCCTTCTGCGTTTCCAGCTTCTTTGATGCACCTTCATCATTGCCAGCAACGCACCCATCACATATTCCCTTAACAAAATAACCGCAAACCTCGCAAGCTATGCCACAGGCTCCTGCTTTCATGACTTACTCCACTTTTACGCCAATGCCAGACTTAACCTTCTTTTCATACCTCTGAGCTGCAATATGGATAGCTCGGTCAAAAATGAGTATCACGCGATTATTGAACTCCAACGCTCGATGTAGCCCGAGGGCATCATATTCCCCCATGGCCTCTTCCTCAGCAAAAAGCCATAAATGCCTTCTCATTAGAATTAATGCATAGATGACATCGGACAAAGGGAGGCTCTCATCCAGTCTCTTTTCTGCAAATCCTATTAAGTATTGGTTGAGCTCTTCTTTGGGTGTCTTATAATCGACCAAATGTCCCAATCGGCGATAAATAGATTCTGCCTGATAAAGACACTCCCTGTCAGAAAGAGAATGATAGGCAGGAGTAGCAGGATGTGATTTCACCACATTGCACCATTTTCGGGCAATCTGGTCAGCATTGTCCTCAACGAGCTTGACAAGTTTGTGAGAAATCATTCTTTCCATATTACTCCTCTTCCTCCTAAATTTATGTTTGCTTTGGTGGAGATAGGGTTACAATAGGTAGAACTTTCGAACTAGCTTTCAGTTTAACCATTTAGCCCTGTAATCTCGCTGATGATAATTGTAGCAATAAAGCACACAGCACACAAGAGAAAATGGGAATGTTGCTGAAGAGGTCACAATCCCTCTGACCAATGTGGATATTGCACATTACGATGGATTGTTTAGCCATGTGTCCGGTTCGCATCCAGTGGTATCTCCGACAACTTACCCTGTCTCACCAAGTATGTTACCTATTGGCTACTAATAGAGCGAGTGTTAAAATTACGCTATAACTTTGGGAGTCAAGCATAGACTAGAGGCAAAACTATGCATATTAAGCTAAGCTTTCTGGGTGCGGCCCGGAACGTTACGGGCTCACGGTATCTTGTAGAGACTAACAACATCAGATTCTTGGTAGATTGTGGACTTTATCAGGAAAGGGAGTTCAGGGGAAGAAATTGGGAGCCCTTTCTCATCCCGCCCGACAGCATCGATGCCGTGCTTCTGACCCACGCCCACCTCGACCATTGTGGTCTACTGCCCAAGCTAGTGCGTGAAGGGTTTGACGGGCATGTATACTGCACTGCTGCCACTTCTGAAATTGCTAAAATAATACTCATGGATTCCGCAAATATCCAGCAGGAAGATGCCGAGTTCAAGAGGAAAAGGCACCAGCGGGAGGGAAGGAAAGGCCCTTATCCTGAGGTCCCGCTGTACACCACAGATGACGCCAAAGATTGTTTTCGTCTATTGTCACCTATCTACTACGGAGAGCCGGTCCAGATAGGTGATGGGGTTGCAGCCACCTTCCACGATGCTGGTCATGTCCTTGGCTCATCCATGATAAAGGTCACGGTAAGCCAAGACGGAGAAGAAAGGACTCTTCTCTTTTCAGGGGATGTTGGGCGGTGGAACAAGCCTATACTGCGGGACCCAACCCTCTTCGACCAGGCGGATTACGTGCTGGTGGAGTCTACCTATGGTGACAGGCTGCACGAGAGCCAGGAAACCATCAGCGACGAGCTTGCCAGGGTGATAAGCTCAACTGTAGAGGCTGCCGGGAATATACTCATCCCAAGCTTTGCCCTTGAGAGGTCACAGGAAGTTCTCTATTACCTGAATGAATTGCTAATCAAAGACCGTATACCGCACCTTGTGGTTTTCGTCGACAGCCCTATGGCGTTAAGCGTCACAGAGGTGTTCCAACATCATACTGAACTATTCGACAAGGAGATGCTAGCACTTATTCGACAGGGAAAATCGCCGTTTGACTTCCCTGGCCTCACTATGGTCAGGACAGTGGACCAGTCAAAGGCGATAAATTACATAGCCGGGTCTGCCATGATAATCGCTGGCTCCGGCATGTGCACCGGAGGTAGAATAAAATATCATCTGGTTAGAAACATTTCCAGACCGGAGAGTACGATTCTTTTCGTAGGATATCAAGCGATGGGCACCCTGGGACGAGAAATCGTTGGCGGTGACAAAGAGGTTAGGATACTGGGGCAGAAGTACCCTGTCAGGGCCAAGGTGGCTCAGATACATGGTTTTTCAGCCCATGCCGATAGAGATGAACTTTTTCGGTGGTTATCGGCTCTCCAAAGGCCACCCAGGCATCTATTCATCGTCCATGGAGAGCCAGAAGCAGCCCTGCGATTCGCTGACTTACTGAGAGAAAGAACTGGCTGGGAGATATCGGTGCCAGAGTACCGGGACGAGATTATCCTGGATTAGTAGTGCCGGATATTTTTCACCCAAAGTCAAGGTGCGGTTATACCGTGTGCACTATTCAGTGGAAGGCCAGCTCAATAGCTATCTAGTTATCTGACCAGGGCTTTTTTACCGACAACCTCCTGCTTTGTATGCCATCTCTGAACTATCTCAATTACCGTGTCAGGTTCATCGCAAACTCTAAGTAAATCCAAATCTTCTGCGGAGATAAATCCTCTAGCCAAGACAGAACTCTGCAACCAGTCAAGAAATCCTTTCCAGTACCTGCTGTTGAATAGTATCACAGGAAAAGGTTTTATCTTATGGGTTTGCATCAGGGTTAGTACCTCAGTTAACTCGTCAAGCGTTCCTGCCCCGCCGGGCATGATGATAAAGGCGGTGGCATACTTCACCAGCATGACTTTGCGGGCGAAGAAGTGACTGAATGTTAATGACTTTGTGGTGTAGGCATTGCAACTCTGTTCCTCAGGGAGTTCAATGTTCAATCCAACTGACGTAGTTCTAGCTTCAAGGGCACCCTTATTGGCTGCCTCCATAACACCAGGGCCACCGCCAGTTACAATAGAGAAGCCCATCTCTCCGAGCCGACGTGCTATCTCTTCTGTCTGTGCATAAAGCTCAGTATCCGGCTGGAGTCGGGCCGAACCATATATAGTTACTGCTGGCTCTATACCTGAAAGTTTATCAAATCCCTCGACCAATTCGCCTATTATCCGGAACATGCGCCAGGACTCTTCTTTGGCTAACTCGTTAATTTCATATTCGTATCTCATGTTGCCCTCCACAGCAAATGAATATTACTATATTATGCAGCCTTCAGTGTCTCTACTATTAGGTTTCCTCGCTAAAGTCACAAGGTCAGGACGCACGCTTACTTGCCAAATCTACCATCCTCTCACCCTTTCTTGTTTCTAAATTGATTTGGAAGTCGGAGGTTCAAGTCCTCTACCGCCCATAAGATGCTACCTTTACCTACTGATTCTGCTTTACAATAACAAGCCTTTCAAAAGCTCGGAGAGTTTTATTGTAGCCACGCCGATCACCTTATCAGCCCCTCCATAGTAAACAAATAGTCGGCCATTTATTACCACGGCACCACATGGGAAAACAACTTCAGCTACCTGCCCTTCTTTTTCATAAGGCACTTCGGGCTCAAAAAGAGGGGTTCCCTTTCGGGCGATAACATGTGTCGGGTCGTCAACATCAAGGAGAGCGGCGCTCACATAGTAATAGCGATGGCTCCCTTTTTGGGAAACGATGTGATAAAGCAACAACCACCCATATTTTGTCTCTATTGGTGGTGCTGCAATGCCAATTTTCTCTGTAGGTGGCTGTTCCTGGTGCGGGCTCATTATGATATTTCCTTTTATCCATCTTCCTTCTTCAAAGCTTAAACTATCCACAAGGTCCAGCCAGATACTCGTATCGAGGCGGTGGAGAATAGCATACTTGCCTTTAATTTTTTTGGGGAAAAGAGCGGCGTCCTTGTCAGCAGCACTCGGGGGCGAAATCAATACCGGGCTTGCCCAATTCCAACGCTTTGCTAAGAAGTCGCTCACGGCAATAGAGGTTAAGGCTACGCGCGGTTCGCTCCTACCGTCAAACGCAGTGTAGCACATATA
>Ga0315281_10000602_pt1 | contig 50548 bp, 53 predicted proteins | sample YL17G07_0_MG_FD_204540 | JGI IMG/M metagenome (GOLD analysis project Ga0315281, IMG submission 204540) | Sediment microbial communities from Yellowstone Lake, YNP, Wyoming, USA - YL17G07_0 | ecosystem: Environmental > Aquatic > Freshwater > Lake > Sediment | place: USA: Wyoming | collected...
TACATCGCGGGCACGACCGACGTGCCGCTCGTGCTCACGGTCGTGGACTTCGACAGCGGCGCACGCGCGGTGCTGATGATGACCGACCGGGACGTGGACCGCCTGAAGGTCGAGATGCCAGTGGAGTTGACGTTCCGCCTGGCCCGCTCGGGCGGCGGCATCACGAACTACTACTGGAAGTCGATGCCGTTGCGTGAGGCCTTCGTCCCGGTGCCCGTGTGATGGATGTACCCTTTGCCGATGTGGCGCGGACCGCCCAGCATCCCGCTGTGAACCGCCCCGTCGATTCCCGGGCGACCCGCTGAGCTCAGCGATGCTGCTCGACGGGAAGCGCGCCATCGTCACGGGATCGACGCGCGGCCTTGGCCGGGCCTACGCGCTCGCCCTTGCGGCCGAAGGCGCCAGCGTCGTCGTCAATGGGACTACTTCGGACCTGGCCCATGAAGTGGCTGCTGAGATCGAGCGGGCAGGGGGCACGGCCATCGCCGCGGTCGGGAGCGTCGCCACCTTCGATGGGGCGGCGCGCGTCGTCCAGGCCTGCCTCGACGCCTTCGGCGGCGTCGACATCCTCGTGAACAACGCGGGCGTCATCGCCGAGCGGATGATGTTCAACATGACCGAGGAGGAGTTCCGGGGGCCGGCCGACGTCGACTGCTTCGGGACCTTCGCCTGCAGCCGCCATGCCGCACGCGACATGCGCGCGCGCGGCTGGGGCCGAATCATCAACACCGGCGACATCTCCGCGCAGGTGGGCCTGCTCGGCGGCACCAACGTGGCGGCCGCGAAGGGCGCGATCCACGCGATGACGTATACCTGGGCCGCTGAGCTCGGGCGCTACGGCATCACCGTGAACTGTGTCATCCCCGGCGCCTACACGCGCATGCATGACCCTCTGTATCAGAAGACCATCGAGGTCGCGCGGAAGCGCGGAGAGCCAGCCCCGACCATGGAAGAGCTCATCGCGGCCGCCGCCCAGCCTGCGGAGATCACGCCGTTCCTTGTCTACCTGGCCTCCGATGAGGCCGCCTGGGTGACGGGCCAGGTCTTCACGATGCACCGCGACCGCATCTCGCTCTGGTCGCACGCGTTCGAGAAGGTGCACCTGCTCGATCCCGCGGGCTTCACGCTCGAGCAGGTTCGCGACAAGGCACACGAAGCGTTCGCCACGGCGATCGAGCCCGTCGGGCGCGACTCGCCCTGGCTGGAGAGTCGAGGATGAGACGCGGAAGCGCCTCCTCCAGGCCCGCGGGCGTTACGTCAGGCCGGCGCGAGCACCTCTGAAGGGCCTTGCGTCAGGCTCACGGGCGCGTCGGCTTCGAAGGGGTCTTTGAGCCCGAGCTTCTTGGCGTGGTCGCGCAGGGCGGGCAGCACCTCTTTCCCGAGCAGCCGGATGCAGTTCATGGAGTCCTCGTGGTTGATCCGGCCGTCGTTTCCCCAGAGGGCGAGGATGCCGACGCGGTTGTTGTCGAGGACGTGCTTCAACTGCGTAATCACCTGGTCCGGGGTGCCCCACACAAAGGTGTGCTCCAGGCGGCGTTGATTCAACGGCGGCGGGACGTTGAGCGGCCGGCGGCCCGCAGCGATCTCGATGAGCGACTTGCGGTTCGAAGGCGAGCCGTAGCCAGTCGGTGACCCCCAGACGGGATGGGCGAGGCCGGTGAATTCGCCCCGCATCCACATGAACTCGCGGGCGTTGCGTTCCGCCTTCTCCTCGGTCTCGGCGACGTGACACTGGAGAAGCTGGCCGAAGTTTTCCGGCCCGGGCTCGTAACCCACGCCGCGGGCGGCTTCGACGTAGAGGTCCTTGATCTTCTGGCTGACGTCGAAATTGGTGTTCAGCCCGATATAGGGATACCGGTGCTGCGCCGCCCAGACGACCGTCTCGCGGCTCGCCACGCCGGGGACCCAGATGCGCGGGTGGGGCTTCTGCAGCGGCGTTGCCCACGGGTTGACGACGCGGAACTGGTAGTGCTTTCCCTCCCAGCGGAAGGGCCCGGGCTGCGTCCACGCCTTGATCACCAGGTCGTGCGCTTCTTCGAACCGCTCGCGGTTGAAGAGCGGGTTGACGTTCGCCTGGATGTTTTCGACGCCGCCCCCGCGGACGAACCCGGACACGAGCCGGCCATTGGAAATCATGTCGACAATCGCCAGCTCCTCGGCCAGGTGGACCGGGTTGTCCCAGATCGGGAGGGGGTTGCCGAGGAGGACGATCTTGACCTGTTTCGTGAGCCGGGCGAGCAACGTGGCGAAGAGATTGATGCGTGGCGACATGCAGAACGGGGCGGTGTGGTGCTCGTTGAGCATGATTCCGTCGAAGCCCAGCTCGTCGACGTACTGGTATTCGTCCAGCCGCTCGTTGTAGAGGCGGCTGCCGTCCCGTGGATCGAAGTTCTTGTTCGAGTGGAGAAGCGCGGTGACGCGCTGCGTCTTGCCGCCGCCCACGGCCACTTCCTCGAGCTCCGTGGTCTCCGGGTCCCAGGACGAGAGCGGTTGCTCGGTGAAATACATCAGATGCATGGCAGACCTCCGGGAGTACGGTTAGGTGGCGTTCTTGCAGAAGGCAGCGACGCGCCCCGCGAGGGCGCGCGGTTGCTCGACGTCCACGGCGTGGCCAGCGTGCGCCACGACCTCGAGGGATGCGTTCGGCATGGACGCGCGGAAGGCTTCGCCACACTCGGCGGGGACAACCTGGTCGGCGTCGCCCCAGAGGATGAGCGTGGGCGCAGCGACGCCGGCGAGCAGCCCCGGGAGCGTGGGGTTGTACATGTAGGGCTTCCAGGCGAGGCGCGAGGTCATCTCTCGGTCGGTCTCCCAGCTTTCGAGCTGGTCGAAATCGGGCTCGGCGCCATAGACAGCGTCGAAAGCAGCCTGGTCGGCGAACCCGGCCCTCGCGTAGGTTTCGCTGCCCACGATGAACTGGTCGTAGATGTAGCCGTTGACGGGTTGGACGCCCATGGGCGCGACCAGCACAAGCCGCTCGAGGAGACCCGGCGCCATCGTCGCCATCTCGGCCGCGACCCAGCCGCCGAACCCGAGGCCGACGACCGTCAGCCGACCGAGGTGCAGCGATTCAACGAGCTGACGCTGGACGATCGCCAGGTCGCGTACATTCGCCAGCCACTGCCAACCGTCGGGGTGACCACTATGAAACCCGGGCAACCACGGGTAGCAGACGGTGAAGTCTGCTGCCAGGAGGTCCAGGAACTCGTGGCGCGGCGGGTGGCCGTTGTCCCTCGGCAGAAGCAGAAGCGGGGGACCGCTGCCGCCCTTCTGGAACGAGATGTCGCGGCCACAAACCTGCACCGTCTCCACCGTCCAGGTGGAGTTGCGCGTGATCGAGGGCTCCCCAACTGCCATTGCTTCTCCCCGGGAGCGGGGCCGCGCACGTCACGCCCTCGGCGGTTGCCCGGCCATCGCTCCGCCAGCGGGGATGTTGCGCGACAGAGCGGCATTCGTCAAAGCGGCCACCCTTGGCGCCCGCGCCATCCGCCGGACGAAGTTTGATGGCGAACCCTATTGGGGCGGTTCGGCGATGCCCAGCTTGTGGTGGTAGGCCGCGTTGAACACCCCGTAGGCGCCGCAGCGAGTGCAGTCGACGTCGTTGCCGTAGCAGCAGAAGGTGCGCTCGAAATTGCCGCCTTCGCCCATGTAGAGGGGCAGGATGTTGCGCATGAGGCACGGGCCGCCATCCTCGCCAGTCGACTCGATGCAACGGTCGGACAGCATCAACTCCAGCGCACCGACGTTCGACTTCACGAGGTCCGGGTACTTCTGCTTGAGGGCGATGACGCGGCGCACGACCACGTCGCGCTCCCTGAGGTCGTCCCAGGCGAGAGGGCCGTGGTCGTCCTTGGTCGGGACATAGAACGTGAAGGCGACACCGGTGATGGGCCAGTCCTTCACCGTCTCGACGAACTCCTCGACACCGGGGGCGTTCTGGCGCGTGATGGTCATCTGGAGCATCACGACGGTGCCGTCGTCCGGGTCGCGGGCGAAGACAGCGTCCTTGACCTTCTGGAACACGCCCTGGCCGCGGATGGCGTCGCTCAGCTCCTCCGGGCCGTCGAGCGAGACGGTGACCAGGTGGCCGGGCACGGAGGGAATGCCGTAAGTGCCGTTCGTGACGATGGAGCCGCTTTCGAAGAGCGACATAGCCTCGAGCACGAGCTTGCGGCGGATCATCGGCTCGCCGCCCATGAAGAGCATCGAGCGGATGCCGTGCCGGTCACGGAGCACACGAAGCTGGTGGAGCATCGTGGGGTCGTCCATCTTGTCCTTCGGCTGGTTCGGGTTGTCGGCGCGAAAGACGAAGCAGTGGGTACAGGAGAGGTTGCAGACATTCGTGACGTTGACGAGGGCGCTGCGGAAGCTGCGGTCGCCGAAATCGGTCGGCTCGCGGACGGGGATGACGGTCTGGTTGGCCACGGGGCACCGCCTGTTGCTGGTCTCCGCGACTGTACCACGCGGTCGAGGCCGTGAGGGCACTTTGCGCATTCGGGCCGTGTGCGTTGCGATGGTCGCATGGCGTTCAAGAAGGTCTTCGGCGGCGGGGCACGATTTCCGGCCGAGTGGCTCATCGTGGGCCTCGGCAACCCCGGCGAGCAATACGCGCGCAACCGCCACAACGTCGGGTTCTGGGTGATCAACGACCTCGCGAAGCGGGCGGGAGCCCAGCCGAAAGTCACGGGCAGCCTGATGGCGATCGGCGTGGGACAACTCGCGGGGGTGAAGGTCGCCCTCGTGAAGCCCCGAACGTACGTGAACCTGAGCGGCAAAGCGATCGCCCAGGCTCGCGGCTGGACCGGCTGCGACCTGGCACACACGGTCGTGGTGTACGACGAGCTCGACCTCAAGACCGGGGCGCTGCGCATCCGGGTCGGGGGCGGGACCGGGGGCCACAACGGCCTCAAGAGCATCGTCGAGCTGGCCGGCGGGAGCGATTTCGTGCGCGTGCGCGTGGGCATCGGCAGGCCGACGCGCGACGGGGAGCCTACCTGGGACCCGGACGCGGTCGCGGACTACGTGCTAAGCGACCCGCGGGGCGAGGACAGGCAGATCCTCGAGGACGCGGCGCGAGCAGCCGCGGACGCGGTCGAGGCGGTCATGACGGAAGGTGTGGACGCAGCGGCAGCGCGGTTCAACCGGAAGTAGTGCCGCTGCCCCGGGTCATGAGCACGATGCAACTGAGCAGCACGGCAGTGCCGCCGGAGAGGCCCAGCAGGAACAGGGCGGACGTATCCATGATTGCGATGCCTCGGATGAACAGTTACCTGTCCTGACGTTCGGCAACCTCTGCTGGTTCCGCAGGGCTGGTTGCTGCGATGCCGGCGAGCAGCGCCGCACCCGCGTCCCGGTCCACACCGGGAGCGAGCGCGAACCGCTCGCAGTCGAGGAGGCGTTCGACGATGCCCAGCGGAAAGAGGGCGAACGGGTCGCCGCCGGGAAGCTGGGTGCGGTGAGCCGCAATGACGGCCAGTTTCTGCGCTCGCAGAGCAGTTATGTCCACCCCTAGGTCATGCGGGGCCGCGCCGATGGCAGCAGGCGGCGGATCGGGCGGGTCGCCCATCATGCCCCGGCACTTCTCGTACTGGGGCAGGAACAGGCCTCGCGGGAACGCCGCGAAGAGGAGCACCGGCCTGGGACCGGTGAGGGCCTCCCAGGCGGCGAGGGCCCAGCGATAGACCGCAACGTGGTCGGGGTGCCCGTACGCGCCGTCGGCGCCGAGCGAGAGGACGAGGTCGGGGTGCTCGGAGCGAAGCAGTTCCGCAGTAAGCCGGGGGCCGGCGGGCTCGCCGCGCAGACGGCCGTCCGGCAAGCGCCAGCAGACGCGCTCCGATGCCCCCAGGAGGCTGCAGGAAGCGCGTAGCTCTGCTTCGCGCACTTCGCCGAGCACAATGGTCCCCGTCGGCCCGCCGTCGTGGCGCTTGCCCATCTCACCGGAGGTGGCGCAAACGACCAGGCAGCGCCACCCGGCGCGCGCGGCGAGGATGATCGTCCCGGCGAAACTGTAGGACTCGTCGTCCGGGTGCGGGATGAGCGCCAGGAGCGTCGGCACGAGTCGATCGTAGCGCAGCGGGCGCGCGCGTTCGTGTATTCCCGGCCGAGATGCTAGATTCTGGGCGCTTTGCCCGGCGCCCGCAGTTGCGGAAGCCGGGCACAATTTGCCCTGAGGAGAGATCGGAATGGCAGGCAGGCTCGAAGGAAAGGTCGCAATCGTCACCGGCGCAGGCCGGGGCATCGGCCGCGGCGAATCGCTGCTGCTGGCGGAGGAAGGGTGCCGGGTCGTGGTCAACGACCTCGGCGGGGGCCCCGCGGGGGAAGGGGCCGACCGTTCACCCGCCGACGAAGTGGTGGCGGCGATCAAGAAGATGGGCGGCGACGCGGTCGCGAACTACGACAATGTCGCCAGCATGGAAGGCGGCGAGCGCATGGTGAAGCAGGCGCTCGACACCTTCGGCCGGCTCGACATCCTCGTGAACAACGCGGGCATCCTGCGCGACCGCATGATCTTCAACATGTCGGAAGAGGAGTGGGACGGGGTGATTGCGGTGCACCTGAAGGGGCACTTCACCGCTACCAAGCATGCGGCCCTCGTGTTCCGGCAGCAGCGCAGCGGGAGAATCATCAACACCTCGTCGGAGTCGGGCCTCGGGAACATGGGGCAGGCCAACTACAGTGCCGCCAAGGAAGGGATCATCGGGCTCACGCGCACGCTGGCGCTGGACCTGGGCCGCTATGGCGTCACCGCGAACGCCATCCGTCCTCGCGCGGGGACGCGCCTGACGCTCACGCCGGAGTTGCGGGCCGCCATGGAACGGGCGCGGGCGGCGACGCGCAGCGCCGGTGGCCAGGAGTCGAGCGGCGGGGACGCCATCTCGCAAATGGAAGCCCTGGCGCCTGAGAGGGTCGCGCCGCTGGTGGTGTATCTCTGCACGGATAAGGCCGGCAACATCAACGGCCGGGACTTCATCGTCGGAGGCAACGAGGCCAGCCTGGTGTCGCTGCCGGGCCGGGAGCGCAGCATCTACATGGAAGGCGGCTGGACCCTCGACGCGCTGGACCGGGTGTTCCCCACAACGTTGGGGGCCGGGGTCAAGAACCCGATGCCGACGCAGGCGCCAAAGGAGTAGCCGGCCGGGCGACGTGCCCCGTGCTCCCGCCCAGTAGCGTGACGAGCGTCAGTCCGTCACGCTGACGGACGGGAGCACGGCACGGAACGGCAGCGGATTCGAGCCCTTCGTCGCCGTGATGTCGATGCTGAACACGCCGCCGCCGCCGAGGAGCGGCTCGATCCAGACCTTGCCCGTCTGGCCGCCGTCTGGCATGAGGTCAGGGGCCAGCGAAACGATGAGCGTGCTCTTGTAGCCTTTCACGGCGATTCGTGGGCGGGCCGGGGGGCCCGCACTCGCCTGCTGGATGACGACGTCCGTGTCTTTCCCGATGACGACGCCGCCGTCGAGCGAACGTCCCGCAGGGTCGTCGGCGTGGCGCACGACGATCCAGGGAGCAGACACGCGGATGCGGTACGGGCCGATCCATTTTCCGGCGTTTTCGAGGACAAACGATCCGCTCGTAGCCGTCCCGTCGGGGTAGGCCGTGAGGGCCATGACGTGGGGGCCGTTGAACGTGAGTCGCGGGTCCCCGAGCAGCTTCGTGGCGAAGGCCGGGTCAGGTGCTGGCGTTGTGTCGGCATGCGGGATGACACCCGGGGGGATCGTCGTCGGGAAATCCATCGAGGGGCACCCTCCGCTGAAGCCGGCATCCTCACAGGCGGTGAAGGCCTCGATGTCGAACGCGCCCGCGATGGCCGGGTTCGTGAAGTCAGGCATGAAGAACGTCTGCGGCTTCCAGAGCGCGACGCCGGGCGTACCGGCGGGCGCGCCGATCGGTGTCTTCTTCGGCGGGTAGCGCATACAGCCGTAGACGCGTTCCTGGTAGGTGTAGTCGCCATAGCCAAACTTCGGGCCGTCGCCGCTGTCCTGGTAGCTGGGCGCGGAGGGGTCGTAGCAGTGATAGATCGGGCTCGTGCCGCCGCCACGAAGCGGGTCGAGGTTCGGGTTCAGCGGGTGGTTGCTGAAGGCGAAGCCGTTGTAGCTCCAGATGGCGAAGTACCAGTCCTCGATGGCGGCCGGGTCACCATTGCCGGCGACGGGACGGTACTTGGGAGCGCTGTTCCACTTGTCGGCGAGGATGCGTACGCCCTCAGCGATGTTGAAGAGAAAGTGCGTGCCGATGACCGCCTGCCGGGCGGAGGCGACGCCCGTGGCGTTGGACATGCCAGTCGTGACCTGCCCGATGCCGTAACCGCAGTCAGCGGAGCGGAGCACCGGGCCGACGCCGCCGTAGGGTACGGTCCCCGCGCCGTTGTTCCAGTTCGCTTCGATCCAGGCGATGGACTTGTAGATCGTGGGCGGGATGGCGAGCGACGTGTCGGGCGTGGTGCTGCGAGCCCCGCGCGGACCCTTGAGCAGACCCAGGTAACGGACGTCGACCAACTCGTTGGTACCGGCCAACTTGTAGCTGAAGGTGATGGCCTTGCCGGCCGTCGCGAGCTCTATCGCCTTCGCGTAGGTGGTGGCGTAGTCCTCCGCTTCGAAGGTGTCGAAGTCGAAGGGCCCGGCGGCGCCGCACGCGTGAGCGCTTCCGCCCGGGTGTGCGACGGCCCACGCGAACGCGGAGAGGGCCACCAGGGCCACCAGGGACAGCCGGGTCAGCGTGTGACCCATCCGAAGAACCTCGATACGTTCGGGAGAGGCCTGCGCTCGAGGCCGTCCACGAGCGTCAGCGTCATGCGCCCGGCTTCTCCGAACGAGTTGCCGGACCAGGCCTGCACGGCCAGCGCGCGACCGTCGGCCGAGTACGCGAGCGGCACGTCAAAGCCGCCCGCCGACTGTGCCAGGGCGCCAGTGCCCGGCTCGCCCGGCTCCTGGCCGAAGGTGGGAACGCCGGTCCCGGGATTCCAGGCCACACCGAGCTGCTGTCCCTGCTGCGCTTGCTGTGCGAGGGCAGCGGCCGGCCCGTCGAGTTGGGCGACCTTCTGCAGGTAGTGCAGGCCATCGCGGACGCTGGACTCGATGTAGGCCAGCTCCGTCCCGTCAGGGCTCAGGCGCCAGTCACGCGTGACCTGGTCGCTGAGCCGCAGGAGTTCGCTGCCGCCGCGGAACAGGGTCGAGCCCGTACCGTCGATCACGACGGAGAGAAGCCGGCCGGACCCGTCGACGGCCACCGGGTAAGCTCCCAGGACCCGCTCGTGGGCCTCCAGGACGCGCTCGTCGCCTCCCGCCGCCGGGACCGCCACGAGAGACACGTCCACTGCCGGCGAGCCGGAAGAGACCGTACGAGTGACGACGACGGCCGAGCTGTCCGGGAGCCACACGGGCGGCTGGAGGGGATCGACGGCGACGGCGCGCCTGGTGACGGCGCCGCTCTCGAGGTCGACGATCAGAAGGGAAGCGCCAGGGCGTGCCGGCGAGCCGGCATCGACAACGGTCAGGGCGAGGCGGCGGCTGTCGGGCGAGACAGCGCCCACGGGCGAATAGCCGGGGAGATGCGAGACTCGAGCGAGCTCCGTGCGCGACGAAGGGTCGCTGAGGCTGACCATCACGATCGCGTCTTCGGTCTCGCCCGGGGCCGCGACGACGGCGTAGTCGCCCGCGGGCGCGGTTGCGAAGGCGCTCCGTGGGGAGGCGTCGCCCGGGACGCCTCCAAGGACAGCCACAACCACCGGCAGCACCGCGACGACCGCGGCCAGGATGCTGGCAGCGACCAGCCAGTACGGGATCTGCCCCCTGCGGGGGGCATATCGTGCTGAAAATGCCAAAATGGCTCCTCTTCGCCCCGCCGCGCGCTAATCCATGTTTCGCGCCCAGCCAATGAACTTCGCGCCCGGGGATTCGGAGAGCCGGACGCGTTGACCGGCGGACAACAACTCGATGGACTCGACCGACTCACCACTGTCGCGACTGGCGGAGTAAATCGTCGCGACGAGGGTAGAGCCGTCGGGGGCCCACCGCATGGGAATGACGTAGGTGCCGGGGACGGGCTCGGACAGGCTGAGCGAGCCGCCGGGCCCTCCAAAGTCCGGGATGTCGGACCCGGGCCGCCAGGCGACGCCGAGCTGGTCGCCGAGAGCCGCGGCGTCGATGACGACGCCCGTGGCGATGATGAGGGTGCGGCCTGCGTAGGTCCGCTCGCCGACCCCGATGCGGTCGACGAAGGCGAGACGCGAGCCGTCGGGACTGAGCGTCCAGTCGCGCGTGGGGCCGGGGCTGAGGACGGCGGCGCGCACAGCCTTGCCGTTATGTACAACCCACAGTGCCGATCCGGACTGGTCGACCACCACGACGAACAGCCGCTGCACGTCGATGCTGTAGCCAACGGGCACGACCTGCAGCACGGCGTCGAAGCCGGTGACCTCTGCGACGGCGCCGGTGGCGGTGTTCACCTCGACGACCGCCGACCGCGTGCGGCCGGTACCCTCAGCCGCCAGCGTGCGGACTGCGGCCAGGCGCGCGCCATCCGCCGACCAGGCGAGCGGCGAGAGGTAGTCCAAGCCGGCGGCGACGTCGAGCCGTTCGCCACCGGGCACGGTCAGGAGCGTGAGTTGCGCGGGACCGCCCGCGGCGTTGTCGACGTGCAGGACGCCAGCCAGGTCTCCATGGGGGGAAATGGAGCCCCGCGCGTGCAGGTTGAAAGCGAACGGAAAAGCCGCCAGGATCCTCGGCCGGTCGTCCGCCCCGAGGCCGCGCACGTAGAGGACGTCGTCGTTGGCTTCGGGGACGGAGTAGGCGACGGAGCGCACGGACGACGGGCTCAGGGAGAGTGCGGGCGCGTACGCTGACTCGTCGGTGGTGGAGCGAGTGAGGAACGCTGCCCAGGCAACGAGCGTGACAACGACGGCAACCACGGCCAACACGATGGGGAAGAGTGAATCGGGTGCGTGGAAGCGCGGATGGGCGCCGGGAACGTACACGTGGCTACCTCGCGCTGACCTCACCCCCCACCCGAAGGTGGAGCCGTGCTGTCGCCAGGCCGGCCCTCTCGACGTTGCCCTGGCCGGGCCTGGCTGCATCGAATCGCCCCCGGCACCCCCGAGTACCGGTTCGGTGAAGACTCCGCCACCTCCGGCGAAAGTACCAACCCCGCCCCGTCCCGTCAACGAGAAAGAAAGGCCGGAGGCACGGACGCGGCCGAGCCGACGGGCCCGCTGTGTTACGATCCGGGGCAGATGCTGACCTATCTCCATGAGTTTTCTGACAATCCACCGGCACTTTTCGCTTTTCTTGGGGCCTGGCTGGTGGCGCTAATCACCGGGATCGCGTTCCACGAATTCAGCCACGCATGGACGGCCCACGAGCTCGGTGACGACACTGCTGCCAGCCAGGGCCGAATGAGCCTCAACCCCATCCGCCACCTCGATCCGCTGGGCACCGGGCTGCTCTTGCTCGTGGGCTTTGGCTGGGGCAAGCCAACGCCCGTGAACCCGTACCGGCTGCGAAGCGGGGTGAAGAAGGGGAACGCAATTGTGGCCGCTGCGGGGCCCGTCTCGAACTTCTTCTTCGCCGCCGTGGCGGCGCTGCCGTTGAAGCTGGGCTGGGTCGATTCTGTCGTGAACCTCGACGCCATCTCCAACGCAGACGGCGCCCAACTCCTCGGGCTATTCCTTATCTTCATCATCAACATCAACGTGCTGCTGGGGGTGTTCAACCTCATTCCCATTCACCCGCTTGATGGGTTCAAGATTGCCGTGGGCGTTCTGCCGCGCGAGCTGTCGAGGAAGCTAGATTCGTTGAGCCCCTGGGGACCCGGCATCCTGATGACGCTGATCGTCCTGGGCTGGGTGACCCCATACAATCCGATTGGCTTGGTGCTGGGCGGCGTGAGCAATGAGGTTTTCAAGGTGGTGGCGTAGTGCTCCACCGCGCCAGGCAGTTCTTCGAGGCCGGCGCAAGACCGGGCGCGGGCGACCTGGAGCTAGCGAGCCGTTTTCTGGAGGGCGAGCTTCTCGCGCTGTTCGAGGCGCAACATCCCCGCGACGTGGTACACGCGGCTGCAACCGCGCGCTGGCTGCTGGCACGCGGGCACGACGACCCGGAGCTTGTCTGCGCGGCCCTGCTCCATGACGTAGGCAAGGGCCAGCAACGGCGGGCCGACAGGGTGGCCCACGTTCTGGTGTCGGCTATGGGCCTCGGGACGGTGGCCGCAGACGCTGGCGCACGGCTGGAGATTCGCCGTGCCCTCGCGCGAAGCCGGGCGCATGCGGAGGCCGGCGCCGCGTTGCTGGCGAAGGCCGGTGCAGCCGGGCGCACGGTGGAGCTAACGCGGCTGCACCATGCCCCACCCGGAGGGGATCCTGTGCTAGCCTTACTCCAAGAGGCGGACGGCGCCAGCTAGGCGCACACGCGGGGATTGTGACTCATGGCGCGGTCGCGCATCGCCATCATCGGGACAGGCCTGATCGGCACCTCTATTGGACTCGCCCTGGCGGCGCGGAAGGATCGCGAGTTCGAACTCGTGGGAGCCGACCGCGACCGGACGAACGTGCGAGACGCGAAGAAGCTGGGAGCCATCGACCGGGAGGTTGCTTCGCTCGAAGAGGCACTGGAGGGCACCGGTCTCGTGATCCTGGCAGTCCCGGTCCAGGGCGCGCGCAAGATCCTGGAGGAAGCCGGCAAGTACTTCTCCGCGGGCGCGATTGTCACGGACACGTGCAGCACCAAGGCGGACGTGTTGCGCTGGGCAGCGGAGTTCCTGCCCGAGAACGTGCACTTCGTGGGCGGCCACCCGATGGCGGGGCGCGAGAAGAGCGGACCCAAGGCTGCCTCGGCCGACCTGTTCCGTGAGGCGACCTGGGCGATCACGCCTTCGCCACGGGCCAGCGAGCAGGCCGTGAGCACGGTACTCGGCCTGGTGGAGACCCTGGGCGCGCACCCGCTCTATATCGACGCTGCAGAGCACGACACCTACGCGGCCGCCGTGAGCCACCTGCCGATCCTCCTGTCGGTGGCGCTCTTCCGCATGGTGCGCGACAGCCAGGGCTGGGAGGATGCGGGGCTGCTGGCCGGGCCTGCGTTCCGCGACCTGACGCGGCTCGCGAGCGGCGACCCGGTTATGTCGCGCGACATCATGGCCACGAATCGCGAGGCCGTGCTGCACTGGCTCGGGCGATTCCAGGCCGAGCTCGAGACCGTCCGGACCGCGCTCGAACTGGGCGGCCAACCGGTCGCGGACCTTTTCGCGAGCACCCAATTGGACCGCGACAACTACCTCACGAACCCGCCCGTGCGGCGCCGGCCCGAGGGGCCGGAGGCCCCGTCGGCACAGGACGCGGTCGGGCGGCTCTTCGTCGGCGGGTTCTACGACAAGCTGAAGGACCTCACGAACCGAACCCCCACCACGAACTCGCGAGACAACCAGGAGTTGCGGCGCAAGCTCGGGCTGAACGACGACAGCGGTGAACGTTAGCCGCGCAGCCCGCATCCGGGCGGTGATTGACGTCCCCCCCGACAAGTCGATCTCGCACCGCGCCTTCATTTTCAACTCCATTGCGGACGGCGACGCCGTGGTGGATCAGCCACTCGACTCCGAAGACGTGCGCTCGACCGTGCGGTGTCTGCGGGCGCTCGGGGTGTCGATCGACTGGCCCGCGGGGGCAAGCAGCGCCACGGTCCACGGGCGCGGCATGCACGGCCTCTTCGAAAGCGAGGAGGTCCTCGACTGCGGCAACAGCGGCACGACGATACGGCTGCTCACCGGTCTGCTCGCGGCCCACCCCGTGCTGAGCATCCTCACGGGTGACGAGTCGCTGCGCCGGCGCCCGATGGCCCGCGTTATCGCGCCGCTCCGCAGGATGGGCGCCCACGTCCACGCACGCACCGGCGACACGCTCGCCCCGGTGGTCGTGAAGGGCGGAGACCTGGCCGGGATCGACTATGAAACGCCGGTTGCCAGCGCCCAGGTGAAGTCGGCGCTGCTGCTGGCAGGCCTCTATGCGAGCGGAATGACGCGCGTGGTGGAGCCGTCGCGCTCCCGCGACCACACCGAGCGCATGCTCACGGCCATGGGCGCCAGCCTCCAGGTGGATGAACGGGCCGTGACTGTGGCGGCAGCGACGGGCCTGAGGCCACTCTCGCTGCGCGTTCCGGGTGACATCTCGAGCGCCGCGCCGTGGCTCGTGCTGGGAGCCTGCCACCCGGACGCGGAGATTTCGATCCACGGCGTGAACGTCAACCGGACCCGCACAGGGCTGCTGGACATCCTTTCGGCCATGGGGGCCGACGTGGAAGTGCACGAGGAGCGCGTCAGCGGGGGTGAGCCCGTCGCCGACCTGACCGTGAGGTCGTCCCGTCTGCGCGGGACTCTCGTGGGGGGCAGCGTCGTCCCGCGGGCCATCGACGAACTGCCGCTGGTGGCGTTGCTGGGGTGCTTTGCGGAAGGCGAGACCGTCGTGCGCGACGCCGCGGAGCTTCGCGCCAAGGAGTCGGACCGGGTCGAAGCGGTGTGCACCACCCTCGGCCGCATGGGCGTGAAGGTGACCGCGCGGCCCGACGGGTTTGTCATCCACGGCCCGGCGGCGCTGCGGGGCGCGCGAGTCGACGCCGGTGGCGACCATCGCGTCGGCATGCTCGCCGGGGTCGCTGGCATGCTTGCCAGCGGCGAGACGCGCGTCGAGAACGGCGCCGTCGAGGTTTCCTACCCGGCGTTCTGGGAGCACCTGCGCGACTCCGCGGGTGAGAGAGTCCCCTCGCCATGACCAGGAAGCCAGTGTTTCTCGTGCTGCATGGGCCCAGCGGCGCGGGCAAGGACAGCGTGATCGAGGTCCTCCGCCGGCGCACGGGCATCCACCGCGCCATGAGCTCGACCAGCCGGGCGCGCCGGGCGGACGAAAGGGGGGAAGGCCACTACCACTTCCTCAGCCGCCTCGAGTTCGAGCAGAAGATTGAGGCGGACCACTTCATCGAATACGCCGACGTCTACGGCGACTGGAAGGGCCTCGAGCGGGCCGAGGTGCTGCCCTACATCGACCGCGGCGACGACGTCGTCATCCGCACCGACGTGCAGGGAGCGCGAACCTGGCGTATGCGTGTCCCCGCAGCCGTGACCGTCTTCCTGATGGCAGAGAACCCGGAAACGTTGCGGCAGCGGCTCATCGGGCGGAAGACGGAGGACGGCGACTCGCTCGAACGGCGGCTGGCGGAACTCGAAGCGGAGCTGGCGGACATCCCGCTGAACGACTACCTCGTGCTGAACCGCCACGGGGCGATCGAAGAAGCGGCCGCGGAAATCGACCTGATCATCGAGCGGGAGCGCTCGAACTTCCTGCGGCTGCGGCCCTTCTTCATGGAGTGATTCCCGCAAGAACGCCTCTTGCGTAGCATGCGTGGGCACTCAATCCCCGGGAGGCTCACGTGGACCCAACGTTCAGCGACCTGTTCAAGCTCGATGGGAAGGTGGCCCTGGTCACCGGGGCTTCGAGCGGGATCGGTGTGGGCCTCGCGCGGGGCCTCGCGCGCGCCGGCGCAAACGTCGTCGTGACCGCGCGACGCAAGGACATGATCGAGCAAACCGCCGGGATGATTCGCAGCTACGGCGTAAAGGCGACGGCGCTGAGGGCGGATATCACGGACGAGGCGCAGCTGGAGCGACTGGTCGAGTCAGTGGTCGCGGAATACGGCCATCTCGACATCATGGTGAACAACGCGGGTTTCACCGATCGCACGGCGCTGCGCCACGACCAGAGCACGATGAAGAAGTTCCGCGCCATCGTGGAGCTTGACCTGCTGGCGACAATGAACGGCTGCCGCCTGGCCGCGCGTCAGATGCTGAAGCAGGAGCCGCCGGGCGGCGTGATCGTCAACCTCAGCTCGATCCTGGGGAAGGTAGCGAGCGAGTTCCGCGCCGCTGCCTATCACGCGGCGAAGGCCGGCGTGGACGGCCTGACGCGCGTCCTCGCGTACGAGTACGCCCGGGAAGGCATCCGCGTGAACGCCATCGCGCCCTCGTACTTCGAAGGCACGGAGATGATGGACCGGGTGTACGACGCCGCACCGGCGACGAAGACGCACTCGATCGAACGCACCCCGATGGGCCGCCTCGGACGCCCTGAGGACCTGGAGGGCGTGATCGCGTTCCTCTGCTCGGACGCCGCCCGGTTTATCACGGGGCATATCCTCTACGTCGACGGCGGCTGGACAACAGGCGGCGGGTTCCACCAGAAGGCGCCTATCTGGGAGTCGGAGCCTGGCCGCCAGGACCCAAACTGGGGACGGTAACTTCCAGCGCCGGATGTGAAGCAGCGGCTACCCGTTCGACCCGCGGTTCGCGCCCGTGATGGCGGCCATCAGGGTGAGCGCCTCCGGCTGGGCCGCGTTCACGAGCATCGTGGTCACGCCGGCGTCCTCCCAGGCGCGGAAGCGCTCGCGGATGCGGGCTTCAGGGCCGACGAGCGACATCTCGTCCACTAGCTCGTCGGGGACGGCTGCCTCGGCCTCGGCCTTGCGCCCGGCGAGGTAGAGCTCCTGAATGCGCTCCGCGGCTTCGACATAGCCGTACTTCTTCGCCATGTCGTTGTGGAAATTCTTGCTCCGGGCACCCATGCCGCCCATATAGAGCGCAAGGTGCGCTTTCTGCGTGGCAAGTCCGGCCTTTACGTCGTCGGTGATGTTGACGTTGCAGCCGGCGGCGATGTCGAAGTCTTTCCGGCCCTTGCCGTCTTTGCGGCGCGCGAAGCCGGCGTCGAGGTCGGGCTTGAAGAGCCCGGCGCGTTGCGGCGAGAACCAGATGGGGAGCCAGCCGTCGGCGAGCTCGGCCGTGGCGCGGATGTTCACCGGGCCCATCGTCGCGAGGTACACCGGCAACTGGCGGCCATGGAGGATGGACTTGAGCGGCTTGCCGAGGCCGGTGGCGTCGGGGCCGGTGTAGGGCAGGTGGTACTCCTGCCCCTGGTAGACGACGGGCTCTTCGCGCGCCCAGATCTTGCGAAGGATCTCGACGTATTCGCGGGTGCGGGCCGCCGGCTTGCCGTAGGGCACCCCGTGCCAGCCTTCCACCACCTGTGGCCCGGAGAGGCCGAGGCCAACGAGCATGCGGCCGCCGGAGAGGGCGTCGAGCGTCGAGCAGGTCATGGCGCACATGGCCGGCGTGCGGCCGGGCATCTGCATGATGCCGGTGCCGAGCTTGATCTTCGTCGTGAGGGCCGCGAGGTAGGCGAGCGGCGTGATCGCGTCGGAGCCGTACGCTTCCGCGGTCCAGACCGAGTCGTAGCCGAGCGCCTCGACGTGGAGGACGTGATCGACGGGCAAGCCCATCCGGGCTCCGGAATAGCCGATGTTGATGCCGAGCTTCATGCTGTCTCCCCGTTGCCGCGTCCACCTGCAGGTGGGTGCCGGTCGAGCCTACGGGGCATGCAGGCGGGCGGCAACCGGCGGCTCAGAGGCCCCGCAGCTCGGCGACCACGCCGTCGGTGTAGAGGATGCCCAGGGCGGCCAGGGCGCTGCCCGTGACCGCGGCGGAGGTCGAATCAGCGGCGGCCGCAAGCGCTGCGACGACCTCCGCAACAGTGCGCTTGCCGTCGACTTCCGCGAGCAGCAGGGCGACGAAACCGCTGACCGGCGTTTCTTCGCGACCTGGGCCGGTGATCACACGGCCGCGGACAAACTCACCGTCGGCGATGACCGGGCGTACGGCCGTGACCACGCCAGCTTCGAGGACCGGCACGGTGGCGTGCAGGGCCGTCCCGCCGGGACCGGGCGCGCGGAGAGCCGCGTCGAAGCGGTCGCGGCGCTCGCGCCGGTCGCCCGTGAGTGCCAGCACACTCTCCACGAGGCCTTCCGGCGCCTCACCCCGCTCCAGGACCACGCGCTCGTATCCCTTCGGCGGCTGGCCGGCAACCGCGCGGATGAAGGCCGAGCGGGGCGAGAGGTCGGTGTCGCCGACGATCCGCCGGGCCTCCCAGAAGTACGAGTCGACCGTGCGGTTCGTCGAGTAGAAGAGCGCCGCCAGGTCGCGGAAGAGGCGGTACTGGCTGAAGTAGAGCTCCTTGTAGGCCGTCGCGGCTTCGCGGGCGAGGTCGGGGTCCTTCAGCGCCGTCGTCACGTAAGCGGCGGACAGCACGCCGGCTGACAGCGCCAGGTGGACACCCGTGGAGAAGAGGGGGTCGATGAAGCAGGCGGCGTCGCCCGCGAGCACCCAGCCGTCGCCCACGACGTGGGCAGAGTCGTAGGACCAGTCACGGAGCACGGTCGTCTGCGAGACAAGCGTCGCGTTGCTGAGCATGCGGGCGACCGGCGGCGCAGCGGCGATCTGGGAGCGCAGGTAGCCTTCGGCGCCCAGTCCGCGGACGCCTTCGCTGCCGGTACGATGGTCGACCACGGCGCCGACGCTCATTTGGCCGGTGTGGAGGGGGATGAGCCAGAACCAGCCGTGCTCGTACGAGACGATGAAGATGTTGTTTTCGTCGGGCTCCGGGAGCCGCTCGCAGCCCTCGAAGTAGCCGTAGACGGCGAGGTTCTGGAACCGCGCATCCGGCTGGCGCAGACCGAGCGAGCGGCCGACGATCCCCGCCTGGCCGCTCGCGTCCGCGACGAAACGCGCATGGGCGCGATGCTCGGCGCCATCCGGACCCGCGTAGCGAACCGCCATCTCGCCCTGGCCCCGGAGCTCGACCTCCAGCACACGGTGGCCTTCGCGCACCTCGACGCCGTGCCGGGCGGAGTTCTGGAGGAGGAGCTGGTCGAACTGGGGCCGCCACACCTGGTATGCGTGCGGGTGCGTGCGGTTGGTCTCGCGGAAGTGCCAGCTCCAGGGTTCGCCGCCAGAACCCCAGACCATGGTCGCGCCCCACTTCTTGAGGAAGCCGGCAGCTTCGACGTCGGCGAGCACGCCGAGTTCTTCGAGCACGGGCAGGCTTGCCGGGAGAAGCGACTCACCGACGTGGTCCCGCGGAAAACGCTCGCGTTCGAGCAGCAGCACGCGCCAGCCCTTGCGCGCGAGCATCGTGGCCGCCGTGCTGCCGGCCGGGCCTCCTCCGATGACGATGACGTCGGCGTCCAACCTGAACCTCCGAAACCCTGTCGCGGCCAGCCCTCAGGACGCACAGACGCGGACCACCGGCCAGCCAGGGCCCGTGTTCCGCGTCAGGCGCATCTCAGTGTGACCCGCGCTAGGCGCCGGCCTCGATCGGCTGGTTCGTCTTCGTGTCCCTCTCGAAGGGGCCCTGGAGGTCGAGCGACTTGCCCATCTCGCGTACGGCGGGGATGACCTCCTCGCCCATGAGCCGGAGGCTCCGCATGGCGTCGCCGTGATCCATGGCGCCGTCGCCGTCCCAGAAGAAGATGCTCCCGGGCCGAAGGTATTCGAGCACTTCGCGGACCTTGGGGATGACCGTGTCGGGGGTGCCCCAGATGATGCTCTTCTTGTTCGTCTGCTGGTCGAAGGTGCCGAGGAAGTCTGCCGCGTTCTCCTTCCGGAGTTCGTCGGCGGACTTTCCCGTGGCCTTTTCGAACTCAGCGGTTCGGCCCCTGGACTGGGCGGCGGCAAAGCTGGAGACCGTGGGCAGCAGCTGGGTGCGGGAGGTCAAACCGGGCAGGTTCTGGATCTCGGACCGGACCGTGCCCTGGTTGCCTTCGAGGAACGGGTTGCTCGGCCCCTGGATGTACTTGCGCGCGGCAGCCTCGGCAAGCTCTTCCGTCTCGTCGACGTGCACCTTGAAGAGGTAGCTGCGGTGCTGCGTGTCCGCCTCGTAACCGTTCTCTTTCGCGCAGTCGGTGTAGTACTGGTAGGACTGGAGGGTCGGCTCCATCTCGGTGGCGAGCATGACGTAGGGGTAGCGGTTCTTCGCTGCCCACGCAACCGTGTTGCGGGACATGACGCCGGGGATCCAGATCTGCGGGTGGGGCTGCTGATAGGGGCGTGACCAGGGGTTCACATAGCGGTAGTTGTAGTGCTCACCCTCCCAGCGGAAGGGGCCCGGAGTGGTCCACGCCTTGACGATGAAGTCGTGGGCTTCCTGGAAGCGCTCCCAGTTGAAGGGCGCCTGGGCGTTGTGGGCGACGCTCTCGCGGCCCGTGCCCCGCACCCAGCCAGTCACGAGGCGGCCGCGGGAGATCATGTCGATCTCGGCGAGTTCCTCCGCGAGCCAGAGGGGATCGTCCCAGATGGGGAGGACGTTGCCGAGGAGGACGATTTTCGCCTTCTTCGTGATGCGCGCCAGGATGGCGGCTTCGACGTTGAGCACGCCGCCCATGCAGAAGGGCGTGCTGTGGTGCTCGTTCAGCATGAGCCCGTCAAAGCCCATCTCTTCCGCGTAGACCTTCTCGTCGAGGTAGCGGTTATAGAGCTCGGCGCCCAGCTTCGGGTCGTAGGTGCTGTTGCTGATGCCGAGGTCGGTGATGTCGCGGCCGGTGGCTCCGAAGTAGCCAGAGCCCGGGTCCTGGTAGGGTCGTTCGGTGAAGTAACCGATGAACATGGTGCGGCTCCTTGTGTTGGGGGTCAGGCCTGGCGGGCGTGCGCGGCGATCAGCTGGGCGACGCGGTCGGGTTCTTCGATCTCGACGAAGTGGCCGGCGCCGGCGAGCACTTCGAGGCGGGCGTTCGGCAGGGCCTCTTTGTACTGCTGGCCGCACACGGGCGGGACGACGCGGTCCTGGCCGCCCCAGATGAGGAGCGTTGGTGTGCGCACCTCGGCGAGCGCGGGCGCGAGCCGGCGGTTGAACATGTACGGCTTCCAGGTGACGCGGGCGGTCATTTCGCGGCTGTAGTCCCAGAGTTCCCGGACCGCTGGTTCGGGCTCTTCTCCGTAGACGGCCTGGTAGCCGGCCTTGTCGCGGAAGCCCGCTTCCATGTACTCGATGAACCCGGTGAGCATCTCGTCCATGATCTCACCTTCGCGCGGCTGGATGCCGGCGGCGCCGACGAGCACGAGCGACTTGATCTTCGAGTGGTCCATCGTTGCGAGCTCGGCGGCAACGAAACCGCCGAAGCCGAAGCCGACGAGCGTCACGCCCGTGAGGCCCAGCTTCTCCAGGGCGAAGTTGAGGAGGATGCCGAGGTCGCGGGGGTCGCGCGCCCATTCCGGCCGTTCGGACTGACCGTAACCGGGCATGTCGGGAACGAAGACCGTGAACTGCGCGGCCAGCTTGTCGTAGACCGGGAGCCAGCCCGGGTTACCGGTCGAGTGGTGCAGCACCACCAGGGGCGCTCCCGAGCCGCCCTTGAGAACGCGGACGGCCCGCCCGGCTACGGTGACCGTCTCGGTGGTGTGCGGCTGGGTGGGAGTAGCGGTGGTCAAAGGCGTGATCCCTCCGCCCGCCGGGTGGTTCCCGGCCGGCGGGCGCAACAATACATGAATGACGAACGATTGTGTATGGGTGCGCTCGACCGAGAGCTCGATCACATCCACTGGGGCGTACAGGAGCGGCTCCGTATAGTCGGCTGACACCGACAGGAGCCCCCACGACAGATGACCATCCCCATGCCCGCCCTTGCCCTTGCAGCCGTGCCCGGGAGGCGCGGCGCGACCGTCGACCTCGCGGTGGAGATTGAGCGGCGAGGTTTCTCCGGCATCTACGGCGCAAGCTTCGGCGACCAGTTCGGGCTCTGCCTGTCGATTGCACACCGGACAAACACCATCCGTTTCGGGACGAGCATCGCACCGATCTATCTGCGCCACCCCTTCGAGATGGCTCAGACGGCGGCGTACATCCACGAAGTGAGCGGCGGGCGCTTCGTCCTCGGGCTCGGAGTAAGCCACGGGCCCAGCCACGAACGGCTTGGTGTGAGCGCCGGCAAGCCGCTGTCCGACATGCGGGCGTACGTTGCGGCACTCCGGGCCGCGGCGAAGCAGGTCGGCGGGCTGCCGCCGATTGTGCTGGCCACCCTGCGGCGAAAGATGGTCGACCTCGCGGTGGAGGTCGGCGAGGGAGCGGTCTGGGCGAACGCCTCGCGCTCGCACATGGCGGCTTCGCTCGCGGGCGTGCCGCGCGGCCGGCTCGAGGACGGATTCTTCGTCGGAGACATGATCCCAACGTGCGTCGACGACGACCGCGAGGCGGCGGCCAACGTCATGCGGCGCACCCTCACCAGCTACGTGAGCCTGCCGAACTATCGCAACTACTGGAAGGAGGCGGGCTACGTCGCCGAGATGGAGGCGATCGAGCGGGCGCTGTCGGCGGGCGACCGTGACAGCATCCCGGGCCTGATGACGGACAGGTGGCTCTCCGACGCCACGCTCTACGGGAGCCGGAGCGAGGTGATGACGGGCCTCGAAGCCTGGTTCGCCGCCGGGGTCTCGACGCCGATCGTCGTGCCCTCCTCGACCAATGGCGGGCAGTTCAAGGCGTTCGAGGAGATCTTCGCCGCCTTCGCATGAGCGAGCCCTTTTCGGAAGAGCTCGAAGTGGCGGTCGCGGCCGCCCGCGCCGCCGGCGACGAGGTCGCGCGCATGCGGCGCGAGGGGCTCCGCTACGGCCGCAAGGATGGCTGGGAACTCGTGTCAGTGGCAGACATCCGCGCCGCCGAGATGCTCCACGAAGCCCTGGCAGGCGCGTTCCCGGGGACCGGCTGGCTGAGCGAGGAGCACACGGACACGAGCGAGCGGCTCGGCTGCGACCGCGTCTGGGTGGTGGACCCCATCGACGGGACGCGCGAGTACCTGCAGGGCATCCCTGAGTACGCCGTTTCGGTCGGGCTGGTGGTGGAAGGCGCCCCGGTGCTGGGGGTGGTCTACAACCCCGCGGCCGGCGAGATGTACGCGGCCTGCTGCGCTGGCGCGACGGAGTCGGGCTCGCGGCTGACGCCACCACGCCCTCGAGTGATGGTCGGCCGCGGCGAGCACCAGTGGGACGACGTGCCGCCGCTGCCCCCGGGCGCGCGCGCGGTGGGTATAGGCAGCGTCGCTTACCGTCTCGCTCTGCTGGCGCATGGCAAGGGCGACGCCGTCGTGACGGCCTCCGGCCGGAGCGAATGGGACGTGGCCGCCGGGGCCGCGCTCTGCCACGCGGCCGGCCTGCGGGTGACGGACGTGCTCGGGGCGCCATTGCGCTTCAACCAGCCCGAGCCGAACGTCCGCGGCCTGCTCGTGGCGGCCCCGGGCCTGCACGAACACATGGCCACGTACCTGCGGCGGCCGTTCTGACCGGGAGAGCGGCGAGCACGGCGTTCCGCTAAGGTTGGAGGACATCTCCCCCTGGTGGAGCGTCCGTGAGCATCCGTATCGGCATGGGCATCGCCGGTTTCCCGTTCTCGTCGCCGTCCGCATTCTTCCGCTGGGTGGACCTGTGCGAAGGCAGCGCGATCGACTCGGTCTGGTTCAGCGAGCGTCTGGTCTCGACACAGCCGACGCTCGAGCCGATGGTCGCGATGGCCCAGCTCGCGGGCGCAACGAAGCGGCTGAAGTTCGGGATGAACGCGATTGTGCTGCCCCTGCGGGACCCCCTGGTGCTGGCGAAGGAGTGCGCCACGCTCGACTTCCTGAGCGGCGGCCGCCTGCTGCCCGCCTTCGGGGTTGGGGCCGAGGTGGCGCCGGAGTTTCGCGCTACGGGCCGCGAGCCCGTGGGCCGGGGCTCACGGGCCGACGAGATGCTGGAGATTATGGTCCGGCTCTGGAGCGAGGGCTCGGTCACCTACCACGGACAGCACTATCACTACGAAGAGGCGTCGATTTCGCCGAAGCCGGTGCAACAGCCGTTGCCGGTGTGGATCGGGGGGAGCAGCGAAGCTGCTGTCCGGCGCACGGCGCGCTTCGGCACTGGCTGGCTCGCCGGTTTGCAGACGCCCGCGCAGGTGAAGCCCGTCGTGCAGGCAATCAGGGTGGCGGCAGCGGCTGCCGGCCGGACCATCGACGAAGACCACTTCGGTGCGGGCTTCTCGTTCCGGTTCGGCTCGTGGGACGAGCCGCTGGTGGAGCGCGCCGGTGTGCGCCTCTCCCGGATTGGTGCGGGGCTGGACGCGAAGGCCTACATGGCCGTTGGCGGCGCGGGCGAGATCGTCGCGCGGGCTCGCGAGTTTGTGGGCGCCGGGGTGTCGAAGTTCGTCCTCAGCCCGGTGGCCGCCAGTGACGAGGAATGGATGGACCAGACGCGCCGTCTGATCGAGACCGTCCTGCCGCTGGTCCACGCATAGGCGGTCAGCCGGGCGGCCGGGCCCAGCCGACGCGGAGGTACCAGCAATCAGTGCCCGCGCGGTCGGCCGTGAACACGGTCTCGCCAGCGACGGCCACATGGACCTGCTTCGCGTCGGCGACGACGAGTGTGTCCTGACGGTCCCAGGACGGGACCTTCGCGTTGGCGAGGACGTCGGCCACCTTGCGGACGATGCCGTGGTAGTGCATGCGGTCGCCGGGGGCCGGGCGGCGCGCCCGGAGCGCCCCCCGCATGGCGTCGCTGTCGATGGCGGCGATCACAGCGCCAGCCATGGGAGCAGGCTCGGACGTTGTCACTTCCACACGCCAGGGGCCGGCGAGTGTGACGCCGGGCACCTCGAGCACACGGCCGTCGTAGTTTGCGGCTGTGAGCGGCGGGCCAACGCGGACCTGGCCGGCCGACGCCTCGACGACAGCCCCGCCGAAACGCACGGAGCCCACACCCCGCCAGAGCACGGCGCGCAGGTTCTCGAGCCGCGTGCGGTTGACGTCGACCTCAGCGTGGAAGAAGGCAGCCTCGCGTTCGACGACCAGGCCGAGGGACTCGTTGCCGGGCGCCCGGAACCGGGCGAGGTCGAAGATGACTCCGATGGGCCCCCGCGAGGACGGCTGCAGGCTCATCGCCTCGCGTTCGCTGGCGACGAAAATCTCTCGTGCGCTGACGGCGAGACCCCGCAGTGCCGCGTCGACCGACGGGTTGACGGCGCGCAGGACGGGCAACACCTCGTGACGCACCCGGTTGCGGAGGAGGCGAAGGTCGGCGTTCGACCGGTCGTCCCGGGGCTCGATCCCGGCGGATTCGCACACCGCGCATGTCTCTTCCCGCGAAAGGACCAACAGCGGTCTGAGCAGCGTTTGCGCCGGGGAACCCGGTATCGGGGACGACGGGAGCATCCCGCGCACGCCCCGCACCCCCGTGCCGCGGAGGATGCGCATGAGCACAGTCTCGGCCTGGTCGTCCGCAGTGTGGCCGGTGACAACCGCATCCAGCCGCTTTTCAGCCGCGACGAATGCGAGGAACTGGTAGCGCATCGCACGGGCAGCGTCTTCGAGGCTGCGACGCTGCTTGCGGGCCGCGGCCCGAACGTCGCCCTCTCCCGAAAGGAAGGGCACGCCAAGGCGTTCGCACGCGTCCCGCACGAACTCCAGGTCGTCGCGCGAGTCCGCGCGGAGCTGGTGGTCGAAGTGCGCAACCGTGAGGTCGAGGCCGAACTGCTCGCGGAGCTCCATGAGGACGAGCAAGCATGCGAGGGAGTCGGGCCCGCCGGATACGGCAACGAGCAGGCGGCGGGTACGGCGGAACAGGCCTTCGGCCTCGGCAAAGCGGGCGACGCGCGCGGCGGGGGACGTCAGACGCATGGGTTCAGCGCGGGAAGAGCCGCTGCCACCAATCACCGGCCGGTTTCGAGTCGTCAGGCAGCGACGGGCTTTCGACCACGAAGGGCACCTCGCCGTCGCGCGCGTAGCCGAGTTGGCGCCGCGCCTCCTGCTCCACGTAGGCGTCGGACGCCACATAGCGCTTCACGGCTTCGAGGTAGGTCTTCTTCGCTTCGAGGGTAGCGACTTCGTGCTCGGCTGCGCGACGGTCGTCCGACAGTTGCTGGTTGCGGATGACGCCGTTCGCGGCCGTGTAGGCGAAATACCCGGCGAGGGCCAGGCAGATGACGAAGAAGATCCGAGCCCGGCTCCGGAGGATGGTCCTCATTGGCGTGAGTGTCACGCTACGCCCGGGGTGATCAAGGTTCAAGACCGTGCAGATGGCAGCGGTCGTTGAGAGCCCGGACAGCCGCGCGGCCGTCGCGGATTGCGACGGTGGTCACGGAGGCAAGGTCGACGCCGAACGAGCGGAACGCCGAGACTTCGATACCGAGCAGCCTGCAGACCAGCATGCGTGTCACGAAGTTGTGCGAGACGACCGCGACCGCGTCGTCCGTCCCCGCGATGATCTCGTCGACCAGGGGCGCGACACGCGCGGCGACGTCGGCCAGGCTCTCTCCGCCGGGCATGCGTGCGGAGACGGCCTCGGGCCCAGCCCACTGCCGGAGGAAGCCGGGGTAGCGCTCGCGCATTTCGGTGAACGGCATGCCTTCGGTCTCGCCGACGTCCAGCTCCGTGAGCTCTTCGCGTACCTCGACTGGGATCCCGCGTTCGCCCGCAATAGCGAGGGCCATCGTGCGGGCGCGCAGCAGGGGACTCGTGTACACCCGCGACAGCGGCTCCCGTGCCAGTCGTCCGCCGGTGGCGGCGGCCTGGCGTTCTCCGAGCAGCGTGAGCGCTACGTCGGTGCGGCCGAGGCCGAGGCCGTCTCGGTTGTGGGGTGTCTCACCGTGGCGCACGAGGTAGAGGATCACGGGCGGCCGGCTCCGTCGAGCGGGGCCCACAGCCGCTGGATGAACGGGGTGAAGCCGATCGACTGCCAGAAGGCCGCGGCTTCGGTGTCGCCGGCGATCACAGCCATTTCCATGTGGGAGACACCGTCCTGCTTCGAAGCCCAGCCCGCGACCGCTTCGAAGAGTTGACGGCCAACGCCCCCGCGGCGGTGCGCCGAGTCGACGTACACGTAACCAATCGTCGCGTGACGCTCAGGGAGGCGGTCGGGTTGGCCGGCTTCGACCGAGACGCTCACAAAGCCGACGACCTTGCCGCCATTCTCCGCCACGAAGGCGGCCGAGGTGCTGCGCGCGAGGATTTCGCGGACTGCGACGACGAACTCCTCCTCCGAGACGGGCGTGGGCACGATGCGAGGGTCGCGGCCGGCGTTGTACTGGCGCAGGGCCTGCCAGGCGCGATACATGCCGGCGGCGTCTGCCAGGCGAGCCGGGCGGATGGTTACGCTCATCGTTCGAATCTCCCCTTGCGCCGCCAGAGATCGTGCGCGGGGGAAGGCTCGTCGAGGACCAGCCCGGTGCGGGTGATATTGCCGGTGGCGATGCCGGGAACGACCGCCGCGACCACCTGCTCGGGACGGGCCGTGAGCTGCTGGTCGGATTGCAGGCGCATCGTCAGCCTGACGCCCTCGGCCCAGGGCTCCGCAGTCAGCATCGCGACAGCTGCGCGCAGGTCGTACTCGCGGCTCTTCTCGTGGCGCTCTTCGACCCACGGGATACTTGCCGCCGCGAGAAAGGCACCAACGGCGGCGCTGACCTCGTCGCCCGAAACTCCGGGAATCTCGACGGAGTAATCCGCCCAGGCGACCGTCGCCTGCGGTGGGGCACTCGCCAGGGCAACCTCGCGGGCGTCGACCAGCGAGAGGTCCGGTGTGCTTTCGACCGCCAGGCGGCTGCGGAAGTCGTCCACGGCAATGCGTTCGTCGAGGGTGACGTCCATCACTTCCGATTCTGCGAGGAAGCCGAGTGGGAGCGGCCCGGCGAACGCGAGCTTCGGGTGGGGCGTGAACCCTTCGGAATAGGAGAGCGGCAGGCCGGCCCTGCGAATCGCCCGTTCCCAGTAGCGCAGAACGTCCAGGTGGGAGATGTAGCGGACGCGCTCGCCCTTGCGAAACCAGGTGCGGATGCGCTGGGCGGCCATGGCTTCGATGGTAGCACGGTGGACCGGAGCGGGGCGCCTCTGAGCGGCTGACCCGTTGCCAGCGGAGGCGCAAGGCGACGGTCAGCCGCTCACGCTCGCCGCGAGCTCTTCCGCGGCCGTGTGCGGGTCCAGGTCGCGGGAGGCGACGCGCAAGACCAGCGCTTCCAGCTGGTCTTCGGAGGTCGCGCGCCGGATCTTTTCCAAAAGGATGGCACGGGCGATCGAAAGGACCTGGTGGCGGGCGTCCGCGGCCCGTTGCTTCTCGAGTTCGCCGCTCTTTTCGAGGTAGGCACGGTGCTCGGCGATGGCGTCCGCGACCTGGCCAAGGCCCTCGCCCTTGATGGCCGTCGTCTTGAGGATTGGCGGGCGGCGGCTTCCGGCCGGGGCCAGCGAAAGCAGAGCCTGGAGCTGGCTCACGAGCACGTCCGCACCCGGATGGTCGGCCTTGTTCACCACGAGCACGTCGGCGATTTCGATGATGCCCGCTTTGAGCGCCTGGATGTCGTCTCCGGTTCCCGGGTTGTTCACCAGCAGCGTGGTGAGGGCCGTGCCGGCGATCTCGACCTCGTCCTGGCCCGCGCCGACGGTCTCGATGAGCACGTAGTCGAAGCCGAAAGCGTCCATCACGGCAACCACGTCGTCGATCGTGGGGGCCAGGCCGCCCAGCGCGCCGCGGCTCGCCATGCTGCGCACGTAGACGCCCTCGTCGAGTGCGAGGTCCTGCATGCGGATGCGGTCGCCAAGAATGGCGCCCTGGGTGAACGGGCTGGAGGGATCGACGGCGACGATGCCGACGGTGTGGCCGCGACGACGGTATTCGGCCGCGAGGGCGCCGGTCAGGGTGCTCTTGCCGCAGCCAGCGCCGCCGGTGATGCCGATCGTGTGGGCACGGCCCGAGTGAGGGAACAGGGCACGAAGGTACTCCCGGCCCTCGGGCGTCTGGTTCTCGACACGGCTGATGATGCGTGCGAGCGCGCGGCGCTCACCGTTCAGGAAGCGCTGGACCAGGTCGTCCACAGCTACTTCTTCACGTGTTCGTAGACGAACTTGACGATGTCCTGGGTGTTCGTGCCGGGGCGGAAGATGGCGGCGAAGCCAAGGGATTCGAGCTGCCTGGTGTCCTCTTCGGGGATGATGCCGCCGCAGAAGAGGAGGACGTCGTCGACGCCACGCTTCTTCAGCTCACCCACGACGCGGGGGAAGAGCTCGAGGTGTGCGCCAGAGAGGATGCTGAGGCCCACAACGTCGACGTCTTCCTGGAGGGCGGCTTCGGCGATCATCTCTGGGGTCTGGCGAATGCCGGTGTAGATGACCTCGCAGCCGCCGTCGCGCAGGGCACGGGCGACGACTTTGGCGCCACGGTCGTGACCGTCGAGGCCCGGCTTGGCGATGAGGACGCGAATCTTTGAGGCGGTTGGTGCAGACGACATATGTAACCCCGATAACTACCGGCTCCGCCGGAAATAGGCAACCCGCGGCGCGGGAATCAGCGCTGGACGAGCTGCAGGTTCACCCCGTGGGTGGACTTCATCGAGACGAAGGCGACGCCGTTGTTCGGGTCGCCGGCGCGGTAGCCGAGGCCGCGGAGGCGTTCGACGGCCGCTGCGACGTCGTCGACCGCGAGCGACAACATGAATTGGCCCTCGCCGCGGTCCCTGGCGAACTGCGCAACAGGGCCCTGGTCACCGAGGGGCTGGATGAGCTCCAGGTCGGCCTCCCCACTGCCGGCGACGGGGATGAAGGCGTTCTTGATGCCGAGCGCGGCAACTTCGCCGCCCCGCGAAGCGTCCCTGGCCAGGCCAAAGTGGGTTTCAAAGGTGCCTACGGCCGCGTCGAGGTCTTTCACGACGATGCCGATGTGGTCGATCTTCTTGAAGGTCATGACTGCTCTTCCTCGTTGGAGAGTGCGTTGTACTGGATGAAGGCGAACGGGACGCCATGGGTGCCCGTCTTCACCGTGGCGAACATGGCGCCTGGCTGGACAGCCTTGTGGGGTTCCTCCGCTTCGTAGCCCGCGGCGCGGACGGCCGCGATGGCGGCCGGCAGGTCGCGCACGGCGAGGACGAAGCCCCACAGCTTCGCGGCCACCTCGTCGTACGGCTGGACCTCGCCGGGGCCCGCGAATTCGAGCACGACTTCGTCCAGCTTCGCGAACTCCAGGTGGGCGCGGGTGCCGGGGCGGGACATCGTGCGCTTGATTTCGATGCCCAGGTTTTCGGAGAAGCGCTGCGCGGTCGCCGCGCTGTCATTCGACGAAATGACCACGTGGTCGATGTGAGTCGCACCTGCCCCCACGGCCTAATGGTGCCCTTCGAACGGTGTCGCGAACTCGACGAGCACGCCGTGGTTCGACTTCGGATGGCAGAAGCCAATCATGCCGGCGAGGCCGGCGCGCGGGGCCTTGTCGATGAGTTCGACGCCTTTGGCGGCGGCGGCGTTGAGCTCTTTGGCAACGTCGTCAGACTCGAAGCAGATGTGGTGCATGCCTTCGCCGCGCGAGGCGAGGAACTTGGCCACGCCCGTGTCGTCGCGCGTCGGCTGCAGCAGCTCTATCTCCGAGTTGCCGATGGCAAGGAGCACGCCGCGCACGCCCTGGTCGCCAATCTCCCTGTCGGCAGTCACGGTGAGGCCGAGGGCATCCCGGTAGAACTTGAGGGCCTCGTCCGCGTTCTGCACGACGATGCCCACGTGGTGGACTTTGGACAGCATGTGACCCGCCTTTCAGCACGGCCGGCGGGACGCACCGCCGATGGTTGGTGTCAGGATTCTATGCCGGGCCGTTGAGAAAGGCGAAACGGCCTGGTGGGGGCATGGCTTCACGCCGGGTGCGCGTCCTCCACGACGGACGCCGGGCCCGTGTGCCGGGCGCCTTCCATGCCCGCGAGCTTGGCGGCAAGGTCGTGCCAGTGCTCACGGTCGTGGTCGAGCGCGGAGCGGACGAGGAGCCCGCGGCGCGAACCGTCGCGCAGCAAGTCTTCGTCGCTCACGAGTTCGATCTCTTCGAGGAGCCGTGACCGCCCGCCCTTGAGTTGATGGAGGACGCTCCAGAACTCGAGGTCGCGCTTCCGCTCGACGTGGTCGCGGTTCCAGGCGTCGATCTTGGACTCGTCGAATTCGTACAGCGCCGGGGTGCGGCCCTCGCGGATGTCGCGGAAGGCAGTCACGATCTCCGCTTCCCATGTCGCGATGTGGCCGACGATGTCCTTCAGCGACCATCCGCCGATGAACGGGCGCTCGATGTCGCGGATGCGGCAGGTCTCGATGTTGCGGACGAGCTGGTTGCGCTCGACCTCGAGCTCGTGCAAGAGGCGGTGGCGTTCGTCGGAGAGGGTGCGGGCGTCGTCGTCGACCATGTCAGATTGCCACCTGGGGCTGGTACTCGCCCCACACACGCCGCAGGGCGTGACTGATCTCCCCGAGCGTGGCGCGGTCCTCGACACACTCAATGAGGAGAGGGATAAGGTTCGTGTCGCCCCTGGCCTCCCGTTCGAGCTTGTGCAGCCCGGCCTCGACGGCAGCGTTGTCTCGGGCCGCACGCAGCTTGCGCAGCTTCTCGACCTGGCGCCGGCCGATGTCGGGGTCGAGCTTGAGCGTGTCGACAGGCGCCTCCTGGGTCTTGAATTCGTTGACGCCGACGATGACGCGCTCTTTGGCCTCGACCTGGAGTTGGTAGCGGTAAGCCGACTCCTGGATTTCGCGCTGCTGGAAGCCTCTCTCGAGCCCGGCCAGGGCGCCGCCAAGGCCGTCGATGGTGCGGATGTACTCCGCGGCCTCGGCTTCGAGGCGGTTCGTCATGTCTTCGAGGAGATAGGAGCCGCCGAGTGGGTCCGCCACGTCGCCGACGCCACTTTCGTAGGCGATCACCTGCTGCGACCTGAGGGCGATCTGGACGGCCTTCTCGGTTGGGAGGCCAAGGGCCTCGTCCATGGAGTTCGTGTGCAGCGACTGGGTGCCGCCGAGGACGGCGGCGAGGGCCTGGACGGCGGTGCGGACGATGTTGTTCTCGGGCTGCTGGGCCGTGAGCGTGGAGCCAGCCGTCTGGGTGTGGAAGCGCAGCATCTGTGAGCGCGGGCTCCGGGCTTCGAAGCGGTCGCGCATGATCTTCGCCCAGAGGCGGCGGGCAGCGCGGAACTTGGCGACCTCTTCGAGGAAGTTGTTATGGCTGTTGAAGAAGAAGCTCAGCTGGCCCGCGAACTCGTCGACATCGAGCCCGGCCGCGATCGCGGCGTTCACGTATTCGATGCCGTTGGCGAGGGTGAAGGCGATTTCTTGCGCCGCCGTGCTGCCCGCTTCGCGCATGTGGTATCCGGAGATGGAGATGGTATTCCAGCCGGGGACGGCGTCTTTGCAGAAGCGGAAGATGTCGGTGATGAGCCGCATGCTGGGCTTGGGGGGATAAATGTACGTCCCGCGGGTTATGTACTCCTTGAGGATGTCGTTCTGGACCGTGCCACCCAGCTTCTCCAGGGGCACGCCCTGTGCCCGGCCGACGGCCACGTAGAGCGCGAGGAGCACTGGCGCTGTGGCGTTGATGGTCATCGAGGTCGTGACCCGGTCGAGCGGGATGTTGTCGAAGAGCGTGAGCATGTCGTCGATCGAGTCGATCGCGACACCGACCTTGCCGACTTCGCCCGCGGCCATCGGGTCGTCGGAGTCGTAGCCGATCTGCGTGGGGAGGTCGAAGGCTACCGACAGGCCGGTCTGGCCCTGTCCGAGCAGGTAGCGGTAGCGCTGATTCGACTCCTCAGCGGTGCCGAAGCCGGCGTACTGGCGCATGGTCCAGAAACGGCCGCGATACATGGTGGGCTGGATGCCGCGGGTGAAGGGGTACTCGCCGGGGAAGCCAAGGGCGGTATTCGGGTCGAATCCGTCCAGGTCCTCGGCGGTGTACACCGGATCGAGCGGCATCTTGCCGGTGGTTTCGAACACCTTCGCACGTTCGGGAGCGCGCTCTACGGCCTTGCCGTAGGTGCTCTGCAGCCACTCACGCTTGGAAGAACTGGGCATGTTGGTGGGTTCTCCGGAGACACGCGGGTACCGGCAGCGGCCCCGTCGTCATGTGGCTCGAAGTATAGGTGAGGCCCGGAAAGGGCGGCAAACCGAGGTTCGCGGTCTGGGCCCCTGCCTCGTCTCTACCTCCCTGCTGCCTCACTCGAACGTGAGGTCGAGGCTGATGTCGAGGGCCCGCGCGCTGTGCGTGAGGCCGCCAACGGAGATGGCGTCGACGCCCGTCTCGGCGATGGCGCGGACCGTTTCGAGCGTCACGCCGCCGCTGGCCTCGAGCTTTGCGCGGCCAACTGTGCGCTGCACGGCCTTGGCCATGTCTGCTACAGACATGTTGTCCAGGAGCACCCACTCGGGCGCCGCCGCCAGGGCGGCGTCGAGTTCGTCCAGGCCGTCGACTTCGACCTCCACGGGAACGCCGGGGGAGCGGCGCCGGATGGCGGCCACGCCCTCGGCGAGCGACAGCCCCTGGCGGGCGAGTGCTTCGCGGTGGTTGTCTTTGATCATCGCCATGACGGCAAGGTCTCGGCGGTGGTTGGAGCCGCCGCCGCAACGCACGGCGTACTTCTCGAGGTCGCGCAGCCCCGGGGTCGTCTTACGCGTATCCAGGATGACGGCGCGCGTGCCTGCGACCGCGTCGACGAGGGCGCGCGTGCGGGTTGCAGTCCCGCAGAGGCGCTGCAGGAAGTTGAGCGCGACGCGCTCTGCCTGGAGCAGCGCGCGTGCGGGCCCGGTCACGGCGGCCAGGACGTCGCCCCCGGCGAACGCTCCGCCGTCGGCGACGCGGGGCTCCCACGAGACTGAGGCGTCGACGTACGCGAAGACCGCGGCAGCGACGGCAAGCCCCGCCGCCACGCCGGGCTCCCTGGCTACGAGCACAGCCCGGCCGCGAAGCGTCCCGGGTACGGTCGCCAGCGTGGTGACGTCGTCCAGGGCGCGGTCCTCTTCGAGCGCCGCTCGTACGGCCCGACCCACGTCCTCGGCGGGCGGTGGCTCAGGCATCGCGCACCCACACCTGGCGGCGCAACCAGTGGGCGTCGTCGCGAAGGGGATAGTCGTTCCGGTAGTGCGCGCCGCGGCTCTCCGTGCGTTCGAGCGCCGCCTGGAGCATGAGGCCCGCGACCACGGCCATCTCACGGCGCTCATGCGATTCGCGCGTGGACTGCAGCGGTTCAGCGGGCCAGGAAGAGAGCGTGCGCAGGCCCGCGTCGATCCCGGCCGCGCTGCGTTCGATACCTGCGCCGTCCCACATCAGCCGTTGCAGTGCCTCACGGCTCGGGGCCGAGCCCGCGGCCGGCCTCGTGGCGCACGCGCCGGGTGTCGTCCCGGCACGGCCAGCCCCGCCGGATTCCAGGTGCGCGACGACGCGCTTTCCGAACACGATGGTCTCCATGAGCGAGTTGCTGGCGAGACGGTTGGCGCCGTGGACGCCGGTGCAGGCAACCTCCCCGCAAGCATAGAGACCTTCGAGCGTGGTGCGGCCATGCACGTCCGTGCGGATGCCGCCCATGAGGTAGTGCGCGGCAGGCGCAACCGGGATGGGCTCGCGCCGCATTTCGAGGCCGACGCCCTGGCAGTACTCGAAGATGCCGGGGAAGCGGACGGAAAGCTCGACCCCGCGGATAGTGGTGCAGTCGAGCGTTACATGGTCGGCGTCGGAAGCGCGCATCTCCGCGACGATGGCGCGAGCAACGACGTCCCGGGGCGCGAGGTCCGCAAGCGCGTGGTAGCGCGCCATGAACGCTTCGCCCGCGGAATTGCGGAGGAGCGCGCCCTCGCCCCGGACCGCCTCAGAGATGAGAAAAGGAGGCGCGCCGGCAACCCGCAGGGCGGTCGGGTGGAACTGGTAGAACTCCAGGTCCGCGACTTCCGCGCCCGCTTCGAAAGCGAGGGCGATGCCGTCACCTGTCGCGACATCGGGGTTGGTAGTGTGCGAGAAGAGCTGGCCCGCCCCTCCGGTGGCAACCACGACCGCGCCGGCCGCGTAGACCTCCGTGGCGCCGGTACGCAAGTCGATCGCTTCCACTGCGCGTACGCGGCCGCCGTCGACCACCAGGCGGGTCGCCAGCGTGTGGTCCAGGAGGTCGATGGTCGGGTCGTGCGCGGATTCCGCGAGCGCGGTTTCGATCACCGCCCCGGTGCGGTCGCCACCCGCGTGAAGGACGCGGCTGCGGCTGTGTGCCGCCTCGCGGCCCAGCGCGATTTCGCCTTCGACCTGGTCGAACGCAACCCCGTACTTGACGAGGTCGCGGATGCGGGCCGGGCCTTCCTCGCAGAGGACGCGGGCCATGGCCTCGTCGACGAGCCCGGCGCCGGCGGCAATGGTGTCGGCAAGCAGTAGTTCCGGTGAATCGAGGGGGCCGACGGCGGCGGCGATGCCGCCCTGGGCCCAGCGCGTGTTGCAGTCGTCGACGCTGCCCTTGGTAAGCACCAGGACCGGGCCCAGGCGGCGGGCTTCGAGCGCGAGGAAGAGCCCGGAGATGCCACTGCCGACGACCACGAGGCGATAGTCACCGCGGCGGGGTCGCCCAACAGGAGGCTCTGTCATTGGGGAGTTAGTGTACATGAGACACGAAGTGCATAGGCCTCCGGGAGCGCCACTGGCTGCGGCACGGTACACTTGCGCGGCGCCACGCGCCCAGACGACGAGGTTCGGAGCACCCCCTTGGCCATCCTTCCCATCCGCCGCGCCGGAGACCCGGTGCTTCGCGAGAAAGCGCGCCGCGTGCGCGTGATCGACAGTTCCATCCACAAGCTCATCGAAGACATGTGGGAGACGATGTACGACGCCCCGGGCGTAGGGCTCGCGGCTCCGCAAATCGGTATCTCGCTGCGGGTGATCGTCATCGAGGTGCCGGACCACGACCGGGTCGCCCTGGTGAACCCGGAGATCGTGAAGCGGTCGGGAGAGCGGCGCTGTGACGAGGGGTGTCTTTCCGTGCCGGGTTTCCGCGGCGAGATCACGCGTTCGCTGAAGGTGCTGGCGCGGGGGACGGACCCGTACACCGGCAAAGAAGTGCGCGTAAAGGCGGAGAACGACCTGATGGCGGAGGCGCTGGAGCACGAAATCGACCACGTCAACGGCATCCTCTACATCGACTACCTGCCAGGCCCGGAAGCGCTGGTCGCATTGACCGACGCGCCTGAAATCAGAGGGTAGACGCCCGGGCCACTGGCCCATCCGCGCCTATGAAGCGCTCACCGAGGTAGGAGCCCCCATGTTGATCGAAGAGCTCAGCGCTCGCGAAATCCTGGATTCGCGGGGCAACCCGACGGTGCAGGTCACAGCCTTCCTCGAGGATGGCGCGACGGGCGTGGCGAGCGTGCCCTCGGGCGCCTCGACGGGCGCCCATGAGGCCGTGGAGTTGCGCGACGGGGGACGGCGATACGGCGGTAAAGGCGTGCAGAAGGCCGTTGCGAATGTGAACGGGGAGATCAACCGCCGTCTCCATGGGATCCCGGCGACGGAGCAGCGGCTGGCAGACCGCATCATGTGCGAACTGGACGGCACACCGAACAAGAGCCGCCTCGGTGCGAACGCGATTCTCGGCGTGTCCATGGCGATCGCGCGGGCCGCAGCCGACTCGATCGGGCTGCCGCTCTACCGCTACCTGGGCGGGCCCGGGGCCAGCCGCCTGCCGGTGCCGATGTTCAACATCCTCAACGGCGGCAAGCACGCGCCCGACTCCACGGACTTCCAGGAGTTCATGGTGATGCCAGTGGGCGCAGAGACCTTCTCCGAAGGCCTGCGCATGGGCGTGGAGATCTACCACGGCCTGAAGGCAGTGCTCCACGACCGCGGCGCCACCACGTCGGTGGGCGACGAAGGCGGCTTCGCCCCGTCGCTGCCGGGAAACGAAGCGGCGCTGCAAGCCGTGCTTGAAGGCATCGAGCGGGCCGGCTACAGGCCGGGCGAAGACGCCGTGATCGCCCTCGACCCGGCTTCGACGGAACTCTTCCACAACGGACAGTACGCTCTCGCCCGCGAGGGACGGATCCTCACGAGCGCGGAGATGGTCGAACACTGGGCGTCGTGGGTGGAGAAGTACCCTATACGCTCCATCGAGGACGGCCTCGCGGAAGACGACTGGGATGGCTGGGCTGTGCTCATGCAGAAGCTCGGCAGGCGATGCCAGCTCGTTGGAGACGACATCTTCGTGACGAACCCGGAGCGCATTCGGCGCGGCATCGCGGAAGCGTCGGCCAACAGCGTGCTCGTGAAGCTCAACCAGATCGGCACCCTCTCGGAGACGCTCGAGGCGGTGGAAACTGCGCACCGCGCCGGTTGGACCGCAGTCATCAGCCACCGCTCGGGGGAGACCGAGGACACGTTCATCGCCGACCTGGTGGTGGCCACTGGCACCGGCCAACTCAAGACCGGCGCACCCGCGCGCTCGGAGCGCACGGCGAAGTACAACCGGCTGCTCGAGATCGAAGAGGAACTCGGGCCCACGGCGGTGTACGCCGGCTGGGACTGCATCCGCCAGCTCGGGCCACGCCCGGCTCGCGACGAGACCATGCGCCGCAGCCCTTCCACGCGCGCACGGCACCGCAACCCGCGCACCCGCCACTGACCCAACGTAGACTGACGCCGTGACACCCGAAACGCGTGCTGCCGCCGACCGCGTCATCCTGGATGTTGCAAACGTGAAGTACCTCGCCATGACGCTGGGCAAAGGCGATCTCGACCGGCGCTGCGAGGCCACTGGCTGGACCATTCGTCAGACGATTGGACACCTGGCCGCAAGCCTTCAAGTCTACGGCGAGGCGCTTCCGCGCATGGCGGCCGCCGTGGGAGCCGCGGAGGAGCCGTTCGATTGGGACGTCCTGAACGCAGAAACGGCACGGCGCACAGCTGCCACGCCGCTCCCGGCGCTGCTCGACGCACTCTCGCGCGGCCGCGACGCCACCATCGAAGCGCTACTGGCGCTCTCGGAGCAAGACCTCGCACAGCCGGTCACGGCATCTGTGCCATTGCGGGCGGTGATCGCGGCGTGGATGACGCACCTGTCTGACCACGCGATCGACTTCGCCGACGCGTTGCCGTTGGCACGCTTCGACCCGATGCTGCTGAACTGGGTGCTGCACGCTGACTACTCGACAAGCGCGCCGCGGTTGGCGCGCCAGCAACAGCTCATGGCCGAGGTGCGCGTGCGCCTGGCCACCATGGAGGAAGAGTAATGGATCCCGACGTCGCCGCCGTTGTCGAAGAGTTGGACGCGCACCGGGCGCGCTTCGAGTCGTTCTGCCGTTCGCTGAGCGCTGCAGAGCTCGCCTCACCCGTGCCCGGAAGCAGCTGGCAGGTACGCGATTTCATCGCGCACCTGGGCACGATCGACGTCGCGGTCGGGGAGATGTTCCGGGCGATGCACGAGGGCGGCCGCCCGGCGTCTATCGGCCCGGACGGCGGCAAGTGGGACGTCGACTCCTGGAACGACTCAGAGGTCGAAGCGCGGCGCGGGCGTGGCGTCGAGGAACTGCTCGCTGAAGCCGCGGCAACGCGCGCCACGCTGCACGCGCACCTGGCCGCACTCACCGCTGAAGACGTCGTGAAGACGCTGAAATTCGGGGGAGACAACAAGCGCGGGCCCGCAGAGATTCAGTTGCTGGGCTACCTCCGCGGATGGTGCAAGCACGACCCGATCCACGTTGCCGACATGCTGCGCGGGCTCCCGGACCGGCGCACGCCAGACGTGCTGGCCTGGGTCGACGACCCCGTGATCGCGGGATACCAGGCGCAGATGAACCGAAAGGATTCCTGATGCCTCCACGCGTCTCGCCGCCGCGCATCTCGCCCGGCGTGGGCGCGGCGCCGCGCCCGCCGTCCGGGATGCCGGGCGCGGACGCGCATCGCCAGACGGGCTTCGTACTCGGCGGTGAGGTGGAGCGCATCCTCGACGGGCTCGACCGGGAAGGGAAGGCGGCCTACGCCTCCTCCGCGGCGAAGCACCGCACGCAGCTGCTCGCAGCTTCGCTGGGGCTGTGGTCGCGTTCGTGGCTCTGCCGGGTGGAGGCGCTGCATGCGACCCAGTGTGGCAACTACGCGGCAGCCTTCCCGCTCATCCGCAGTGCGGCCGACTACCAGGCGGCGCTCATCTACATCCTGCGACAGGGGGGCGCGGAGTGGCACGCGTGGCTCGAAGCCGGCGGAATCCGGCAGGCGGCCGACGCCCACGCGACGGAGTTCCGCCTGCACGCGTTCCGCGCCGCGGAGGTGCTCGCGGACCACGACATCCTCGGTCCGCTGTACCGCGCAGCCACCGACCTCTCGCTTTCGCACTTCGGCACAACGCTCCTCCTCGCCGGCAACGAGTCGAATCCCGAGCGGCTTCTGCTCACGTTCGGCGACCGTGACTTCCATCTCGGGCTCGCGGAGATCAGCTTTGGCTGGCTGCTGCAGTTGGGAGCGGCCCAATTCGAAGCCCTGGTGGAGTTCGCGACCATCTTCGGGATCCCGGAAGCGCCCACGTTCACGGCCTGGGCAGACGAGACGCGGGCGCTGGTGAATTCGCCAGCGCGGTGCACGATCCGGTCGATTGAGCGCGACGGCGAGCGGCGGTACCTGGTGTCGAACTGGCGCCGCGCCTCCGGCGCTGCGCCGGGCCGGGTCCTGCTGTAGGACAGTGGCAGGTAGCGGCGCACGCAAAGAAATCGTCAACGGCGCGCGACACTGTTAGACGGGGTGGTGCTAGCATCGCGGCCATGCGCGGACTCCTCAGGTTCCTTTGCGGCGTGGCCGTGCTGGCGCTGCCGGTGCTGGCGGCGTGTGGCGACGGCAACAGCGACAAGACAACTTCAACGCCATCCACGAGCGGTGGCAGCGTGGCGCTCAGCGACGAGGCGTACCTCAAAGTGCTGTGCACCGGCCTCGTGAAGTACCAGGACACCATCCTCTCCACGACCACGAAGGCGGACGACATTGCGAAGGTCATCCGCGACTACATCGCCACGTTCGACGGCGTGACCCCGCCGAAGGGGCTGGAGAAGTGGCAGCGGGACTATACGAAGTACCTGAACGACGCCCTCAGCGACCCCACGGCGCTGTTGGTGACGCCTGCGCCGATGCCCCCGGACAGCGAGCGCGACCGGCTGGCTTCGAAGGTGTCGAACGTGCCGGAATGCAAGTACCCGACCTTCCTGGGAGAGAAGCGGTAGCGGCCCCTCGAGGGGACAAACACGTGGCCCCTGTCTCCGACCGGACTGGCCGGTATACTGATTCGACCGGACCTTCCGGATAAGGAGCACCGCCGCGATGCCCACTCCCTACGCCTACTTCAAAGGGCAGGTCGTGCCCGTAGCAGACGCAAAGATCAGCATCATGACGCACGCCTTCCACTACGGGACGGCGGTGTTCGAAGGCATTCGCGGCAACTGGAACGCCGACGACGGTTGCCACTACCTCTTCCGGGTGCGCGAGCACTTCGAGCGCCTGGCGCTGAGCGCGAAGATCATGATGCTCGACCTGAAGGTCCCGGTAGACGAGCTCTGCAGGCTGAGCGTGGAGATCGTCGAGCGCAGCGGGTTCTCGGAGGACGTGTACCTGCGGCCGCTGGTCTACACGTCGAGCGAGCAACTGGGCGTGCGCCTGCACAACCTGGAGCACGACGTGCTCATGTTCGTGACGCCCTTCCCGGCGTACCTGCCCGACTCGGCGCGCTGCCATACGAGCACCTGGCGCCGCGTCAACGACACCGGCATCCCGCCGCGGGCGAAGGTGACGGGCATCTACGCGAACAGCGCCCTCGCCAAGACCGAGGCGAACCTGAACGGATACGACGAGGCGATCATGCTCAACGAAGACGGGCATGTCTCGGAGGGCAGCGGCGAAAACATCTTCATGATCCGGAAGGGCCGTCTGATCACGCCCTCGCCTTCCGACAACGTGCTCGAAGGCATCACGGCGGCAACCGTGGTGGAGCTCGCCCAGAAAGAACTCGGGCTCGAGGTTGTTGAGCGACAGATCGACCGGTCAGAACTCTACGTGTGCGACGAATTGTTCATGACGGGGACGGCGGCGCACCTGACGCCGGTGGTGGAAGTCGACCGCCGCGCGGTGGGCAGCGGCCAGCCCGGTCCCATCACGCGGAACTTGAGCGCCCTCTTCTACGACGCCATCCGCGGCAAGAACGAGAAGTACAGGCACTGGTGCACCCCGGCCCGCGAACGCGTCGCCCGCTAGACCCGGTCGCCTTCCGGCCTCCGCGGGCGCTGGGTGTCATTGTGGGCGCGGGCTTCGTCGCCTGGGCGCTGGTCTTTATGTCGTTCAGCGTGAAGGTGGCAGCCGGCGCGCCGGCCGAGTTCAAGACGTTCCTGGCCTGGGTGCTGGCGGCAGCGCTGCTTCTGCTCGCGCTCTCGTTCGCGAACTGGACGTTCGGACTGCTGCGACTCAGCTACGTCGTGGGGCGAGACTCGCTGGTGATCCAGTGGGGCTTCCGGCGGGTGGCCATCCCCCTCGAAACGATCCTGCGCCTGGTCCCGGGGCGGACGCTCGACCACCCCCACATCCACGGCCTGAACTGGTGGGGCTGCCACATCGGCCATGCCGACGTCAAGCGGCTCGGCTACACGCTGTTCTACTCGACGCACAGCACGCCGGACGAGTTGCTCTACATCCACACGACGCAGGAGTCGTATGCACTGACCGTACTCGACCAGGCGGCCTTCGCCGAGGAGATCCAGGCGCGGGCGGCGCTTTCTCGTGTCGAGCCGCATGTCCAGCGTTCCTCAGCGGTCGGCATTGCCGCCTTCCCATTCTGGCGAGACCGGGTGGCAATCACGGCCACCGTGATCTCTGCCGCGCTGTGCATGGTGCTCTGCGGATACATCTACGCCCGTTACCCCGGCCTGCCGGACGTGATTGAGTTGAGCTTCCCCGCGCTCGGCGGTGTCGTGCGCGTGGGCGACAAGAGCGAGTTGTTGCGCATCGCCTACCTCGGCGTGGGCGTCTTCGCGACGAACACCCTGGTGGGGATCGTCGTGCATGCCCGGGAGCGAGCGGCCGGCCTCTGGCTGCTGGCCTCCGGGGGGATGCTGCAGGCGGTGCTGCTGGCGGCAGCTCTTGTCGCGTTCGAGCGCAGCTGAAGCGGCGCCGCGCGGCCTGAAACCCGGCTACACCAGCTTCGCGAGGCGGCGGATGCCCTCTCGAATGCCGTCTTCGTCCACGCTCGTGTAGCCCATCACGAAGCTCGCCCCTGGCGGCGGGTCGAGGCTGTAGTAGCCGGCCGCGGAGTAGATGCCGACACCGGCCTTCCGTGCACGGGCAATGAACGCATCGGCGTCCGGGACGTCGGCCAGGCCCACGAGGACGTGCATGCCGCTCTGCGTGCCCGTCACGACCGCCCGGTCGCCAAATTCGGCGCTGAAAGCCTCCAGCAAAGCGGCGCGGCGCCGTTCGTAGACCTTGCGCATGCGGCGCAGGTGGCGCTCGAAGTGACCCTCTTCGATGAACAGCGCCAGCACGGCCTGGTAGAGCAGCGCCACGTGGCGGTCGGTGAGCCACTTTGCAGCGGCCACCGCTGGTTGCAGGCCCGGCGGAGCAACCATGTAACCGAGGCGGAGCGCGGGAAGAAGCACCTTCGAGAGCGTGCCGGTATAGACGACGCGGCCCGACTGGTCGAGCCCCTGCAGGGCAGCGAGCGGCCGCCCTTCGTAGCGGAATTCGCTGTCGTAGTCGTCTTCGATGACGACGGCGCCAGCTCGCTCGGCCCAGGCGAGGAGCTCCAGCCGGCGGCCGGCGGACATGACGGCCCCGGTCGGGAACTGGTGCGACGGAGTGACGTACGCCGCCCTCGCAACATCCGGGAGCTCGTCCACGACGATGCCTTCGGCGTCGCAGCGCACCGGGACGACGGTCGCGCCGTTCGCGGCGAACACGGCCCGGGCGCCGCGGTAGCACGGCTCTTCGATGGCGACAGCGTCGCCGGGGTCGAGGATGACCCGGGCAGCGAGGTCCAACGCCTGCTGCGAGCCGTTGACGACAATCACTTGTGCGGCCGTGCAGCGGACTCCACGGGAGCGCTGGAGGTACCGGGCGAGGGCCTCTCGCAGCTGCGGCAACCCCTCGGTCTGTCCGTAGCCCATGAGGTCGCGCGGCGGGTAGTCGAGCACGCGCCTGGTGAGTGTGCGCCACGCGTCGACGGGAAACTCGTCGAAGGATGGGGTGCCGTAGCTGAACTCGTAGAGGCTCGTGCCATCTGCCTGGCGCATCTGGGATGGGACCTCGCCCTGGACCAGACGGCGGCCGAAGCTGGAGAGCAGAGCGGGCGGGGGGACGCCGGCGGCAGCACGGGCACGCGTATCCTCGGCTTGCTGGGCGCGGAAGGCGCCGTCCGGCAGGTCGGGCGCGACGAACGTCCCGGCGCCGTGAGTGGCGGTGAGGTAGCCCTCGGCGGCGAGCTGCTCGTAGGCCTTGAGGACTGTGTTGCGCGCCAGGCGGAGGCTGGTCGCGAGCTTACGCGTCGCCGGGAGCTTTTCCCCGGGCCTGAAGCGGCCGTCGAGAATGCCGGCGCGGATCGCCTCGGCGAGGCGCCGGTAGGCGGGCACCCCCGGCTGAGGTTCGATTTCGAGCACGATGTCCAAAGTGGCACCACTGTACCAGTCAAAATTGGCCAGTGTGAAGGACCAGTTTTGGCTGTTAGCTCGTTCGTGGGGGACGACGCCATGACTGACGTACGGCGCAAGGACTACGAGTTCACAGAGCGGGAGGGGATGCTCGCGTTCCTCGACGCCGCGCCCCACGGGCACCTCGCGTTCGTGCGGCCGGACGGGTCACCGGGGCTCGTGGCGCTCAACTTCGCGCGCGTGAGCGACACGCTCTATTTCCACGGGGCGACAGAAGGCGAGAAGGTCGCGTCGCTGGCGCGGGAACCGCGCGTCACGTTCATGGTCAGCGACGGGTTCTCGCTCGTGCCATCGTACTTCCGCGACCCGGAGCGAGCCTGCCCGGCGACGCAGTACTACAAGGCCGTCGTCGTCCACGGGGAGGCGCGGATGGTCCAGTCCCTCGAGGAGAAGGCCACGGGTCTGCAAGCGCTGATGGAGAAGCTCCAGCCGGAGGGGGGATACCGGGCGATCGAAGGCGACGACGCGTTCTACACGCGGCACCTGGAAACGACGGGCGTCATCGCGCTGCCGATGACGACTTTGGCGGCCAAGTTCAAGTTCGGGCAGAACCTGCCGAAGCGAACCCGCAAGCGCGTTGCCGGGAAGCTGCACGCACGGGGCGAGCGACGGGACGCAGAGACGGCTGAGACGATGAGCGAGGTCTGTCCCTTCGAGTGAGGGACGCCGAGACGTTGGGACCGTCAGGCCTGACCTCCGGCGCCCGATGGAACGGCCGCGGCGAGCACAGCGTCGACGAAGGCCTGGGGTTGGTCGTACGGGAGCGCATGCCCCGCAGCTTCGACGACCACGAGCTTCGCAGCCGGGAGCGCCTTCATGATGCGGTGCGTGGCGTTCGCGATGGCGGGCGCGGAGAGCGTCCCGAGCAGGCAGGTGACCGGGCAGGGGATGGCCGCGACCTCGGCCATGGAGATGTGTTCGCCGGTGCCGCCGTCGAGGTCGCCCATTGTGGCGTCTGCGGTCGCGAGCATCTCCTCCTGCAGCGTGGACGGCATTCGCGCGAAGGCAGAGCCACCGGTCGTATAGGAACTGGCCCAGCGCAGGAACGCGGCGGCGGCCGGGCGTGTCCCGCGCGTCTTCCTGAGCACCTGGACCTTGATGAAGGCGATCGCCATCTGCCGGGTCAGATGCCGTTTCGCATGGAGCGGCGGCTCGACCAGGACCAGGGACGAAATGGTCTCCGGGTGGTTGACTGCGAGGTCGAGGGCCGTCAGGCCGCCACCGCTCCAGCCCACGACCGTTGCCGGCGCAGCTGAGAGTCCACGCAGGAGTGCGGCGGCATCTTCCCCATGGTGGTGATAGTCCTTCACAGGCGGGTTCGTCGAATGACGGAACCCACGGCGGTCGTAGGCGATGACTCGATGGCTCGCAGCGAGTTGTTCGAAGGTCTCACCCCAGATGTCGGCGTCGCTCCCGGCCCCGTGGATGAGCAACAGCGGCGAGCCTGTACCCGACTCCTTGTAGAAGAGCTCGACTCCGTCGCATTCGAACATGGGCATGGACTACCTCCATGAGCGGGCCGGAAACCCGCGGTATTCGTAACTATGGCGCGCCGACACGTTCCTCGATCCAGGGGACGATGAGGTCAATGATCCGCTCGCGGGGGTCGGCGAGCTTGCGCCCTTCGTCGCCGACGGGGTGGAGGTAATGGTCGGCCCACGGGAGGTTGACGAGTTGCTTGTCCTTCGCGGCGCACTTTTCCAGGAGTTCCTGCTGCTCGGCGGGGAAGATGTCGCAGTCGCCGTCCGCGTAGACGATGAGCGTGGGGATGTGGACGTGCTGGATGGTGTCGGGCAGGTCGGCCTGGCTGCTGAGGCCGCTCCACGTGCTCAGCCATGCACCCGGGGTCATCAGCCGGGCAAGGCCGCCGGGACCATAATTGCCAATGATCGGGTCGGCAGGGGAGAAGATGCTGCCCAGCGGCCGGCGGCTCGGGTCGATCGAGGGGTCGAGGTAGGCGGGGTTGGCCAACGTCCGATAGATGACCATGTAGCGCCCGAGGCGGCCGTGACGGTTGATCAGCCCCTTCGCCGCGTCGGGGAGTGAAGCGTACGACTCGTCGCGGAGGCGGCCGCGGAAGTAGGCGTAGTCGGCCAGGTATTCCCGCGCCATGTTGTCGAGGCGGCGGTTCCGGTCGCGCTGGCGCTGGCGGTACTCGGCCAGCCAGGACTTGTCGTAGCTGCTCGGCTGCGGGAAGTTCGGGTTGTAGCCGTTCGCCGGGTTGTACATGTCCCAGGCGGGGTCGTTGCTCGTCGGGTCCTGTTCGTCGGTAACGGCGGGGTCGAGGACGTTGAGGATGAAGCGGCCTTCGCCGAGATGCGCGGCGACGGCGATGTAGAGGTCGCCGGGCGGCATGACTTCGTTGGCCAATTCCACGGGTTCGCCGCCGGGTGTGCGGGTCAGTCGCTCGGAGGGTGCCCTGCCCGCCTGGGACTGGTAGAAGCCGAGGAGCGATCCGCCGCCGCTGTTGCCGAGCAGGACGACGCGGTCGTAGCCCGCCTCCTTGAGGTAGCGCATGCCGGCGGCGATGTCGAAAAGCAGCCGCTCGTGGATCATGTGCGTGTCGTTGTTGAGGTAGCGGCTGTTGTGGCCGAAGACGGCGTAGCCGCGAGCGGTCAGGCCGGGCACCACGTAATGACGCGTGAACTCGCCGCGAGGGTGCATGAGATAGACGGCGGTCTTTGGCTGGTGGTTGGCGGGGCGGTAGAGGATGCCGAAGCTCTGGGCTGTGTCGGTCGCTTCGAGGTAGACCACGTCGCGACGCACCGCCGGGTCGAGGGAGGAGAAGGCGAACGGCAGCCTGCGGACTCGCTCGCGCTCTTCGAACACCTGGGTCATGGTGGCACCGTCCCTCGGGGAATGGAGACGGACGTTACTGCACTTTGGCCTTGATGGACACGGCGACGGTGTTGCGGACCGGCGCGGCTGCTTTTTCGTCCTTCCCGAGCACATGGGCGACGACGATGACGCGGCCGATCCGGTACACGTCGGTCCAGACGCGGTTGCCCTGGGCGTCGCCCTTGCCTGAGAGGTAAGCCCGGGAGTCGTCGAGCCCCGGGAGTGCCGGGGCGTCCGCGTTCGCGAGGTCGCCGCCGAACACGCCTGGAGGCGGGCGGCGCCAGCCCTCGGCCTGCGCGGCGAAATCCTGGTGAGCGATAGCCTCCGTCGGATAGACGCGCACCTCGGCACGGGCCGTCAGTGGGGCAGCCCCGCCCCCCTGGTAGACGGCGAAGGCGATGTCGAGGCCGGTTGGAGCCGGCAGCTTCTCTGCCGATTGGCGGACGAAACCGATGGACGCGAGGTCGGGCAGCACGTTGAGGGCCGTCAGCACCGCCGGCGTTGTGGACGCGGCCGGAGAGGCGGAGCCCGACGCCGCGGGTGAGCCACCTGGCGTTGGCGTCGGGAGGCCTGGGGAGCCGTCGCCACCGCAGCCCCCCACCGAGGATGCCACCGCGAGGATGGCTGCCGCTAGCGCAGCCGGGCCGCGGCGACGACGAGGTCCGCCGCCTGGTCGGGGTTCAGATGGTCGGTGTTGATGCAAAGGTCGTAGGCGCAAGGCGTCAGAAATCCTGTGTCGTAGAAGCGGCGGAAGTAGTCGGAACGTTCGGCGTCGGTGCGCTCCACCGTCTTGAGCGCGGTCTTTTCGTCGACGCCCATGGCAGCCATGATGCGCCGTGTGCGGAATTGGAGCGACCCGGTGACGAGCACCCGCATCGTGTCGACGCGGTCGCGGAGGATGACGGCGGCGGCGTGGCCGACGATGACACAGTCCCCGTGCTCCGCGACGTCGCGGATGATCTCCTCCACGAAGCGGCGGTAGTCCATCGACGTATACATGGGGCTGTTGGTGAGGGGCATGGGGTCAGCCCATGCGGCGACGGGCATACTCGGGTTGCGGGCGAGGGCTTCGAGGATGCGGGTCATGAGCGAGGGGGTATGCTCGGCCTCGCTCACCGTCTCGGGCGAAACGCCCGCCTCCTGCGCAGCCCGCTGGATCACCTGGTAGTCGATGACGCGGAAGTCGAGCAACTTGCCGGCGGCGTGCGCTACCTCCTCGCCGGCGGCGCCGACCTGCCGGGCGACGGAAATGACCCTCGTGTTCATGGTCCGGCCTCTTTCTCCCCGCGGCGGCATTGTAGAGCACCTGTGAAGCGGGAATGAGACAAACCCGTGAGGACCAGCGAAATTTCGTGACGTGGGCGTTTGGTGAGAACACGAGAGTAGTGAGTGCTGACTGTGAAGTGCGACCCTACCCCTCGGCTCCGCGTTCTCCGGCATCCCGGTGTCGCGGCCAGCTGCATCGCCGCCAGGCGGCAGGGTCGCGCCCCGGCGAGGCGTGGCTGAGGCGTTGAGAAGCATGTGTGGTTTTCCTGTGCGCGGTGCTGCGGACGCCGTTGAGAGGACGCCGTGTGGGGGAAGGTGTGGTCGGCGCGCGCGAGGTGGAAGGCCGGTGTGTCGCGGGGAACCGCCTACCTTGTCCGGAGCAGCTTGCGATCTGCCTCCGCCCTGGCGAATTCTTGCCGAGCATTCTCGACGGCCGTCTTCAGGCTCTCGCGCGCAGCGCGAACGGAACCTGCTTCGGCCCGAAGCTGGTTGGGACCGGACGAGAGCCGCGACGCAAGCCGCGCGCGCTCCCGTGCAATCTCTTGATCGAGGGTGGCGACATCACGCGGATCAACGCCCCTGGCAGGATCGAGCCGAAAACTCGACTCTAGCCGATGGCGCCAAGCCATCACGTTTGCGGCCAACGCGTCGCCGATCCCTGGGACGCTCATCAGCGCATTCCAGGTCGCGCCGCGAGCCGTATCGACACCGTAGCGGATCAACATCGCCTTGCGGGTGGGGCCAACCGCGTGGATAGATGCGCTCTGGATGGTGAATCGATGCAGATAGTGATCCAGTTGCGAACGCTTAACTTCGCGCTCCAGCTTCGCAAGCCAGGCCTGGCGCTGCGCAGGCATCGTCTCCAGATCGGTCCTCATCTGCCGAAGCTCTGCAAGTCGGCGCTGAAATCCTGAGTCACCCGCCTCCTCGGCCCACCGTGCCGCGATCGCTTGCCATTGGCTTGTGGCGCTTCGGAACCGGGTCTGCATGCGCTTGGGCGGCTCCCATGCGGCGCCGGCCCAGAGCCCAACGATGGCTGAAGCCGCCCCACCCCAAAACGCGCCGGTACCCGGAACCAGATACAACTGCCACGCCACCACGGCCAACACAGCACCCGCGAGGCCTGCGACCAAGCAAAGGCAACGGGCCACCATAAGGAGCCATGCTCCTCTGGTTGCCTGTCGAATCCGCACCCTGGGTTCCTGGAGTCGCGCCGCTGGGCCGGGTGGTCTGACAGCCTCGATGGCCGCCCAAGCGGCCGGGATGTCGAAAGCGAAGGCAGGACCCGCGCCAGTTGGCAAGAATTGGCTCGGGCCGCCCGCGCCCTCGATCCGACACCATGGACACTGTTGTCCGCGACGGTGGTAGTGGGACGACACCACGCCGCAGCGCACCACCTCATGCCGTAGTTCCTCCAATGCCTGAACCCACTCAGCCGCGGTCGGCCTACGCGCGCCGGCGGGTTCGGGCCTGAACGCTCGCTCAAACAGAGCCGTGACTCGCGGACCAACATCGGCCAGTGACAGCGCGTATGGAGGCGGGGTGAAGCCCGGCTCTGGGCGAAGCCGACTGAAATAGAAATGCCGCTCTTTGACCGCGCGTTCCATCGTCATGTCACCCGGACCGCGACCTGCGAACGGATGGCGCCCCATGAACAGCAGTTGAAAGACCATGACCGCCAACCCGAACGCATCGTGGTCAGGGGTCCGCTTCACGCTTTGGAGGGGCTGCTCTTGCAACTCCGGAGGCGTGTACGTGGGCACAGCCACAGTACAGGGGAAGCACTTCCCGCTAGCCTCGACTTGAAAGCTGTCGCAGTCGATCAGCTTAACCGTTGTGTCGGCCTTGACCATGACGCTTGACTGATTTATGTCGCCAATCACGACTGCCTGCACGTGGACGGACGCGACCGCTCGCGCCAGGTTGGTTGCGGCACTTACCAGGTGCCGCCAATCCCACTCAGGAAACACGCTCATGCGAGAACCCGGGCCGTACACCTGGTGGACCTCGACGCCGTCCGCCACTTGCTCCATAAGGAATCCGACCACCTGTCCCGTCGCATCGCGTACGACATCGAAGGGCCATGCACAAAATGGAAGCTGCCGACGTGAGATACTGAGCATGACTGACAGCTTTTCCAGCCGGGTGCCGTCTGGCCGCCGGAACATTTTCGCCAAGATTCCGGGGCGCTGGACCACCGGGTGCACCGACCCTTCGCCGCCGGAGCCAATCTGTTCCTCCAGAACGATGGGCGCACCGGACCGATCTCTCAACATCATCTCGATCGAATCGCCAGAATGAGCGTCAGATCGTCGTCAGTCCTCTGGCGGACCGCGTCTGACTGAAGGTACTCGGCGAGATCCCCCGAGAGGCGCTCCTGCAACCCCGGGCCATCCGCGGTCCCAAGCGGACTGATCATCCTCTCAAAGAAGGGCTCGTGAACCGTTCGCTGTGCGAAGTCCAAGACGAGCCGCTCGAGCCCGTCCGTGAACAACGCAATGGCTCCGGCTCTTCTTGACAAGGCCCCGAACTGGCATGTTGAGAGCACGTCCGCGTCGGTCAGAAACACTGTGGAATTGACAAACTCACCGTGCTGCGGCCAGAAGACCCAGTTCCACCGCTCGTCCCCGTCGCGGACCACCATGGCGCCGTCCCCGACCTGTAGGTAAGCCGAGTGACTCTCGCCAAGGATGGCCACGAGCACGGTGCAAGCGTACTCTCGGAGTGGCCGACCAACGGGCGCGCCGATCGCGATGGCCTGGTTGGCACGCAGAACCCACTCGCGAACAAGTGCCTCGTTTATCGAGGAGACCGGTTGGCCTGCAAGAGCCTCTCGGATGGAACGCAGAAGACTCGAGCAGGCTATTTCTGCGCCGCTGGCTGAGAACGAAGCCGATCCGGCGCCGTCAGCGGCCATTGCCAGGAGCACAGATTCGCCATCGCCTGCCGTTACCGTTTCACATATAGCCCTGTCCTGGCAGCTCTGCCCCTGTCGCCGATGTGAAGTGCCAACCGCAGTTGCGAACGCATACCGCCACACGTGAAGGACCTACCCTGCGGTCGCCCAGCCATCGGGTGCGGCCGGATTCTCCAAAGGTGGAGTCTCGCCGACCTGCGAGAGCGACACAGAACGGAGCGAGTTCGACAGCCAGGCGAAA
>Ga0315281_10000603_pt1 | contig 50538 bp, 54 predicted proteins | sample YL17G07_0_MG_FD_204540 | JGI IMG/M metagenome (GOLD analysis project Ga0315281, IMG submission 204540) | Sediment microbial communities from Yellowstone Lake, YNP, Wyoming, USA - YL17G07_0 | ecosystem: Environmental > Aquatic > Freshwater > Lake > Sediment | place: USA: Wyoming | collected...
GCAACTTTCTACGAACAAGAAAGTGATAAGATTGCCGAAGATTTAACAAAAACAGAACAGGAAAAAAAGACCCTTCAGTCCGCAGTTTCTACTTTGAAGAAAAAAGTTCAAAACCTTGAATACCAGATAAATCAGGGGAATCTGATAATTAAAGATTTAGCATTGCAGATAGGGGATACCCAATCCTCAATTGATAAAATATCTTTGCAGATAGAAGAATCAAAAGACCAGATTTCAAATATCTTGCGATCAATTAACGAAGAAGACCAGAAATCTTCCGTTGAGATTTTAATAGAGGGCGACCTTTCCGATTTTTTTAACAATCTTGTATATTTACAAGGTTTGAACTCAAAACTGCGAACGCTTCTTAGCAGCACCAAAGACCTTAAATCTTATTTAGAGGAACAGAAAGTTAAAATGGATGATGAAAAATCCAAAACCGAAAGAGCGGTTAAAGTCCAAACCCTTCAGAAGCAGGAAAACGAATATAATAAGAAACAGCAGGAGGGTTTATTAAAACTTACTGAAGCGCAATACCAGCAGCAATTGCAACAACAACAGGAAACAGAAAAAAAGGCTGCGTCAATCAGGGCGAGAATTTTTGATTTGCTTGGCGTATCAAAGGCCCCCACTTTCGGCGAGGCCTATGAAATTGCGAAATATGTTTCCAATATCACCGGTGTGCGGCCTGCTTTGATTTTGGCGGTTTTAACTCAAGAGTCGAATATCGGGAAAAACGTCGGGCAGTGTTATATAAAAGATACTTCAAGCGGCGCTGGAGTTTATGTTAAGACTGGTGCTTACGCTCCAAAAACCATGAGTCCAAAAGATATAACTTATTTTTTAAAAATAATAAGCGATATTAATCAAAAAAAAGGCTTAGTAAGGGATCCTTTTTCCACTCCGGTTTCCTGCGTAATGTATCAAAACGGCCAGCCCTATGGCTGGGGAGGGGCAATGGGTCCAGGTCAGTTTATACCATCAACTTGGGCGAAATACGGCTATGGCGCGAAGGTTGAGGCAGTTACCGGTAAAATAGGTGATCCTTGGGATATAAAAGACGCATTTTTAGCAACTGCCATTTATTTGAAAGACGCGGGTGGAACTAGTACGTCGGGTGAGTTTAGGGCAGTGATGAATTATTTTTCAGGAGCCAGCTGGTCAAAATGGGAAGAGTTTTACGGAAGATCAGTTTTGAGCATTGCCTCTGGTTACGAAAGCGATATCAATGCTTTGGAGGGTTTGGCGTTCGTGGGTGGTACTCGGCAATAGAGGGGCGTTCGGGAACGGCGCTCGGCATTAGCCCACAAAAGTACCGCGCGTCGAAATCCCCAGCGGGATTTCGCGCCCTAAGCTCTCGGCGATTTATCCCCGCTGTGGCGGGGAACCATGCTAAATCGCCTACGAGAGGCACTTTTATAACTACTGCCTCGCTTAGTGGGGGGTGTCGAAAATTTTTAGAAAAGGGCTTGACAAGAATTGAATGCTATGCTATCATATAAATATTAAGGTTAAGCACATAAAAATTTAATAGAAACAACCGTCCAGAAAATTGATAATTAGAAAATAGACCAGACATTTATATTGATTATGCTATACGACTAATTATCAGTTTCTTGGACAGTTGGCGGGAAGTACAGGCAATCGGGAATATGCCCATCCCAAATAAGGGACGGTGCAGAACCCTGGCCTGTCAAGAGGGGATTGTTAAGAGTACTCGTCCCCCTCCGAGAGGGCATCTGTCACATGGGTGTCCATGTGGCAGACTCCGGTCTAGAACGGAGAAGCCCGCCCGCCACTGTCCTTAATTAGTTCTTTCCAGAAAAAAAGGGGAGGAGGCCGAAAGGAGTGGAGCGAGGAGGATCGCTACCGCGGTTCTCTGTAGGGGAGTTCGGGTCGGTAGCCCGAGGTTTGGTGGGAATCCTGGCCTCGTCCAGGTTATGCCCATTGGACTTAACCCCACTGTTCTTTCACTCGTCTCCTCCCCCGTACTATAGTCCCGCGACTTCGGTCTCGGGAAGCGTATTGAAAAACCTTGTTTCTCAATACGCTCTTTTTTTTACAAAAAATCCGCCTTGGGTTCCCCTTGGGACGGATTTTTTCACTTATCCACTTAGTTACTTAATCACTTGTTCACTTTTTCTGAACGATTTTACAATCGGTTCCATTTTTCCGTCCATAATTGCTTCTATATTATGCCAGGATTTTCCAATCCTGTGGTCGGTGATCCTATCCTGAGGAAAATTGTAAGTTCTCATTTTTTCCGCCCGCTTTGCCCAGCCAATCTGTTCTTTTCTTGCGCCGGTAATCTGCGATTGCTGTTCCTGCTCTTTTTTTTCAAAAAGTTTTGCCGCCAAAATTGACATTGCGTTTTCTTTATTCTGCATTTGGTTTCTTTCTGTTTGTGAAAAAACAACAATGCCCGTTGGGATATGGAGAATCCGGATCGCGCTCTCGGTTTTATTAACATATTGGCCTCCCGGGCCTGAAGATTTGCAAGTGGTGATTTTTAATTCGCTTGGATTTATATTAATTTCTGTTTTCTTGGGCTTTGGCAAAACCGCCACAGTTACGGTTGAAGTATGAACCCTGCCTTGTTTTTCAGTTTTGGGGATCCTTTGAACTCTGTGTACTCCGCCCTCATATTTCATTGAATTATGAACCCCTTGTCCTTTTAACTCAAAAATAATCTCTTTATACCCGCCTAATTCGTTTAAACTGGAATCCAAAATTTTCTGGCCCCAGCCCTGCGATTGGCCGAACCGCGAGTACATGCGGAATAGATCGCGAGCAAAAAGCCCGGCTTCGTCCCCACCGGTTCCGGCCCTTATTTCAACGATTATTGAATCTTGCTCCATATTCAGATATCTTATCAGAAAGTTGACCTTCTTTCAATAATTTGTTAGTATAAAAACATTATGAAAAAAGATATACATCCAAAGTACTATAAAAAGGCCAAAGTGACTTGCGCATGCGGCAATACTTTTTTCGTTGGCTCTACTAAAGAATTTGTTGAAACAGAAATTTGTTCCAAGTGCCACCCCTTTTATACCGGCCAGGAAAAAATAATAGATACTTTGGGCCAGGTCCAAAAATTTAAAGAAAGAGTAGCCAAAAAAGGAGCCAAGAAAGCGAAAAAACAAAGAACTAGAAAACAGAAAAAATAAATCCGTTAAGTTTTTTTTAATATGAGCAAAGATTTATTCAATCTTAAAACAGAAGAAATGGCGAGCGCCGGCGTGAATTTAGGGCATCGTGTTTCTAAATTACACCCCAGAATGAAACCCTATATATCGGGAATAAAAAACTCAGTCCATCTTATTGATTTGGAAAAAACAATTGAAAAGTTTAGCGAAGCCCTTACTTTCATCAGTACTCTTATTTCGGAAGGAAAAAACCTGCTTATTGTCGGGACAAAAGTGCCATTTAAAGATTTTGTAAAGAAAAACGCCGAGGAAATGGGTCTCCCATACGTTAATGAAAGGTGGCTGGGCGGAACTTTTACCAATTTCGATACAATATTAAAAAGAGTAGATTATTTTAAGGATTTGCAGAGGAAAAAAGAATCTGGAGAGTTGGAAAAATATACCAAAAAAGAAAGAATAAAATTTGATAAAGAAATTGAGTCCCTCCGCGTTAAGTTTGAGGGGATAAAAGATATGCGGAAACTGCCTGAGGCGGTTTTGATTCTTGATATGAAAGAAGACGGCACAGCCGTTAGGGAAGCAAGAAAAAAGGAGATAAAGATTATTGCTATATGCCACACCAATATCGACCCGTCTTTGGCGGATTATCCTATCCCGGCAAATGATGATGCAGTAGGTTCTGTAAAATATATTTTAGAAAAAGTGAAAGAAGCAGTTCTGAAAGCGAAGCCAGAAAAAAAAGAATAATAAGCAAATTGACACATGGTTACAATTAACCAAATTAAACAACTTAGGGAAGAAACCGGAGTTTCTCCAACCGAATGTAAAAAAGCCCTGGCCGAAGCAAAGGGAAACATTGAAAAGGCAAAAGAGCTGTTAAGGGTTTGGGGTAAGGCAGTGGCTGTTAAAAAAGTCACCAGAGAAGTAAAAAAGGGTTTAATTGACACTTATATTCATCCTAATTTGAAAACAGGAGTTCTTTTGGATATCCGTTGCGAATCGGACTTTGTTGCCAAATCCGAAGAGTTCAAAAAATTAGCCCACGAAATCTGCCTTCAGATTGCTGCAATGAAACCCATTTTCGTGAAAGAGGGCGATATTCCGGAAGAATTTTTAGACGGCGAACAAAAAATATACAAAGAGCAGTTTAAGGATTCCGGTAAACCCCAGAAAATAGTTGACCAGATTATTGAAGGAAAACTGAAAAAATACAAAGAAGAAGTTTCGTTATTGTCTCAGTATTGGGTAAAGGACGACTCTAAAACGATAAAGAACCTGGTTGAGGAAGCAATTGCGAAAATCGGAGAAAATATAGAGATAAAGAGGTTCGCGAGATACGAAATATAAATATGGTAGAATTAATCGCTCTGATTATTTTTGTTCTCAGTTTTGGCGGAATTTGTTTTATTTTAGCAAGAAAAATGCCGGTTTTGGTTCAGTTGCCCGAAGTTCAGGAAGGTGTTCAGAAAGAAAATATCTTCAGCGTTTTGATTAAAAAAATTAAAAATATTTCTCCAGATAAGATTATTTTATTAAAAACATTATCTAAGGTTAGAGTATATATTCTAAAAGCAGAGAAATACATTGATAATCATTTGCAGGGGGCGAGAAAGAGAATAGTCAAAAAACAGGAAGAAGCAAAAATAGAAGAAAAAAACAATCCGCCAGCCGGCGGACCACCAACTACGCCGGGATAGTTCGTTTTTTGCCTCCTTAGCTTAGTGGCAAAGCAGCGGTTTTGTAAACCGCAGACGCGGGTCCAATTCCTGCAGGAGGCTATTGTGCAAAAGCCCTTGACAAGATTTTGATAGTATGCTAACATAACGATAGTTCTTAGGAGTGTCGGACGGTGGAAGCTGTTGGTAGTCTTAACCCAGAATAGAGTGACTCGGATACGTCGTTAAATACCGAGTTACCCTTGCGGGTGTGTAGAGCAGAATATAAGGCGAGGTTACGCGTGATCTTGCCGATAACTCTCTCCGCCACTATGGTGTTGGCTTCGGAGAGAGAAGGATGGATACCATCCTTATTCTGCTCTAGGGCTTACCTCTTTTGTGGGGAGAAGTCACCCCAGCAGCACACACGTTCCGATGCGTCGGGGCGACTTGGAAATCTCTTTGGAGTTCGACTCCACTGAGAGGACCTCGTCGCCCCCTTTTTTTATATAAAAAATGGGAGTATAATAAAAAAATATATGGAAGAAAAAACTTTAGATTTAAATCTACCAATAACTTTATCTGACCTGACAAGATTTTTGATTTTTGCCTCTTTATCAATCTTATCTTTTTTTGTTCCGTTTTCTTTCGGCCATCCTCAGTGGCTGGTAGGAACAATTGTAAACACCTGCTTATTTTTAGCGGCTGTTTTTTTGTCCCGATGCCCAGCTAATACGGGGCATCGTGGATCCTCGATTTCAGAAAAACTGAAATCGGGACCGAAAAAATATTTATATTTTTTACCTATGGTTATCCTGCCGAGTTTGGGAGTTTTAGCCAGAGGAATAATTTTTGGTCCGTTTACTTTCTTTCTGGTTTATCTTTTGCCGTTTATCTGGTTGTCTAATTTGATTTTAATTCTGACTTTTAAGGCGCTTTTTTCAAAAGCAAAATACATTCCTTCTGTATTTTTTGCCTCTGTCGTAAAATTTTTGTTTTTATTTGCTGTTGCGAACATATGTTTTAATTTTCATTTGGTTCCAAAATTATTTTTGCAAACAATGGGATCATTTCAATTACTAACGGCGCTATCCGGCGGTTTAATTTCTTGGATTATATTTAAATTGTATGGAGAATACAACACCAGAAATAAAAGAATTACTTAATCTTATTAAAAAGAAAAGTAAAATGGTCGCCATGCTAGCGCCTTCTTTTGTTATTGATTTTCCCTACCCCGAAATTATCGGGATGTTGAAAAGACTGGGTTTTAAATATGTGGTAGAAGTATCGCGAGGAGCGGTTGAAACAAATAAACAGCTGCTTGCTTTGATGAAACTCCATCCCGATAAAAGATATATTACAAGCCCTTGTTCTAGCATTGTGCGACTAATCAAAAATAAATATCCAGAACTTGTTCAATTTTTAGCAAGAACCGATTCGCCAATGAGCGCTACGGCCAAGATTGTCGCTAAAAATTATCCCGATTATAAAAAAGTATATATAGGTCCTTGTTTTGCCAAGAAATTAGAAGCCAAAGAAGATTATCCAAAATTAGATATTTTGGTTTTAATTTATAAAGAATTGAAGAAAATTTTTGAAATCAAAAAAATTTCAGCCAAGAAAGCCGACCTGCCTCGCCGAGTCAAGGCGGGCCTGCCTCGCCGAGTCAAGGCGGGCAAAACCGCCAGTTTTGACATTGTTGGCGGGGTTACAAGATTGTATCCGATTTCCGGAGGATTGGCTCAATCATCAGGAATAACAAAGAAGTTTACAGATACAGAATATGACGTTATATCGGGCCCGGCCTTAGTTGAAAAAACCCTTAAAGAATTCCCGACAAGAGTAGAGTTAAAAGTTTTAGATATTCTTTTTTGCGATGGCGGATGTATAAGCGGTGCGGGAATTATTAGTAAGGAATCTATAGAAGAGAAAAGGAAAAAGGTTACAGGTTATTGGGAAGAGACAAGGGGGTATTGACCCTTCACCTTGCTTTTGATATATTAAACAAGTAATGGATTTCCGAGAAACATTATAAAAACCAAGGTGAAGGGTTGACAAGGAGTTTTAAAATACTATAATAATAATTACTTTGAAAAAACAAACAAGATAACAATAATTTAATAATTAAAGAATATCCGCGAAAGTTTCTGATAACCGGAAACTTTCGCGGGTGTTTTTTTCAACGCCCACCAGGGCGTTGCCTCGCCGAAGTCCCGACGAAGTCGCGGACGGAGGCGGGCAGAAATCGATTGTAGGGAAAGCATTTTGAAAAGTTAATAATGAATTCAGTTTTAATGTATCCCATTACAAACTGGATAAACAACAAAAATTAAATTGAGAAGGGCGATTCAAATTTCGCTTTACTCAATTTGTTTCTTAAAGTTGTCTCGAATAAAACCACAATTACATTTATAATTACAAGTGAGGAAGAAGTAAAAACTTGTTTTTATTTCGACCGAGCGCAGTAATTATATAATTGTAAAATTATATTTTGAGAGTTTGATCCTAGCTCAGGGTGAACGCTGGTAACGTGGATACTGGCATGCAAGTCAAGGGGGTCCGCAAGGACCACCGGCGAACGGGTTAGTAACACGTAGGTATCAACCCTAAAGACGGGCATAACCCGCCGAAAGGCGGGCTAATTCCCGATAGTTCTCGCAAGAGTAAACGGAGCAATCCGCTTTAGGATGAGCCTGCGGCCTATCAGCTTGTTGGTGAGGTAACGGCCCACCAAGGCTATGACGGGTAGGGGGTGTGAGAGCATGTCCCCCAACAGAGGCACTGCGACACGGGCCTCACTTCTACGGAAGGCAGCAGTCGAGAATCTTCCACAATGGACGAAAGTCTGATGGAGCGACGTTACGTGACTGATGAAGCCCTTCGGGGTGTAAAGGTCTTTTTTAGGGGAGGAACCCGCAAGGGTGACAGTACTCTAAGAATAAGGGGATCCTAATTCTGTGCCAGCAGGAGCGGTAATACAGAATCCCCGAGCGTTACCCGGATTTACTGGGCGTAAAGGATTCGTAGGTGGCTAAATAAGTCTTTGGTTAAAACTCATCGGCTCAACCTTTGAGATGCTAAAGATACTGTTTGGATAGAGGGCGTTAGAGGCTGACGGAACCGACGGTGTAGGGGTGAAATCCGTTGATATCGTCGGGAACACCAAAAGCGAAGGCAGTCAGCTGGGACGACCCTGACACTGAGGAATGAAAGCGTGGGGATCAAAAAGGATTAGATACCCTTGTAGTCCACGCTGTAAACGATGGTTACTGGCTATTAGCAGTGTCGACCCTGTTAGTGGCGAAGCTAACGCGTTAAGTAACCCGCCTGGGATGTACGGCCGCAAGGCTAAAACTCAAAGGAATAGACGGGGACTCACACAAGCGGTGGTCCATGTGGCTCAATTCGACGACAAACGAAGAACCTTACCAGGGCTTGAAATCCAGACGAAATCCCGCAGAAACGCGGGACCCCCACAAGGCGGCTGGACAGGTGCTGCATGGTTGTCGTCAGCTCGTGTCTTGAGACGTACCGTTAATTCGGGTAACGAGCGCAACCCTTGCCTTATGTTTTATTTGTCATAAGGGACTGCCCGGGAAAACTGGGAGGAAGATGAGGATGACGCCAAATCAGCATGGCCCTTTGATGCCCTGGGCTGCACACGTGGTACAATGGCCGGTACAATGGGTTTGCCAAGCCGTAAGGCGGAGCTAATCCCACCAAAGCCGGTCTCAGTTCGGATTGAGGGCTGCAACTCGCCCTCATGAAGCTGGAATCGCTAGTAATCGCCGATCAGCTACGCGGCGATGAATATGTTCCTGAGTCTTGTACTCACCGCCCGTCAAGCCAAGCAAGTTAGGAACAGCCGAAGCGCCCCGCAAGGGGTTCTAAGCTGGGCTTAATAAGAGGGGCTAAGTCGTTGGTGCAAACTGCAAGTTGCGACCTTTCGCAGTAATGCGATTGAAAAATTTGGCTATATGCTGGAATATCTGGGAATCTGGGACTACACATGTTAAAATTAATAATATGCGTGAAAATGTTTCTAGTGCAGACAATCAGCAGGCAACCCGCTTTATTATTAGCGGAGAGCCCTCAGAGACTATACGCCAAACTCCTTTAGCGAAATACGAAATCATTGCTTATTTAAATGGAGCGCTTCATGATGCTACATTAAATAAGGGTAAAAGAATTAGATTCTCCCAAAAAAATAAGCAGTGGCTTGAGAATTTACAGGTTCTACTCAAAAAGATTAATTATAACTCTTGGATTTATAAAGAGGGAAAGAACAGAAGTGTTTTTGTTCTTGAAACTCTTTGTAGGGATCTAGATTTTAAATTTAATCCGAGCCGATTGAAAAGTTATAGTGAAAAAATATTTTATGTAAGAGGATTTTTTGACGCAGAAGGCGGAGTTCCTCATACAAAAGATAGATTCTATATTCAATTGGTTCAGAAAAATTTAGAAAAGATCAAACAGTTAAAGTCCATTCTTAAGGATTTAAATATAGAGAGTGGTAAAATCCATAATCCAAGCAAAAGAGTAGACCCCGATTATTGGCGGATATTTATATCTGCCAAACATCACCAAAAATTTGTAAAGATTATAAATTCTTGGCATCCTGTAAAATCAAAAATATTTTGTGAAAGGATGAAGATATAGTCCATGCCTTATAGCGATATAGGGGGAACATGAACAAGGCACGGGTAGGGGAACCTGCTCGTGGATCAATTTTTTTATTTTATTTTTTGTCGACTTTGTTCGAAGTCTTAAATTTGGATTTTGAACTAAAAGCGTTTGTTAATTCGCTGGAAAATTATCTATTCGAGACAACTTTAAGAAACAAAAACAACAAAAGAAGAGGGGGATTGACCCTTCACCCAAAAAAGAGTTAATGGGTTAAAAATTTTTGATTGCATAGAATAGATTAAACCCAATAATTCAATTTTAAAATAAAAATACTTTTTTAGGTGAAGGGTTGACAACAATCCATCTTTTTTGCTATAAAGGAAAACACATCTTTTGAAACAGACAGTTGGCAGAAGGTTGATCGTCTCTGCCCCATACAACGGGGCGCCAAGGGGCGGTAAACTCGGGATCTCGAGTTACGACGAGAGATTCCGCCTGCCAACTGTCCTACCTTAAAAGCGGTCGGGAGGGCTGCAAAGGTGCGGTCCGCTGGAGCCGAATAAAATAGTAGGTTCTCCGCCCGGCTGCAAAATATATAGTCATCGAGAGAGGGTTGGGATGCCATTGGGGTGTCTGGGTCGCCCCCAAACCTTTCACCCCTGTATGGGTCGGCAGACCAGCCCTCTCTTTAAAATTTGTTCTTTAGAATTCAACAGGTTGGTAGGAGATGTTCGTCTCTCACCGGGACGGCACACGGTTGAGAGCCTACATGGCTCTGACTCGGGTTAAGCCTTTATTCCATCGCAGCTTCCATGGAGCATTTCCATTTTGGGGAGGAGAAAAGCGATGAGAGGTCGGGCTGAAACCACCTACCAACCTGTCAAAATAAGGCGAGTGCCTGCTGGTCAGGTACAAAGAGAGAGCTTTAGTCCTGCCGCGGCGGGACGTGTCGAACGGATTATAAGTCGGGTCGCCAACCCGATTAAACCAATGTGGTCCAGTAGAGGCACCACAATAGTGCGGGGGATTCTCCGCTATCCGTTCGAGAGTTCTTAGGAGCCGCCTGGGGGAGGTTTAACGGCTCAAGCCCTCTAGTAGCGCGATCTGCGACAGGTACCCCTGGTAAGCAAGCGGCCCGTTACGGTACACTGTGCGATCGAGCGCGAATCCATCAGGCACTCAACAAAAACAAAGGGCGATCTATTCGATCTCCGAGAAGCATCCTATTACAGGAATCTCGGAAGGTCGATACAATCGCCCCTTTTTTATTGATTTCCACGCTTTTTTCTGATAAAATAATGGAAATTGGGGCCCTTAGCCCCTCACCTAGAAAACTTTTTATGTTCTATGTTTATATTATAAAAAGTAGAAAAGATAGTAGTATTTATATTGGATATACTGATAATCTTATCCGGAGAATGAAAGAACATAATTCTGGGCTGAGCAAATATACAAAAAATAAATACCCATTCGAAATTATTTATTATGAAGCTTACAAAAATATATCTGACGCGAAATACAGAGAAGATAATTTAAAAAGATTTGCCCAAGCATATTCTCAATTAAAAAAAAGAATTAAAAACAGCCTAGAGTAAGTTTTCTAGGTGAGGGGGCCCTTAGTTCAGTGGTAGAACGCCTCATTTGCAATGAGGAGATCACCGGTTCGAGTCCGGTAGGGTCCACCAAAATATATCGGGACAATGAGGAGATCGCCGGTTCGAGTCCCTGCCTGCCGGCAGGCAGGCGGTAGGGTCCACTTAATCAATGATAGACTAATAGATATGCATATGTTTGCAAATTTTTCATTATTTCTCACCTCAGTCGCGTCAATAGTTTTTCTTATTGCTTTCTTTATATACAACAAGGACATTTTGAAAGGCAACACAAGGCCAAGCATAGTAAGTTGGAGTTTATTCGTGTTGATTACACTTATCAATTCAACGAGTTATGTTTCAATGACTGGCGATATAATCAAAAGTGTGCTGGCTTTTACCGACTTGTTCGCCTGCTTAGTTATCACTTCCCTTATTTTGTTCAAGGGTTATTATTCAAAATTGAAAACTACTGAAAAATTAGTAATTGCTTTTTCTATTGCCTCGTTATTTGTTTGGTTTACATTGCGATCAGCGACCTTCGCAAATATATTATTACAGCCGGGTTATATATTTGCATTTATTCCTACATATTTAAACGTTTATAGAAATCCTTCAGCCGAAAGAGCTTTGCCGTGGTTTATATGGGCATTTTCGTTCATTCTTAGTACTATTGTAGTCGCTATGCGTTGGGGTGTATGGCAAGACTTTGTTAATCCCTTAATAGCTTTCTTGCTTCATTTTGGGGTAGGGTCGCTGGTTCTGTGGAGGTACTGGTTGAAAAAAGGCTAACTAAAATATATGCAAGATAAATTAGAGTTACTTTACCGGACGATTACTAATTTGATTAAAAAATCTGAAGCACCGGTTTTTGCTGTTTTGGATTTTGATAATACTTGTATTGTGAACGATATCACAGAAGCAACTTTGGCCTATATGGTTCGCAATAATTTATTTAGAGATAAAAATCTTTTGGGAAGCAAGTTTAAAGACGCAGAAGAAGAAACATATTCCAAAGCTGTTTTTGAGAATTATTATAAATTGCTGGATGGTGGAAAAACCAAAGAAGCTTATGAATTCGTATCAAAAATTTTAAGCGGGTTTTCTATTGACGAAATCAGTTTGCTTGTGGAAAGGGTTATAAAATTTGAAGGTGAAAATATGACAATAACTGAACTGTTTGGCAGGAAAATCGCAAAGGGTATAAGACCCAGAGAGCAGATAACTGAGCTTATTGGTTTTCTAAAGAATAATGGGGTTGAAGTTTGGATTATCAGCGCTTCGCCGGAAATGTTGGTTTGTGGAGCAATGAAGCATTTTAACATTGAAGCTAATTTAATTGGTATCCGCAATACCGTTGTTGGGGGTAAGGTTACGTCTGGACTAGAAAAACCATTGTCAATATATGAAGGCAAGGTGGACTGTATAAAAAAATTTATAAATCCTAAAAAAAGACCTTTGCTGGGGGTAGGGGATAGTATGAACGACATGCCGATGTTAGAATATTGCGAGATAAAAGCAGTGGTTGATCGTCAAAATTCTTTAGCCGAAAAGGCAAGGCAGAATAACTGGTTTTTAATTTAAAATCCCAAATTTATGGAGTTTTCAATGCCGGATAATGGCGAAACAATTTTAAATATAGCCAGAAAGATAGGATATAGGGTTATGGACGCTCAAATAGACGCTGAATACAATATTGTCAGAAATTTAAGGGGCGAGGGCTATCCTAGATTTCATATATACATAAAAAAGGATAAGGAAAATAAAAACTTTTTATTTAATCTACACTTAGACCAGAAGTTTCCCTCATACAAACAAAGTAAGGCACACCGCCATAGCGGGGAATACGATGGAGATGTTGTTGAAAAAGAAGCGGAAAGAATAAAAAATATTTTATCTGACGGCAAAAAAGATTTTAATAAAGAAAGGGTTTTTAAATTCTAGATTTTAATTTTATGGTTGAATACTTTTCAGCAGAAGGCATAAAAAAGCTTAAAGAAGAATTGGAATATTTAAAAACGGTTAAGACAAAAGAGATAGCCGAGCTTTTGAAATACTCGGCATCCTTCGGAGATTTATCAGATAATGCGGGATATAGCGATGCAAAAGACAGGCAGGCTTTCTTGGTTAGGAGGGTTGCTGAACTAAAAGCGATATTGGGTGATGCGGTAGTTTACGAGAGAAAAGAAACAGATAAGATCCAAATAGGTTCTAATGTTGAAATTTTGCTTGATGACGAAACAGAAAAAATGGATATAGTCGCGCCCGGCGAATCAGATATCTTAAAAAACAAAATATCATACCAATCTCCTTTGGGCAAAAAACTAATGGGGAAGAAAGAAGGGGACGAATTTAAATTCAAGACCGCTGAAAAAAAGACAAAGGTTAAAATTTTAAAAGTTTCCTGATTATAAAATATGGCTTTATCTATCGGTATAGTTGGTTTGCCGAATGTTGGTAAATCCACTTTATTCAAAACTTTAACTAAAAAGGAGGTAAATATTGCCAATTATCCTTTTTGTACGATAGACCCCAATGTGGGAGTTGTTTTGGTTCCGGACGAAAGAGTTGATAAGTTAGCCGAGCTGACTAAATCTGCAAAAAAAATTTATACAACCGTTGAATTCGTTGATATCGCTGGTCTAGTAAAGGGGGCTAGCGAGGGCGAGGGTTTGGGCAATAAATTTCTGGCGAATATCAGGGAAGCAGATGCTATTATTTATATTTTGCGCGCTTTTTTAAACCCTGACATTATAAATACTCAAAATATAGTCAGCCCTTTGCAGGAAAAAGCGATTTTAGACGTAGAGTTGATTTTAAAAGACCTTGAAACGGTTTCAAAAAGAATGCAGGGTTTAGAGGGAGATATTAGAGCTGGGAAGAAAGAGGCGGCCGCAGAGTTTGAAGTTTTAAAAAAGGCGAAAGATTTTCTGACACAGGAAAAAATTCTAGTTGAGCAGGATTTTTCAGAAGAAGAAAAAAAGATTTTAAAAAGTTATCAGCTTTTAACTTTAAAACCAAGATTATATTTATTAAACGGGAGAGATGAAGAAACAGATGGGAACACAATAGAGATATTTAAAAAAAATAGATGGTCTTATTTAATAGTAGATGTCTTGGCGGAATTTGAGTCAGCCGACTTTTCCAAAGAAGAAAGGGTTTCTTTGGGTTTTCCGGCCGAATCAGAATTGGATATTTTAATCAAAAAATCATACGAATTGCTAAGCTTGATTACTTTTTTAACAACAGGGCCGGACGAAACCCGCGCCTGGACTATAAAAAAGGGAGAAAAGGCGCCTCAGGCCGGGGGCGTAATTCACAGCGACTTTGAGAAAAATTTTGTTAAAGCCGAAGTTGTCAATTGGAAAAATTTATTAGATGTTGGCGGATACGCAAAAGCGCGGGAAAAAGGGTTGATTAGAACAGAAGGCAGGGAGTATGTCGTTCAAGACGGCGACGTGATAGAGATTAAGCACGGATAGTTATCCACAGGGGAGGGCTTGATTTTGAGTGTTAGCGACTCATAATTAAGTAATTGGGCTTTGTTGCAAGAGGCCTAATTGTTCGGCAAATCCTTTTATGGATATGCCGGAACAAAAGGTCGAACGCTTAATCATTAACACAATACAAAAATCATGATAACAGAAGATTTATATTTATCAGTTGTTCAGCCCTTTTTAAGGGAACTAGTTAATTTCCTTCCTAGATTGATTATAGCTATAATTGTTTTTGTCGTTTTCTACTTTATTTCAGTAGGAATCGGCAGGTTGATAACAGAAATTTTGAAGGGTTTAAAATTCAACACCCTTTTCCAAAAAGAGGGCTGGCAAAAGGCCTTAGAAAAAGCAGAAATTAAAGTAGACCCTTCTGCTTTTATCGGCGCAATTTTTAAGTGGATATTTGTAATAGTCTCTTTGTTGTTGACTGTTGATATCCTGCAGTTGACCAGTTTTGCCGGACTTCTAACCAGCATTTTGAATTACATTCCTAAGGTTATCGTTTCGGTTTTAGTATTCGTTGTTGCTGTGATTATCGCCGACATTGTTGAAAAGTTAGTTCGGGCTACGGTTGAAAAAATGAAAGTCGGTTATGCTAATGTCGCGGCCTCAATGGTGAAATGGACAATTTGGATTTTTGTAATATTTTTGATATTAGATCAATTATTACCTAAATCCGGATTAGTTCAGGTTCTATATACGAACATAATCCAAGGAGTGGTTATCGCGATTGCCGGCGCTGCTGCCCTGGCATTTGGGCTTGGCGGAAAAGACGCTGCAGCCGAAGCTATCGGGAATCTCAAGAGAAAGATTAGGGAAAAATAAAAAATCAATAACATAGATTTTCAACCGCCCGGTCGCCTTAGGCGACATAGGGCGGTTTTTTTTGATTAAATCGGGCTAGGTCCGACCTAGCCTGCTATTGACAATTGCAAGATATTATGTTATCATATTGACATGTTCTTAATAGAAAAAATCTTTATTCTGCTGTGTAGGCAGGATAAAGATGGGATAAGGTAAGGAGAAGGGAGATGCCGAGGAATCAGTGGCACGACGGGTACGAGGGAGTGGATGCTTTCGCAACCGCGCTCCTCAGGGCGCACGGTTGCGGGGTCAACGGGCAGGAGCTCAAGCGGAAGCCGCCGGAGTGTCTTGCCATGGAGGCGCGCGAACAGCGCCTCGGGCTCGCGTCCGAAGGAGATCAGGGCGCCTAATAGGCGTTCTGGCAGAACCAAGGGGGCAACAATGCAAAGCGCGTTGTTGCCCCTCTTTATTTGCTCAAATAATGTTTTTTTGTTATGATAGAAAAGAATATGAATATTCCCAAAATATTTAGAAAATTAAACACAAAAAGGATTTTGATATTAATCGGCATTATAATAGTCGGCGGTTTTATTATTGGAAATTTCATTAAAAAAGGAAATAACGAATTGAAATTAGAAAAAGTGGTTAGAGGAACAATTAGCCAAGAGGTTTCTGAAACAGGGACAGTTGAGCCCGTCCAGGATTTAAACCTCGGTTTTAAAACAGCCGGCCGGATTGAAAAAATAAATGTTGAGGTCGGTGATACGGTAGAAAAAGGGAGCGAGTTGGTTTCCCTTGATAAATCCCAGCTTTATATTCAACTTAATCAAGCTCAAGCTGTTTTGGCGATTAGCCAAGCGCAGTACGATAAATTATTAGCGGGTTATACCACTCAGGAAATCAAAATTTCTGAAGACGCCAGAAACGCCAGCCAGAATAATCTTAATAGCGCCTATAATGATGCCTTAAATGGCCTGGAAGATGCTTATTTAAAAATCTATAACGCCTATAATGTCGTTAAGTTGCTTCAAAATACTTATTTTGGAACCGCAGATCAAGAGGGAATAAAAGTAAGCGACAATAAAAACATAATTAGTGAAAGTCTTGATACGGTAAAGTTGTATTTAGACAAAGCAAAAGAAAATTTAAACCACGATGATATTGATAGCGCCCTTCTTAAAACTGGGATAGCCCTCAGCGACAGCTCAAACGCTTTAAAAATTATAAGAGAAACTTGCGAGCAGGGGGTATATTATTCAAGGGTTAGTGCTACGGATAAATCTTCATTGGATACTCAAAGAACAAACATTAATACGGCTCTAACAAGTATTACTAATACTCAGCAAACCGTTTCTTCAGATAAAATAGCCCTTCAAAAAGCCGAAGATGAATTGGCTCTCAAAAAAGCGCCGGCCCAACAAGAAGATATTAATTTATATCAGGCCCAGGTAAATGAAGCGCAGGCAAAAGTTGTTCTTTTAGAGGACCAGATAGGAGATGCTGTTTTAAGAAGCCCCATTAAAGGGATAATAACAAAAGTTGATAAAAAAGTTGGCGAAACGATACAGCCAACAGAAACCCCAATTTCTTTGATCTCGCTTGATCCGCTCCAGATAAAAGTTGATATTTATGAAGAGGATATTGTTAAAATCAAAAATGGGGATTCGGTTGACATCAAAATAGCCGCTTTCCCCAACGAAGTTCTTTTTGGCAGAGTCGTTGCTATTGATCCTGCCGGAAAATTAGTTGAAGACGTGGTTTATTACGGAGTAACCATCGCCTTTGATGAGGCAAAAGAAGGCGTCAGATCTGGCATGACTGTTGATGTTGTCATCAAAACAGCAGAAAAAGAAAATGTTTTAACAATATCTAAAGCAGCGATTAGTGAAAACGGAAAAACAACGGTTAAGGTGTTTAAAAACGAGAAAATTGAAGAAAGGGAAGTGCAAGTCGGCTTAGAAGGGAACGACAACAGAGTTGAGATAATTTCCGGCTTGTCTGAGGGAGAAGAAGTGGTAATAGAGTAAAAAAATATGGCGGAAGCGCTGATAAAATTACAAAACGTCTGGAAGGTTTATCAATTAGGCAAGATAGAACTTCCAGTTTTAAGAAACATAGACCTGGAAATAAAGCCAGGTTCTTTTGTAACTATAATGGGTCCGTCGGGGTCGGGAAAATCAACCTTGATGTATCTTTTGGGCCTTTTAGATGTGCCCACAAAGGGTAAAATATATTTGGAAGGGAAAGACGTTTCCAGCTTTTCTGATAATTTATTAGCAGGACTTAGAGGCAAAAAAATTGGCTTTGTTTTCCAGCAGTTTAATTTGTTTCAGAATCTCAGCGCTATTGAGAACGTAATGTTACCGATGATTTTTCAAGGAGTGGAGGAAAAAGAAAGGCAAGATCGAGCGAAAAAACTGCTTACCTTGTTTGATATGGCGAAAAGAATCAATCATAAGCCAACCGAACTTTCCGGAGGAGAACAGCAAAGGGTTGCTATCGCCAGATCTTTAGCAAATGACCCCGAAATCATAATCGCCGACGAACCAACCGGTAACCTTGACTCTGGCACCGGAAAAATAATTATGGGAGCTTTAAAAAAACTGCACAAGGAACAAAAAAAGACAATTATTGTTGTAACTCACGATCCCAATATCGCTAATTACAGCGAAGAAATAGTTAATATCAAAGACGGCCAAATAATTAAAAATCATTCACACATAGCAGAGGTATTATGGCAAAAGTGAATTTTGTAAAAGAATATTTTAAGATAGCCATAAGAAATTTGGTAACAAGGCGGCTCAGGAGCTGGCTTACCATTATTGGCGTTGTAATCGGTATTTTTTTAATTGTTTCTTTGTTGTCTTTAAGCGAAGGGTTGAAGGGCGCAGTTTTACAACAGCTAAGAATGATGGGTAAGGATTTAATTACTATTATGCCCGGGGATATTACTAATATGATGGCGTCTTTAATGGGTGGCCAGGAACTTACTGATGACGATATCAAAACAATTAAAAAAACCGAGGGAGTGGATTTTGTCGTGCCGATAAATTACACCTCCGGAGTGATGAGATATAATAACCAAAAAAAAACCGTGATGATATCCGGCAATGATTGGCAGGAAGCATTGGATATTTACAAGAACGATTTGGGCTGGTCATTAAGCGAAGGCAGATGGCCCATTCCTGGCAAATATGAATTAGTGGTTGGAAGTTTGGTGGCTCAGGAGCTTTTTCCGGGCATGAAAACAGAATATGGAGAAGCTATTATTGAAGGAAGAAATTTTAAAATTGTCGGAATCTTAAATTCAGTGGGCAGCAAACAGGATGACCAAATGATTAGTATGGATTTGGATATATTTAAGAACATTACCGGCGAAAGAACGGGCGCTAAAATGGCCTTTGCCAAAGTTAAAACGGGCTATTCCGTTGATAAAGTGGTTGAAGATTTAAAGCAGAATCTTAACGAGTCCAGAAAAAGAAAAGTAGGCCAACAAGAGAGCGATTCTTCGTACACCGTCCTAAGCAGCGAGAAAATCGCCAGCATTGTCGGAAACGTAATGGGTTTAATACAGGCGGTTATTATTGGTTTTGCTTCAATAGCTATTATAGTCGGCGGGATTGGCATAATGAATACGATGTATACGTCAGTCAGAGAGAGGACAAAAGAAATCGGCATAATGAAGGCAATCGGCGCAAAAAATTCCACCATAAACATTATTTTTTTAATTGAATCGGGGATATTTGGGACAGTTGGGGGATTGGGCGGCGTTTTTCTTGGCTTTATATTTGCTAAGGCAATAGAAGCTTATTTCCAAATCCATCCCATATTTTATTTGAAAGCATCGGTTACTCCGCAGCTCTTTCTTTTCAGTTTGGCATTTTCTTTTTTGGTTGGCTGTATTTCCGGATTTTTGCCGGCCAGAGGCGCGTCAAAGTTGAACCCGGTTGACGCGTTAAGATACGAATGACGCTCGGCAATGATGTATGCGGGAGCCCGGCGTCGGCTGAAGTTGGAACAGGTTTGTTTTTCCGCCGCGCCTTCTCTCGCCAAACATTATTGCGGCTTCGCCGCATAATTACTGCACTCGGTCAAAATATAAAATGTGTTTCATATTTTTTCCTCGTTTGTAATTATAGGCAGGTAGTATTCCAAGTTCGTTTTCTAGTTTGGCTGCGAGGTGCACCCGCATACATCATTGCCTCGCTAAGTTAACTGGGCTGCGAGAGTTACTTTCGAAGTCCCGAGGGGAGCCCAGCCTCGCTATTGAGGACAGGAGGTTTTAAAATTGAAAATTAAAAGGTTATGGGTTAGAATAAGGTAATTAAATAATGATTTTAAATCATGTTCAAAAACATCAATAAATCTAGCGGGCAAATTGGAAAAATATTATTGGTTTTGGTAATCATTGTTATAATAGCAATTGGCATTGCTTATGTTGTTGTCAAAAGAGCGGAAAAACCTCCCGTGCAGGAGAATCCGCCGCCAATAACAGCGCCAGAACTGGTATATACAGCTACAATTGGGGATATAAAGTTTCTTTTTCTGGAAGCAACTGATAAGGGAAGCATTTTGAGGGGGAAGGACAGCCGGGCGCCTGATTGGCAGCAAGATTTAAAAACAACCGAAAGGTTTATTATGGTAACTATCGCAGCCCAAAACACAGGGAAAGAAAATACTCTTCAAAAGGTTTGGGATGTCGGAGAAATAATTGATAATGAGGGCAGAATATTCCCTCCCATAACGCAGGGGGTGAATAATTGGCTGCCCCAAGAAGATTTATGCGGCAATATTTTAAAACCAAGTTTTGAACCAACTTCCTGTAAAAAAATATACGAAGTAGCAAAAGTCTCCCAAGGTTTAAAAGTAAAAGTTTTCACTTACAAAAGTGGATACGGGGGAGAGAAGGGCGGCGAGGAAATGCTTGATATAAAGCTGATGCCGTAAATAAGTGAATAAGTGCAAAAAATCCGCCCGAAGGCGGATTTTTTTACTTAACCACTCAACCACTTAATCACTTATTCCACTCTCCTCACGTATTCTCCGGTTTCGGTATTGATTTCAACAACATCTTCCTCTTCAACAAAAAGAGGCACATTAACTTCGGCTCCGCCCTCCAAAATAACGGATTTTGTTCCTCCTTGCGCTCTGTCGCCCTTTACTCCCGGCGGAGATTGTTTTACTCTCAGTTGGACTTTTATCGGCACCGAGACGTTTATAACCACATCGTTAAAAACAATCCCGTCTATAATTTCATTCGGTTTTAAAAACTTTGCGCCCAATCCGATTTGTTCTTCGGTCAAAGAAAATCTTTTTGAAGGATCGTCTTTATTACAGAAGAAAAATTTGCCTTTGTTGTTGTACAGATATTTAACCCCGATTTTCAAAAGTTCGGCCTCGTCAAAAACATCGCCCTGCTGGAAGTTCCTTTCATAAACATTGCCGTTAAGAAGATTTTTTATCCGGCTTTGGATTACAGGCCTTCTTTGGGCCATTTTCATAGCCATTGCCTCCAAAACCTCGTACGGTTGGCCATCAAGAATAAATCTTGTACCAACTCTTAAATCAGTATGAGTTAGCATATTTTTATAATTACTTAATTACTTTCCATTCGATTTCTGTTTCTTTTCCAACAAACTCCAGCCAACTGCCGTATTTGTCAATTACATACCACCTTCTTTTGGTTTCCGACCAAACCATCGGACAGTCGCGATAAAACGGCTTTTTAACAATTTCTTTTGGCTTTAATTTGTCCAATTCCAGCCACTTTTTAAAAACGGTTTCTATAGCGTAATCCAGGTTTCTTGATTTTGCCCATTCCGCCACTTTACTTATCGCTTCTTCTGCTTTATCAATCGAACCGGCCAATTCCAATAATTGTTTTGCGGGCTTGGTAAATCTGGAATATATAATCTTTCTCTTTTTAGCATTTTCTTTTAATTCCTGCAAGGATACTCCTTTTGTTTCAAAAAAATGAGTGATAATCCGCCTTATCGCAGTTTCCTTTTGAAGTTCATCATAATATTTTATTTTTTGTTTCTTTAAATATTCTTCGATCTTTTCGGCGGTGCTTTTCCCGATTCCTTTAATCTCTTTGATTCCCTTAATCCCTTTTTCTTTGTATATTTCAGCAACGTCTTTATCTAAAACATCCAAAGCCGCCGCCACTTTTCTATAAGCGGTCGGCTTAAAAGCAACGCCTTTTAAATCCAGAAGGTTAGCTATATCACTAAAAATTTTGGCGATTGTATGGTTAATCATGTTTCTCAACAGTAAAACGATAGATTAAAATCTTTTCTCTTTTCGGATTGATTCTTCCTTTTTGGCAGGCAATTGAGATTTGCTGTTCTGTTGTGTCAATGCCTTCTAAATCAGGAAGCAGAAGGCCGGATTTTGCAGGGACAACCCCGTTAAATATCACATCACTTCGTTGCGAAGAAAGAATTGGTGCTGTTTTTACTATTATACCGTATTTTTTAGGGTCTAACTTCTTTTCGTTCTCCACGATTTCCGGCGTGTTTAAAATATAAACCGTATAGGAAAGATAGGGGAGTTCTTCTTTTGTTATTAATCCGAAGCGGTAATCTTCGGTGGCGGCGGCTATTGCGTTCGCAATAATTTCTTGGGCGATATTCTTTTTTGTCGCCAGATAAGTTCCAATGCATCCCCGCAATTCGCCATTTTTCATTATTGTGACAAAAACGCCCGATTTCTTTTTTAATAAATCGTCCGGCAGGTTTTCCGGCGGCTCAATAATCGTCCCGTTTTTAATATAGTTTTCAACCGCTCTCTTAGCAACTGATATATACAAATTCATATGACACCTAAATCAAATAGTAACCAACCAGATATCCGACTCCAAACGGTCCTTCGTACGACAAATATTTGAATCTTGCTTCTCCAAACAACCTCTTTCTGTTAAATTGATCTAATGCGCCGAGCAGAGTGACAATTGATAAATAACCGCACTCAGCCGCTTCTTTTATTAAATTAGCATCAATTTTTAAAACTCCTCTAATATTATTTCTATCCAGTAATTTAACTATTTGCCTGTCAAATTCCGGTCCCTGAGGGTCAAATCCGTTTGGCGCCTCAAAACTTAAGCAGTGCGATAAATCTCCACTTGCAATTAAGGCGTATCTTTTATGTTTAGTTTTCTTTTTGATATTTACGGCGTCAAAAATAATTTTCCCAAAATCAAAATTAATTTTCGAATCGGGATAAGAGTAACCCATAGATACCACCTTCAGGGTTTTGTTGTTTTTTAAGTACTGAGTTAAATAGTAAAGAGGCACCAAGGTTCCATGATCAAGAATTGGAGAATCAACCAGTTTCACCGGAATCTTTTGGTTTTTGCACCGTTGCACCAGCAAATCTACGAACTTTAAATCATTTTCAAAATTAAAACTAGTTTCATAATCGTTAAATTGTTCAAAATTGCCAGAAAGAGCAGGGGAGGCGTTAATTGTTATCTCCTGGTATTCTACGGGCCCATGAGGAGAGATCAATATAATCGTTTCTATCTTTTTTTTTGCAAAAACCTCCGCCAATTTTTCCATTGATTTAATGGTTTTTTTGGCTTTTTTTAAATCTAAATCCGTTCCAACTGTCGGAACGATCACCGGCGGATGAGGAGTAATGGCGGCAAATTTAAGCATATATTTTAGAATTTATTCAATTATATTTAATTTTTCTCCGCACTCCGCACACTTTCCTTTTTTATAGTAGCATTCAACAACATAACCAACCCTCGCGATCATTTTTTCTCCGCATTTTGGGCAATAGGTGTTCTGGCCGTCTAAGCCCGATACGTTCTCAATATAAACATATTTTAAACCGGCTTTTTTTCCTATTTCGTACGCTTTTTTCAGAGTTTCAATCGGCGTGTCCGGGAGATCTTGGAGTTTCCAAGAAACCATCCCGGAAAAGCGGCTTATGTGCCAGGGGGTTTCTGAGCCCAGCTCTTTTTTTATAAACTTGGCGATTCCTTCAAACATTTTTCCCGAATCGCTTAGCCCCGGAATTGCCAGCGTAGTTATTTCCACCCAGACCCCCGCCTTCTTCATTCTTTTTAAACTGTCTAAAACCGGCTGCAATTTTCCCCCGCAGCGAGTTTGATAAAAATCGTCGGAAAAACCCTTCAAATCCACGTTGGCAGCGTCTAAATATGGTTTGATTAAATCGAAAGTTTCTTTAGATAAAAATCCGTTAGTCACCCAAACGTTTTTTATATTCTCCTTTTTTGCCAGCTTCATTGTGTCCATGCTATATTCTAAAAAAACCGTTGGCTCGGTATAGGTATAAGAGATAGAAGGCGTTCTATTTTTTTTTGCCAGTTCTACGATTTCTTTTGGCGCAAGGTCTTCACCTCTGATATATTTAAGGATTTTTGGTTCTTGGGAAATGCTCCAATTTTGGCAATTCTGGCAAGAAAAATTACAGCCGACAGTTGCGATTGAAAGGGTTTTTGTCCCCGGCAAGAAATGGAAAAGCGGCTTTTTCTCAATTGGGTCAATATTGCAGGCAGCTGCTTTTCCGTAAACCAGAGAGTAAAGTTTTCCTCCCCGGTTTTCACGGACTCCGCAAATGCCCCTTTTTCCATCGCCAATAACACAATAATGAGCGCAGGTTCTACACTGTGTCATCTTATTCTTCAATTTTTTATATAAATAGGATTCTTTTATCATTCTTTAATTTTAAGCCTTTTTGTGTTAGAATTCAAATAATTTATGGGTAAAAAACATCGTATTTTTATTGCTATCAATCTGCCGGAGAATATAAAGAAAGAATTGGGTGAATATAAAGATAAATGGCCCGAGTTGCCAGCCAAGTGGACAAAGCCAGAAAACATCCATATTACTTTGGCGTTTATTGGCTACCTAAACGAAGAGGGAATTTTGGAAATCCAAAACACCGTCAATAAAGTAGCAAAAAATTATAAGCCATTTTTAATTAACCTAACGAAGATTTCTTACGGGCCGCCGAAAACAACACCGCCAAGAATGGTTTGGGCTATTGCGGAAAAGTCCGAAGAATATATCTCATTGTGCGACAGTTTGAAAAAGGCATTGTTGGCTTTGCCGAAAATTTCTTTCAAGCCGGAGAACCGGGAAACAGTTCCTCATATTACCTTAGCCAGGATAAAAGAGTGGGAGTGGCGGCGAATTGAGCCGGAAGAAAGGCCGGAAATAGAAGAATCTATTAATTCAAGCTTTCAAGTTAATTCAATTGATTTGATGGAAAGCGTTCTAAAGAGGGAAGGTCCAGCTTATACCATTTTAAAATCTTTTAATTTATGAGAGTCTATTTCATTGGCGTTGGCGGAATTGGAGTATCATCCTTGGCCCAGTATTATCTGGCACAAGGAGCAGATGTTTTCGGTTCGGATTTGGCGTCCTCGGAAATCACCGATTTATTAAAAGAAAAAGGAGCTAAGCTCCTTTTTGGGAAACAAAAATCAGAAAATTTGCCAAAAGATGTTGATCTAGTAATTTACAGTCCGGCAGTAGAGAAAACCAATCCAGAATTAAAATATTTCAGGGAGACAAGAGTTAAATGCAAATCATATCCTGAGGCGTTAGGTGAGTTAACAAAAAAATATTTTACCATTGCGATTTCTGGCGCCCACGGCAAAAGCACCACTACTGCAATGGTCGCTTTAGTTTTGGCCAAGGCCGGATTGGATCCAACAGTAATTGTGGGAACAAAATTAAAAGAATTCGGCAATAGTAATTTCAGGCCGGGAGGCCCCGCAAAATCGCCATACGGCGATCGCGGGGTAAATAAATACCTTGTTATTGAAGCAGACGAATGGAACGCTTCCTTTTTAAATTACTGGCCAAGAATTATTGTTTTAACCAATATTGAAAGGGAGCATCTGGATTATTACAAGGATTTGAGCCATATTTTAAAAACCTTTAAAGAATATGTGGGACATCTTCCAAAAGATGGGGTGTTGGTGGCGAATGGGGACGATGCCAATATCTCAAAGCTAAAATTTAAAACTCAAAACTATTTTTTGAAACAAAAAGAGTCTGCGATTTTGAGAAAAATTTTGAAAGTGCCCGGCGAACATAATGTTTCAAATGCCTTAGCGGCTTTGACCGTGGCAAGAGTTTTAAAAATCCCAGACAAAATTTCTTTTGAAGCTTTGTCGAAATATAAGGGAGCCTGGAGAAGATTTGAAGAGCGAGAATCAAAAATTAAAAATTTAAAATTAAAAATTATAGACGATTATGGCCACCATCCCACTGAGATTAACGCGACCCTAAAAGCGGCTAGAGAAAAATTCCCGAATAAAAAAATCTGGTGCGTTTTTCAGCCACACCAGTACCAAAGAACGTTTTATTTATTTAAAGACTTTGTCAAAGTTTTTAAAAACGCTCCAGTTGATAAAATAATAATCACTGATATTTATAGCGTTGCCGGTAGGGAAGCAGCAACAATAAAAAAGAAAGTTAATTCCCAAAAATTGGTTGAAGCGATTAAAAAACCCAATGTGATTTATTTAGCAACCAACAGAATAAAAGATTATTTAAAGAAAAACTTGAAAGGCGGTGAGATAGTAATAATCATGGGCGCAGGAAGCATTTACGAACTCAGCAGCAGTTTATAATTGTTTTGCCATCCTTAAGGTGATATAATAACTTAATAATTAATAAAAGTCTTAAAAATATGTCTACTAATGTACTTTTCGTTATCCTCACCTCAATTATTATAATATTGGTGTTAATTTATCTGGTTGCGATTAAAAAAGGGAAGTCGCAAGAATCCTTTGTTGTACCATCAGCTGAGCCAAAAAAACCGGCTGAAACTGAAGAGGTTGAAGACGAAGAGCTATAGAAATCTATAAAAAGCTAAAACAAAACACTCGGTGCAAAGCACATAGGGTGTTTTTGTTAGGAAATTGATTTTTTGGCTTAATTTTGGTTTAATGGGGTAATTATGGGTTAACGCCCAATAATTTATATGAAAGAGAAAATTTTTGACGGGAAAAAAATTATAATAAAAAAACTATCAGAAAAAGATTTAAAAAGAGTAGGAAAATTCCGAGATTTTATTAATTCTTTGATAGAAGAAGATGCACAGATTTTGTGTAACAAAAAACCATCTTTGGAAGAAGAACTCAACTGGTTAAAAGGAGCACTGGATAGAATAAAAAAACAAGATAAGGTTTATTTATTTGCCGAACATAACGGCCAAATTATAGGTTCTACTGATATCGGATTAATGCCATTCAGGGAAAATCATGTGGGTGATTTTGGAATTATGATTAAAAAAGGATACCGGGGGATTGGTTTGGGCACATATCTGATGGGTGAGATTTTGAAATTAGCCAAAAAAGATCTGAAGCCAAAACCTAAATTTATAAAATTGGGCGTTTTTTCTACCAATAAACCAGCCTTTGGTTTGTACAAGAAAATGGGCTTCAAAAAAGTAGCCAAAATGCCAAAATTTCTTCAGCATAAGGGCAAATTAGTTGATGAGTTTGTTATGCTTATAGATTTATAGGCAGAAAGATGCAATAATAGAGTAATATTTTATGGTGGATACTAACCCGGAAAAAATTAAAGAAGCTCTAACCCGAGGAGTAGAAAATATCTATCCCGATCGCCAGACATTAGAGGCGGCTTTGAAATCCGGTAAAAAACTTCGGATTTACTGCGGCATTGACCCGACGGGAAAACTTCATATCGGCCACGCTGCGGTTTTAGGGAAGTTGCGCCAATTTCAGGACTTAGGACACGAGGTCATTGTTTTAATAGGGGATTTTACCGCTACCATCGGCGACCCGACCGGCAAGGACAAAGCAAGAAAGGTACTAACGCGCAAGCAGGTTTTAGCCAACGCTAAAAATTATAAAAAACAAATTCAGAAAATTTTAGATTTTAATAAATCAAATATCCGTTTCTTTCATAATGAAAAATGGACTAACAAATTAAAACCATCTGATTTATTCGCTATAGCTTCTAATTTTACTGTTGCCAGATTACTAGAAAGAGATATGTTCCAAAAAAGAATAAAGGAAGGCATGGACATCCATGTTCATGAATTTTTGTATCCAATATTGCAAGCCTATGATTCAGTAACCATGGATGTAGATATGGAAATCGGAGGCAACGATCAAACATTTAATATGCTGGCGGGAAGAACCTTAATGAAGAAAATGAAAAATAAAGAAAAGTTTGTCTTAACAACCAAACTGCTTGTTGATCCGACCGGGAAGAAAATGGGAAAAACAGAAGGGAATATGATTAGCTTAGACGAAAGCCCGAAAGAAATGTACGGTAAGATAATGAGCTGGCCAGACGGTTTAACTGTTCTTGGCTTTGAACTTTGTACCCGCGTTCCAATGGATGAAGTAAAAAAGATAACTAATCCAAGAGACGCCAAAGCTAAATTAGCCAAGGAGGTTGTTCGGATTTATCATGGTGAGAAAAAAGCCGAGGAAGCCGAAAAAGAATTTAACCAGATTTTTAAAGAGAAACAGCTGCCCTCAGAAATCCCAATCTTTGAAGCCAAAAAAGACAATTATCCAATTCTTGATCTTTTAGTTGACACCGCTTTAACAACTTCCAAAAGCGAAGCAAAGAGATTAGTAGAGGGTGGGGGAGTAAGTATCAGTATTAAGAATCAAGTATCAAGTATCAAGGATTGGCGCGAAACGATATCTGTTGAAGACGGAATGGTAATTCGGGCGGGCAAAAGAAAATTTATTAAAATTAATTTAGCAAAATAATGAAAAGAGTATTAAATGCAGATACGCCAAAATTTATTAGCGGGAAAGTAAAGGTGGCTGGTTGGGTAAATGTGGTCCGTTCGCACGGGAAAATTTTATTTATTGATTTGCGCGACAGGACGGGAATTCTGCAGGCGGTTTTTAATCCCTCGGACGCCGGACTATATGATTTGGCAAAAAGCTTAAGGCCGGAATGGGTGGTGGAAATTATCGGCGAGGTGGTTAAGAGGCCGCCTCAAATGGTAAATCAAAAAATCCCGACAGGTCAAGTTGAATTATCTGCCAAAGAAATAAAGGTTTTAAACAAAGCAGAAACGCTGCCGATCAGCGTTGATACCGACGGCTACGAGATAAACGAAGAAAAGCGGATGAAATACCGCTATTTGGACTTAAGAAGGGAGAGAATGCAAAGAAACCTGAAAATACGCTACAAACTTATTCAGTTTATGAGAGATTTTTTGACAAAAGAGAGTTTCGTGGAAATAGAAACTCCCAATTTAACCAAATCAACGCCAGAAGGTTCCAGAGATTTTGTCGTTCCTTCGCGGCTTCAGCCCGGAAAGTTTTACGCCCTGCCCCAATCGCCCCAGCAGTACAAGCAATTATTAATGGTTGCCGGTTTGGAAAGATATTTCCAGATAGCCCGCTGTTTTCGCGACGAAGATCCCAGAGCCGACCGCCAGGCAGAATTTACCCAGCTGGATATTGAAATGAGTTTTGTTGACAGAGAAGATGTCATGGAGATAAACGAAAAAATGATGATAGAAATAATTAAAAGATTGTTTCCGGAAAAACAAATTCAGCAGATTCCCTTTCCTCGGATAACCTACCAGGAGGCAATGGAAAAATATAAAGTTGACAAGCCCGATATCCGCAACGATAAATCAAATAAAAATCTTTTGGCTTTTTGCTGGGTTATTGATTTTCCATTTTTTGAGAAAACCGATGAGGGCGGTTGGACATTTACTCATAACCCATTTTCAGCACCAAAGCCGGAATATATGAAAGACCTTTTGGAACAAAAAAATATACCAAAGATATTAACTACCCAATATGATATGGTTCTTAACGGGTCTGAAATCGGCGGCGGTAGTATCAGAAACCATAAGCCCGAAGCGTTGGAAGCGGTTTTCGAAATAATGGGTTATAAAAAAGACAGAATAAAAAGGAATTTCGGCCATATGCTGGAGGCGTTTTCTTATGGCGCTCCGCCCCACGGCGGTATTGCTTATGGTTTGGAGCGGATTTTGTCAATTATGTTGCAAGAGCCTAGTATCCGAGAAATAATTGCTTTTCCAAAAACCGGAGATAGTCGCGACTTGATGATGGATTCGCCCAGCGAAATAGACGAAAAACAATTGAAAGAGTTAAAAATTAAAACCGCAAAACCGATAAACCCTGCCTACCGGCAGGCAGGCGCCAAGAAAATTACTAAAAAAAGAAAATAATGGATTATAAATCGCTGGCAAAATTCACAGTTTATTTTTTGATATTATTGACGATTATTTTGCTTGTTTGGCTATTGGTTCATGATTCGGGCATAAGTTTAAAAGATATTTTTTCAACAAAAATTAACACTCAGGCTAGTTTATTAAACGAAGATGTTTCTTTCGGCACGCAAATTTTAAAGCCAACTCGCGACTGGTCCGTTGAGGATTTAAAGATCAATGCCGAATCGGCAATTGTTGTGGAAACAAATTTGCCGAACTCCGATAAAGTTCTTTTTAAAAAGAACGAAAACGAACAATTACCCATTGCCAGTTTGACAAAATTAATGACGGCTTTGGTGGTTTTGGAAAATTATGACATCAACCAAATCACTTCCGTGAGTAGCGAAGCGGTTTTACAGCAAGGCGGACAAGGTCTTCTGAATGCCGGAGAAAGGCTGTCTGTAAACAACCTACTGTATATTATGCTTGTTGAATCAAGCAACGATGCGGCTTATTCGCTGGCTGAAATAAAAGGCGTTGAAGAATTTCTTGGTTTGATGGGCCTTGAAGCGGAAAAACTAGGGCTTTCTTCAACTAATTTTGCGGATGTGATGGGGTTAAGTCCCGATAACCGTTCGACCGCCGAAGATCTTGTAAAAATAACCAAGTATATATCGGAAAAATATCCTCAGATCTGGGAAATTCTATCGCTTGATAAATATAGGCTTTATACTTCTCAGGGATTTCATCACGAACTGTTAAGTACAAACGAGCTTTTGGGCAAGATTCCGGATATAGTCGGCGGAAAAACAGGGCTAACGCCGGAAGCCAAAGGGTGTATTTTATTACTTTTAAAAAACGAGAAAGATAAAAATTATATTATTTATGTGGTGTTGGGCTCGGACGACAGATTTGTAGAAATGCAAAACTTAATCAGTTGGGTAGATAGGACATACCGCTGGTAGAAAAAGCGTAAAGTGTAAAGCGAAAAGTGTAAAGTAACAGTTCAAAACCTAAAACACTAATTGTTTTTAGTTTTTCGCTTTAAGTTTTTAGTTATTATCATGACTCTTTTTACTTTTAACGTCATCAAGATATTCAGCTTAGCGACTATTGCTACAATAATAGCGGTTCTTTGGACTCCTCTTTTGGTCCATTATTTATACAAGTACAAGCTTTGGAAAAAAGAAGCCAGAACTAAGGCGATAAGTGGAGAAGACGCCTTGGTTTTTAACCGGCTGCATAAAGAGAGGGAAGTAACTGTTCCGCGCTTCGGCGGACTTTTAATTTGGGTAACAACGGTTTTGGTCATTTTTGCTTTTTATCTCTTAAGCAAATTTTTCGACGGCTTCTGGGGAAAGTTTAATTTTTTGTCGCGAAGTCAAACCTGGCTGCCTTTATTCACTTTGGTCGCCGCTTCAATTGTCGGATTTGCCGACGATATTCTTCAGGTGTTTGGAAAGGGAAAATATATTGGCGGCGGTATGTCTTTCAAACGCAGGTTTCTGATGGTAGTTTTGATTGGCTTGATTGGGGGAATTTGGTTTTATCATAAGTTGGAGTTTTATGTAATCCATATCCCGCTACTGGGAAATTTTTCAGTGGGTTTATGGATTATACCTATTTTTATTCTGGTGATGCTGGCTTGCTGGTCAGGCGGAATTATTGATGGTTTGGACGGTTTGGCCGGAGGTGCTTTTATTTCAATTTTCGGCGCCTTTACCATTATCTCTTTTTCAGTAGGAATGATTGATTTAGCCGCCTTTTGCGCAGTGATATTCGGCACCTTGCTCGCTTTTTTATGGTTTAATATCCCGCCAGCCAGATTTTATATGGGAGAAACCGGCATGCTGGGGTTAACCACCACCTTAGCCGTAGTTGCATTTTTGACCAATTCAGTAGTTGTTTTGCCGATTATAGCCGGTCTTTTGGTGATAGAATCGGGCTCCGTAATTTTACAACTATTATCAAAAAAGATTAGGAAGAAAAAACTTTTTCTTTGTGCTCCGCTTCACCACCATCTTGAAGCTAAAGGCTGGCCCCATTACAAGGTTACAATGCGTTTTTGGATCGTTGGGATAGTTCTGGCAATTATAGGAACAGCTATTAGGCTGCTTGGTTAAGGGAAAAAAGAAAAATTGACAAGATATACTGCGTCTGCTATAGTTTTAGATGTGTCAGAAGACTTGGAGCACCTTGAAAAAGAAAGGAAAATAACAATGGGAAAAAAACACTGTGATTTTCTTTTTGTAAACATAGGACGTAAACTTTTCTCCGAAATTCAACAGCATCTTATAGACTGTCCAATTTGCCGAAAAGTATTTCAGCAATACTATAGCGATTACTATCGAAGAAAAAAACTTAGTCCGGATGAAGGTTTTGCTCCCATGGGATTGAGTCATAAAAACTTTCTTAGGGCTTGGCATACGTCTATGGTGCGCGGAAGAAGGGAATCAAGTTTCCTCCAAAAGAATATTTTAAAACGATTGGATTTCCCGGAAGGCCTGCGTTGTCTGAGAAAAATACTTGCAGGACAAGCTCGTTTATTTTATCTGCTTGAACTCAATGCGCCGAAAGCGGTAATAGAAGGTGAACTTGATTTGCTTATTGAATCATACAGAAAGTTCCGGGAGACTCTCGGGATTGTGGAATTGGCATATTTATTAGGTCAGGATCCCGGCGACTTTGAATCATTTTTGGAAAGCTGGAAAAAATTTTTATTGCGTTCTTAGGATTTCTGGGGGCGAGCAACAACAATGTTGGTTGCTCCCTTTTTTTTTGCTATACTAACATAAATATGATTGGTGTTTTTGATTCTGGTGTCGGCGGGTTGACGGTGGTAAAAGAAATTTTCAAATACCTGCCCGAATACCAGATAATTTATTTTGGCGATACGGCTCGGCTTCCTTATGGAACTAAGGGAGCTGGTTTTGTTAAAAGATATTCCGAGAAGATAACCCAATGGCTTTTAGATAGGGGAGCAAAGGTTATTGTTGTTGCTTGCCATACTTCTTCTGCATGGGCAGCGGATTTTTTAAAAGAGAAGTTTTCCGCCAAAGGCGGATCCGCCTCAGGCGGAAAAAACGTCCCTATTTTTGACATGATAAGCGGTACGGCAGGAGGAGTCTCTAAAATAACCAAAAATAAAAAAGTCGGCGTTATCGGAACGCCCGGCACTATTAAAAGCAATGCCTATAAAACGAAACTTTTGGAATCCGACCCGGAATTAAAAATTTATACTCAGGCCTGTCCTTTGCTTGTGCCTTTGGCTGAAGAAGGATGGGTGGATGGAAAAATAACCGAAGAAATTATTAAAAAGTATTTAGCGCCTCTTAAAAAAGAAAAAATAGACACCCTGGTTCTTGCCTGCACCCATTACCCCTTGTTGGAGGAAATTATTCAAAAAGTAATGGGCAGGAATGTTAAAATTTTCAATCCGGCTTCGGCTTTGGCAAAGCAGCTGAAATTGTTTTTAGAAAAAAACCCAAAAATAGAGAGGGAAATAAAAAAGGGGATAGGCCATCAGTTTTTTTTCAGCGACGAGCCGTATAACTTTGAGAAAATAAGCCATCTCTGTTTTAACAAAAAAATCAAGCCAATAATAAAAGATCCTTTCTTAAGCTAGGGCAAGGCCCGGCCTTGCCCAATTTACCCCAAATTCTATAAGGGTTTTTTTTGTTTAATTTATTGTATGGCCATTGTGCGACAAAATTAGTAGGAGTCTGACTCCTACTAATGTGTAACAAATTATTGACAACGAGGGAAAAATATGCATAATATTAATATAAAAGAGGTTCTTTGAAAAAGCTAAACTCTGTCGAATCTGCTTTCAGCGGATTTGACAGATGGCTTGTGACGGAAGAAAAGATGTGGCCACTTGGGTGGTCACCCCCAACCCTCGGGCAGAGGGAAGTTTCTCGGCAAACAGCCGAGAAAAGAAGGAGGCGTACAATGAAGTACGGAGAGGCAACGCTGGGACAAGTGGAAGCGGTTTGGAACAAGTTAGGTGGTCCGGAAGGAGTCCAAATGCTCCTCGCCGGCGAGCTGGAGGTGAGAAGGGTAAGAAGGGCCTGGAGGACTATCAAGATCGGCACGCCCGGCTTGAGAACTGCCGACGACTTCCGCAAGATCTTTAAGGCTCGTGGGATCGACATCGGCAACGGAGGCAACGATATTCTCAGTAAGCCCGAATTCACCGTAGCTGGCCAGGAAACCGAACTGGATCTCGTGATTATCTCGGTGGCTGAACTCGGCTTCAGGAACGGCGCCCGGCGCGACCAGATCTATGATCGTGCCAAAAACCTCGGCCTGGGACTCTGTCCTGCCGAGGTCGGTCCTCAGCTTCGTCTGCAATACGTCGGCCAGCCCAACGGAGAGTGTCTACTGATCGGTATGGAGCCGATTCGCGACTCGTACGGCATTCTGAGTGTGTTCGATGTGGTGGGTGATGGTTCCGGACCGTATCTCAATAGCCACTCTGGAAGTGCCAATTTTGTCTGGAGTGTCGACTCCCGATGGGTTTTCGTCTTTCGCAAGTCAGCGTAGGTTATCGCCTAAGGCGACAGCATCTCGGCCCCTGTGTGTATCAATTACGCACAGGGGCCTTTTCATTATCTGGCAAAGCTAGCGAATATTAGAACTCCGCCATTGTGCGACATAATACGCCCATGGATTTGTTGACAAAATTAAACAATATGCTATAATATTGGGATAGCAAAGATAGTTCTTTGATATTCAATTCTCGGCAGCGATTTGGTTGGAAATTCTCTATTTCTTCTTACTAAATCGCTGCCGGGACGGTAGCCGCCAGAGGATGGTCCTCTCGCGAATCCTGAAACAGGAGGAACGGAAATGTCTAGAGAAGATGATCAACGGTTGTCACTCAGCTGTTCGGTTCTGCTTGCTATGGAGATGGCGAGAGCGGCTCTTCGATTGATTAATAATGGAAAGGATTTTCCTTGGACGCAGGCCGATATCACGGCCAAGCCCATCCAACGATCGACAGAGGAGTCCACGTATAAGGTTACTCGGACTGTTTACATCAACGGACGTTTCTACGTGGGACGAGCTGCGTGGAGAGAGTTCGAGATCCAGTGTGAACTCCGTGAATACCCTCCAGACTGGCAACCGAACTCCCTGAGCGTGAATATCTACGATACCACCCGTTATTTCTGCTACGTTGACGAGTGGCAAGAGGGCTGTCTTCGCGCTGTGATCAGGGAAACCTAACGAATAAAGAAGGACTGAGCAGACCTACTGCTTCCCGCTATGTCTTCGGACCTCTGGCGGGTTTTTTTATTTGCAAAGAAAACTAGCGGAAGCAAGGCTTCCGCTATTGTGCGACAGAGAATTAAAAACCCGTGGCCTTTATGTCATTGGGTTTTTTTGTTAGAATAATTCTATTCTATGAAAAGTCAATTCAATGGCAAAAAAGTGACAATTATGGGTCTGGGCTTGCATGGCGGCGGGGCAGGGGTGGCAAAGTTTTTCTGCGAGCAAGGAGCAGATGTTTTGGTTACGGATTTGAAAACTAAAGAACAATTGGAAAAATCTTTGGAAAAACTTAAACCCTTCACCTTCCGCGGGCGAAAGGTGAAGGGTAAAAAATTACCGATTAAGTTTGTTTTGGGTGAGCATAGAAACCAAGATTTTATTAATGCCGATTTAATTATTAAAAACCCGGCCGTTCCCCGAGAATCTCCTTATTTAAAAATCGCCAGAGATAATAAAGTCCCAATAAAAACTGATATTGATATATTTTTTGGTTTATGCGGGGCGCAGATTATCGGAGTTACCGGCTCTAAGGGGAAATCAACAACCGCCACCCTAATTTATAATCTTTTGAAAAGCCAATTCAAAGATGTGATTTTAGCTGGCAACATCGGCGTGTCTCCGCTTGAATCCTTTGATAAAATAACCAAGGAAAGCAAGGTGGTTTTGGAATTGTCCAGTTTTGAGTTGGAAGATTTGAAAAAGAGTCCGCATATTGCAGTGGTGACTAATATCTTGGCCGACCATTTGAATCGCTATAAATCATTTGAAGAATATGTTGAGTCAAAGAAATCTATTTTTAAATATCAGGGGCCAAATGATTTCCTAGTTTTAAATTATGATAATCCAGAAACCAGAGAATTCGGCAAAAACGTCCTATCGCAGGTATATTTCTTTTCTAACAACAAAAATTCAAACGGCTGTTATGTCAAAGATAGCAAGGTTTTTTTTGGAGAAAAGTCCCTCTTTGATATTAGAAAATCCAAATTGCCTGGCGAACATAATGTTTCTAATCTTTTGGCAGCGGTTACGGTTGCTAAGATATTGAAAATCTCGAATAAAAACATAGAAAAAACGATTACGACCTTCAAAGGAATTAGTTCGCGTCAGGAGATAATCGCTGAGATAAAGGGCGTGAAATACATAAATGATACAACGGCAACTATGCCCGATGCCGCAATTCAGGCGATTAAAACAACGAAAGAGAGATTTCCTGATTCAAAAATTATTCTTATTGTGGGCGGACAGGATAAGGGACTGGAATATAGGGAATTGGCAGAAGAAATAAAAAACAAGATTAATAAAATTATTCTTTTGCCCGGTACCGCATCGGAAAAACTTTTAAAAGAGCTAAAAACCATAGGATCTAATATCGCTATAATTCCCGTTTCTTCAATGCGGGAAGCAGTTAAAAAAGCCAAAGAGGTTTCCAAAAGCAATGATATTGTTTTGCTTTCTCCGGCGGCGGCTAGTTTTAATCTTTTTAAAAACGAATTTGACCGGGGCGACCAGTTTGTGGCCGAGGTCAAAAAAATAACATAAAATGATAAAACGTTTAGATTATTTCTTATTGTTTATTGTAGCTATCTTGCTGATTCTTGGGATTTCTTTTTTGTCCGCGCTTTCCGCCCCCATTTCTTTAAGTAAATTTGGGACGACGAATCATTATCTAATCCACCAGATTGTTTATGGTTTTTTGCCGGGTATTTTTTTATGCTTAATTGCTTTTTTAATACCCCTAAGCTTTTTCAAAAGAATATCGTTTCTCGCGTTCTTATTAAATTTGCTGGTGCTGATTTCTGTTTTTATACCCGGGATTGGCAGCCGCTTTTGGGGAGCAAACAGATGGCTTAGTTTGGGATCAATCGGTTTGCAGCCTTCAGAGTTTCTAAAAATAACATCTATCCTATATTTAAGCACTTGGCTGAGTAACAGAATAAACCAGCAACCCCAAGGACCAAAGGCATTAAAAGATAAAATCCCGCGCAATAGTTTTAAGCAAATTCTTCTGCCTTTTTTAATCTTTCTGACAGTGATTTCTGTAATTTTTATTTTGCAACCCAATGTTAGCACCTTGGGGATAATCGGGCTTACAGCCCTGGTAATATATTTTGCATCCGGTACTCCGCTTTGGCACACGCTTTTAATAACTATTTTTGGCTCGTCAGGACTAATCTTATTGTTAAAATACGGCTCCTACCGCGCGTCTCGCCTTCTTGTTTTTTTAAACCCGAATATTGACCCTTTGGGCATAGGATATCAGATAAACCAGGCTCTTATTGCCATTGGTTCTGGCGGAATTGGTGGCCGCGGGCTTGGAATGTCCAGCCAGAAATTCGGCTTTCTGCCCCAAACAATGTCTGACTCCACTTTTGCTGTTTATGCCGAAGAATCGGGATTTGTCGGCTGTATTTTTCTAATTTTGCTTTTTTCGCTGTTTTTGTGGGCAGGGTTGGCGGTTGCAAGGCGCAGCGATGACAGATTTTCCAAGCTTGTCGCCTTAGGGATTACCTTCTGGATACTATTCCAAGGATTTGCTAATATAAGTTCAATGATCGGGATTTTTCCCTTAACCGGCATACCTCTGCCATTTATCAGTTATGGCGGTTCTCATATTATCGCTGAACTAATCGGAGTGGGCATACTTCTAAACATCGCGAGGCATCAAAAATCTAACACCTAACACCCCCGCCTACGCTAAAGCTTCGGCGGGCAGGCAACACCTATATGAAGATATTATTCACCGGCGGCGGAACTGGCGGCCATATATTTCCGCTTATCGCCGTAATAAGAGAAATACGCAACCTCTATTCGAAAAAAGATTTGGGATTTTTTTATATAGGGCCGGAAGACGAGTTTGGATCTATTTTGCTTTTGCAGGAAGATGTGCGGGTAAAAACGATTATAACCGGAAAAATCAGGCGTTATTTTTCTTTCCAAAACTTTGTTGATGTCTTATTCAAAATTCCTTTGAGTTTTATCCAGTCCCTTTATTACTTTATAAAAACAGATCCCGATCTTGTTTTTAGCAAGGGAGGTTCGGGTTCTTTGGCGGTTGTTTTCTGGGCTAGGGTTTTTAGAATACCAATCTTTATACACGAGTCCGATATTGTGCCCGGCCTCTCAAATAGAATCGCCAGCAAGTGGGCTAAAAAAGTTTTCATATCGTTTCCCAAAACAGAGTATTTTGAACTGGATAAAACCATTTTAGTTGGGAATCCGGTCAGGTCGGAAATTTTTGGCGGTTCAAAAGAATCAGCCAAAGACATTTTTAATCTGACACTGGAAAAGCCTGTTTTTTTGTTTATGGGCGGATCTCAGGGCGCCGAATTTATTAATGATTTTGTTTTAAGGATTTTGAATGCCTTGCTTACGGAGTTTGAAATAATTCATGTTTGCGGCATAGCAAATATAAAAGCAGTGCAGGCGGAATCAGAAACAGTAATTAAGAAAGAGCTGGAAAAATATTACCATCCTTATTCGTTTTTTGACGAAGAAAAATTAAGATATGCTTATGGCGCGGCAGATTTTGTTGTGTCTAGGGCGGGATCGGGCAGTATATTTGAGATTGCAGGAGCCGGTTTACCCAGTATTTTAGTGCCGCTTCCGTCCGCGGCTGGCGACCATCAGGCAAAAAATGCTTATATTTATGCAGAGAACGGAGCAAGTATTGTGATGGAACAAGATAATTTGACGCCGAACTTTTTTATGGAAAAAATCCATCATTTGTTCGCCCGTCCCGAAAATCTTGAGAAAATGAAAGAAGAGGCCTTAAGATTTTCAAAACCGCTGGCCGCAAAAGCAATTGCCAGAAATATTTTAGAATATTTAGCATTGTAACAAATTATGGCGTCTAAAGAATTAAAACTGAAAAAAATTGGCGATATCCGCGTAAGGTTTGCGCCCTCCCCAACGGGACTTTTGCATATTGGCAGCGCCAGGACAGCCCTTTTTAATTATCTTTTCGCCAAAAAAAACAAAGGAGGTTTTGTTTTAAGGATTGAGGACACCGATTTAGAAAGGTCAAAGCCCGAGTTTGAAAAAAGCATTATTGAGGGCTTGAAATGGTTGGGAATTGAGTGGACCGAAGGCCCGGATATCGGCGGTTCTTACGGACCTTATCGCCAGAGCGAGAGAACTAAAAGTTACGAAAAATATTTAAAACAACTTTTAGAAAAAGAAAAAGCATATTATTGTTTTTGCACCGAGGAGGAATTGGAAGCAAAAAGACAGGAACAAATGAGCAGGGGAGTGGCGCCAAAATATGACGGCAAATGCTCGTCATTATCTCCCGAGGATGTCAAAAAAAATCTCCAGGAAAAAAAGCGATGTGTTATCCGACTAAAAGTTCCTATCAAAAAAATAAAATTTCAAGACCTTATCAGGGGAGAAGTTGAGTTTGATGCAGCTTTAATGGGGGATTTTGTTATTGCCAAATCTTTTAAAAACCCTTTATTTTATCTTGCTGGCGTTATAGATGACTACGAAATGAAAATTTCCCATGTGATAAGAGGCGAGGATCATATTTCCAATACGCCAAAACAGATTTTAATCCAAGAGGCGCTAGGGTTTCCTTTATTGATTTACGGCCACATACCTTTGATTCTAGCCCCTGATAGAAGCAAGCTTAGCAAAAGACACGGCGCGGTCTCGGTGATGGATTATAAAAAAGCCGGGTATCTGCCAGAAGCCCTGGTTAATTTTTTAGCATTCTTGGGCTGGAACCCCGGCGGCGAAAGGGAAATTTTTTCACTAAGCTCATTAGCCAAAGAGTTTTCTATAGAAAATGTCCAAAAATCCGGGGCAATTTTTAATCAAAAAAGGCTGGATTTTCTGAACGGCTTTTATATCCGCCAGAGATCAATTGAAAAACTGACCGAACTTTGTTTGCCTTATTTGATTGATGAAAAATTGATTGTTCCGATCAACAATAAAACAAAGATTGCCAAGAATTACAATATTTTAGAAACCGGAGAGAAGATATCCTTTGAATCGCTTAAAAAAATTATCGGACTTTACCAAGCGCGCATTAAAAAATTGTCGGAAATTATAGAATGCGTGGATTTTTTCTTCAAAAAAGAACTGAACTATCAAAAAGATCTCTTAAAATGGCAGAATATGACAGAGCAAGAGATTGTTAGCGCCGTTAACGAACTGGAAAAGATATTATCCGGGATTAAAGAAACAAATTGGGATGTAAAAAACCTGCAAAATGTCCTTTTGCTGGAGGCCGAGAAGCTGCCAAATAGGGGATATCTGCTTTGGCCTTTAAGGGCTTTACTTTCTGGGAAAAAATCGTCTGCCGGGCCGTTTGAGATAGCGGAAATACTCGGCAGAGAAAAGGTCTTGCAAAGAATAAAAGAAGCAAAAAAACTTTTAGTATGAATAATGTAACAAAAAACATAATTTTTTTAATTATAATCCTGGCGATTTTAGTTTTAAGCCAGCAGCCATACTTTGAAAAGTGGGGGAGAGAGATTTACCGGAAGATTGACAATTGGGTCACAACCATATGGCAATATTGCCAAGGTTATTGGAATAAAAATATTTTACACCGAGTAAGCTCGGAAATTGAAAAAAGACAGAATATCGCCAAACAGGAGTTAAAAGACGAAACTAAGCAGGTAACTCAGAACATCTGGGAAAAGATTAGGGACTACGTCGCTGGTATTTTCAATAATATTTTTAACCGAGCGTCGCAAGAAAACAAATAGTGATATTCTCATTGTGCGACACATTGTGCGATCCCGACAAAGTCGAGGATTCTCGATTCAGTCAAACGACTGAATCGGAACAGATTTGTTGACAAGTTTATTAAAATATAGTACTATGTCAGTAGTTCGGGAATTAGGGTCAAAGAGAACGGAAAGGGGGTTACGATGCCTAACATCGAAATCCACGGGTTTGAACCAAAAGAGGCGACAATACTAAGAAGGAAGATTTTTCGGGCCTTTATTGGTAATCGGCATATTAAGGATATGGTTGTCACCATTTATCTGACCGATGTCAGAGACGCAAGAGGGTTGAAACAGCCGTTCCTTCGTCTCTGCACTACGTCGCTCCCGGATATTGACGAAGTTATTGAGATACTCAAGAGTCTCAAGATTGACCTTGAGTATGTCTCCATCACGTCCTTTTTTCCGAAAGGAGCCTGAGAGTAATCTCGGGCTTTTTATTTCTACATATGTATCTCTCTGGGGAAGGGGCTTGACCCTTCACCTTTTTCGAAAGGTGAAGGGCTTGACACTCCTTTTTAGCCAGATTATTATTAATATAGGAAAGTGAGTATAATAACTCTTACACTCAGTTTATATATGTACAATTCCAATAAGACAATAGTTGAACACTTCCCCGGTTTTCTTGCTTATTGCGATGCAGGGGGTCTTACTCGTATTACTCAAGAAAATTATAAAAGATATCTTAAAAAGTTTTTAGATTGGTTGTATTATAAAAATTTAGGAAAAATATTTCCGAATGAGTTGAACGAGAATCATGTTGTGGAATATAAAAACTATTTGCTCTCCCCTACTATAAACCGTAATACGGGGAAAACCCTTAAACCAAACACCCAGAGCTATTATTTGATCGCTTTAAGGGCATTTTTAGGGTATTTTTCAGCCAAGGGTATAGTTTCCTTGGCACCAAACAAAATAACCCTTCCAAAGGTTAATAAATGTCTTGAAAACGAGAGAAATCTAGACAAAACAGCTATAAAGGCGATTTTAAATGCGCCAAGCGATGATAATATTATTGGACTAAGAGACCGAGCCATTTTAGATGTTATTATTTCAACTGGTTTTAAGGTTCGGAGCATATGTAGTTTAAACAGAAATTATTTGCAGAATATACCTGAAGACACAATTCCTTGCCTTAAAAAATATCTTGATAAAAGAACTGATAATGAAGATGCGCTATTTATTAATTACCGAGGGGCGAATGGCGCGGATAGGAGGTTGACCTCTCGATCGGTTGAAAAAATCGTTAGACGTTATACTGAAGACGTGGGCCTGTCAACACCATTAACGCCAGAATTATTGCGTTCCGCTAAAATTCTAAGTGTTTGGGCCGAAGAAGTTGAAATAAAAAATACTATTTGGTCGGAGACAGAAAATCAAATTAACAAAAAAATATTTTGGCTAAGAAAAAATATCTCAACGCTGCCCGAAGCATATAAAAGTAGGGCCTTTTTAGCGTCTTTAATAAAATGTGAAAATTGTATTTTTAGAAAAATTGCTATTTTGATTATTTCTAACCGAGTGAGACAATCCGAGCTTTCTTTAACTAATTTTCTAGGAAGTAAATTTTCTTCTGTAAACACCTCGGTTTCAGGCCACCACGGTAGCGATTGGCACAAAAAGATGATGGATCGCGTGGCCAATAGTTCACTCTTCAAGCAAAAACATAAAATTGTGCGTGAGCCGGCCACGAATTATGGACGGGCTGATTTAAGCTATTTCCCCGATAAGGGTAAACCCATTTACGTTGAGGTCGGCACGGTATCCTTGTTTAAGGTTTGGTATAACTTAATGACAATGAAAAATTGTACTTTTATTCTGGTTCCCAACAACGATGTAATAATTAAATTCGAAACATAGTATGAGAATATTATTGCCACAATTAGATGATTATTTACTTAATCTAAAAGCAAACAATTATTCGGATGAAACCGTCTATAACTACGAAAGAGATCTGGAGGTTTTCGAAAACTTTTTAAATGAAATTAATATTGAATTTAATGAAGCCGATAAGAAAACGATTTTAAATTACAAAGCATATCTGATTTCGCAAGATCGGCAGACGCCAAAAAATGAGAAAACAATAATAAAATTAAATACTTTTTCAATAAACAGGATGTTGTCCGCGCTTAGGTCGTACTTAAAGTTTTTAATTAAAATGGACTATAACTCGCCGATTGCGCCGACAAGTATTGAATTGGTGAAAACTATAAAAAAACACCCTAGAATCTCAGAACTAGCCGAGATAGTAACCCTTATTGAGTCACCGAGCAAATTTGAGAAGGATAAAGTGGTGGCCGCACGCAATAGAGCCATGCTTGAAATTCTATTTTCCACCGGTATGCGTATTTCAGAATTATTAAGTCTGAAGAAAGAGCAGATTGATAAAAGCGGCAGTGTTTTTATCCGTGGCAAGGGCAGAAAAGAGAGATTTGCCTATCTTACAAAAAGAGCAGAGAGATATATTAAAAGTTATATTGAAGTTAGGGGCACGGATGGGTCGTCATATTTATTTGTTCCCAACAGAGGGAAAAATATGGCGGTCAAGGACCATCGAATATCCGCAAACTACTTGCAAGAAAGGGTAAAAAAATATAGAGAATTGCTGGGAATAAACCGTCCTCTCTCCTGTCATTCGATACGTCACGCTTTTGCTACATATCTTGCGGAAAGTGGCGCAAATCCCGCTGCGATACAAATCTTGCTTGGTCACGAATCATTAGAAACTACGACTCGATATGTGCACGCGTCCGATCGTTATGCCGAAAAAAGCTTAAGAAAATATCACCCGCTTAAAGATTAAGAGAAGAAAATTGTCGCACAATAGGATAATAAGAACTAATCGTTTTTTAGGCTGTTTTAAGCAAAGGACATAGTTTTACTGCCCTTCGCTGGAATAACCTCTATAAAGGGCTATAATAGGGCTAAAAAGCGTGCTTATACCCCAATAATAACCCCTATTTATCTGCCCTTTTCCCTTCTCTTGCCTTGTGCCCTTATTCTCATTGTGCGACAGGTGGTTTAATAGCCATATTCTGTCGCACAATGGGTTTTCAAAAAATTAAGAATATACTACAATAAATATGTCGCACAATAGAATATATAATAATATATAATAAAAAATATGGCTAAAGAGCAAGCAACCGATATCAATAAACTAATTAATCAGGAGAGCTGCTTTAATTTGCAGTTTCGCCAGGATGTAAAAAATAAAAGGCCTAACTCCCCTACTTACTATCACTGGAAGGTTCAATTTGTTGTGATAGGAACGCCGGAAGATTTAGAGCAAGTTAAAAATATTTTAAAATGCGGGAATATTCATAAAATAAAAAACCAGCCGCGTTATTCGGTTCAAAATATAGACGAATTAAAAAATACCATTGTCCCCTATTTTGAAAAACGGGAAATGCCGGAAACAAAAAAGAGAGATTTTGAATTGTGGGCAAAAGCGGTTGAAATTATTTTTGAAAATAAAGGGAAAATCACATCATCCTGGAAAAAGAGCGATTTTCAGCAGTTAATAGACATTCAAAAATCTATCAAAAAATTTAAAACGAAGCCCAAACAAGCCAAGTGGCTTTCAACTGCGGAAATGCTGGTGAAGGGTTTATAAGGTGTTGACCCTTCACCTTCGAAGAAAAAGAAGGTGAAGGGTTGACTTTAACACTAGATTTTTTATCATAAGTAATAGGCCCTTGAAAACTTAAAAAGGAGATCTACCATGGCCGAGCTGGGAAAAAAACCGCCCCTTAGCGAAGCTCAAAAAAAAGCAATTTGGGACCTAATTAACCAACCCACAGAGCAAGAGTTAGGCGATAAGCCGCCAGAAGAAGTTATTAGAGATAGTTTTAATGGCGACGAAGACGCATATCTAAGGGCAATGGCTGAATTTCTTGGTATTCGATTGTTGGATAAATAAAACCCAAAGAGTTAATAAAAAATAAAACTCATTGCTAAAGCAATGAGTTTTTTCTTAATAATGATTAATAATGAAGTATACCTATTTTCCAAATCTTCTTTTCCGCCGACTGTATTCAATAAAAGCACCATCCAAATCTTTTTCGGTAAAATCGGGCCAGTATTTTGGGGAAAAATAAAGTTCTGAATAAGCGGTCTGCCAGATTAAAAAATTAGAGAGCCTTTGTTCTTTGCCGGTTCTAATAACCAAATCCAGGTCGGATGTCCAAAGATTTTCAGATATAACTTCTTCCGTTATTTTTTCCGGCGATATTTTTTTATCAATTATATTCTTTATTGTTGAAACTATTTCCGCCCTGCCGCCGTAGCTTATCGCCAGATTTACAATCATCTCTTTATTTTTTTCTGTAGTGTGCTCTATTTTCTCAATTGATTTCTGGAGTAATTTTGGCAATTTTTCTCTCTCCCCTATTATCTTGATTCTAACTCCCGCCGGGCATAAATTTTTTGAGCTTAACATCCGTTGGCCTAATTTCATCAAATAATTAACTTCGATTTTCGGCCTGCTCCAATTCTCAGTTGAAAAACAAAAAAACGTCAGAATTTTTACCCCTCTGCTTTTACACCATTTTATGGTCTCTTTTATTCTTTCAAATCCCCTTCTGTGGCCTTCAAAGGTGGGTAATCCCTTCTCTTTCGCCCACCTTCTGTTCCCATCTATAATTATTCCCAAATGATGCGGAATTTTAGTTGTATTGCTGATCATAAATAATTAGTATTATGATACCAGAAAATCAGGATCTATTCTATTATTTTTAGGCAAAAGAAATGGCAGTCGAAAACCTAAAAAATAGACAATTTTAGTAATAAATTTTGAAACGATAATTTTTGGCGAAAAAAACTCTTTTGTTTTTTTTGAATATGCTTTGAAGTTGGGGAAGTTTTTTAAGAGAATGTCAGCGCTAGTTAATGCCCAAACCACTCCCCCGCCCGACCAGGGTTTAGTTAGTCCCGCTGCGTCGCCACAGAGAGCAATTTTTTTATTTTTTGGAATAATAAGCCCTTGAGGAATAATCTTAGCCTTTATATTTTCAAGATTGATTTTATTTTTTTTAAGAAAATCATTAAAAATCTTATACGCCTCATCCATATTTCCGATTATTCCATATTCAGTTTTGTCTTGCCTCGGAATCTTCCACAAAAACCCGTTTTTGCAGGGCCAGGTATCGGCAAAGTTTTCCTTGGAACTAGTGTTAACAAACCCCTGGATACCCAAGCGGAAAAAGGGAGAAGAAAGCTTTAGATATTTCCTTAAAAAAGATTCTGCGCCGTCGCATCCGATTACCCTGTCATATCCAGTGGGCAATTCCGATATTTTTTTATTAAAAATTATTTTAGCCCCCGCATTTCTTGCTAAATCGAAAAGAAGATTATCCAGTTTTGAATGGTCAATCAACAAGAACTTTTTTGAAAAATCCAATGTTATTGTTTTTTCTGGAAAATGAATTTTAGCGGAATTTATTTCCTTTTCAATCAAACCCTTGGCTTCGGGTATAAAATCCAAAACCCTCTGGGAAAATAAACCCGAGCAAACCTTTTCAGCGATTCCGTTGTTCTTCTCAAAAACAGTTACATCTTCTCTTTTTTTTGCCAGCTTCCAAGCCAGATAAAGACCGCAGGTTCCTGCGCCAATAATTGCTATTTTCATACTCCCTGATTGTTAAAAAATTGAATATTCTCTTTATCCAGATGTTTCGCCGTGATATATCCCGTTGCAAAAGACAACAAAGAAATTAGAAAAATAACAACAGCCAAAATAACTTCGTTCTTATGCCTCTTGATTAATTGAATAATAGTTGGTATCATTATCTCGTATTATTATATTTGTAATACGTTAAATTTTTATGGCAAAAACAAAATCTGGAGGTTCATCGCGTCTGGGCAGGGACTCAATGTCGCAAAGATTGGGAGTTAAGATTTATGCCGGTCAAAAAGTAAAACCGGGAATGATTATTATTCGGCAACGAGGCGCAAAGTTCCTACCGGGAAAAAACGTAAAAAAGGGCGGTGATGATACTCTTTACGCCCAAAAAGCTGGTGTCGTTAATTTTGTTGCAAAAACAAAAAAGAGGTTTGATAACTCCACAAGAATAGCAAATGTTGTTAACGTAGACCCCCGTTAGAAGTTTACCACCTTTCAAGCGATAAATTCGGAAATGATAATTTAATATTAATACTGGGCGCCGTGCGAACATTGTGTTCGCACGGCGTTTTGTTAGTCGATTGTAAGCTTCTAACGGGGTAGAATAGCCCTATTTAGATAAGATGGCTTTAATAAACTCTCTGAATAAAGGATGGGGCCTCAAGGGCCTAGATTTAAATTCCGGGTGGAACTGGCTGGCTATAAAGAATGGATGATTGGCTATTTCAATTATCTCTACGAGGTCTTTCTGAGGATTAATCCCAGCCATAACCAATCCGTTTTTTTCCAGGATTTGCCGATAAGCATTATTCAATTCATAGCGATGGCGATGCCGTTCGGAAATAACTGATACGCCATATGCCCCAAAACTTTTTGTTTTGGGTTTTATTTTGCATTTATAAGCGCCTAATCGCATTGTTCCGCCGTATTTTTTCTCGCCGATAAGAACTTTTTGCTCGGGCATTACATCAATAACCGGTTCACATACTTTTGAAAACTCTCTAGAATTGGCATTTTTTATTCCGCAAACATTTCTGGCGAATTCTATTGTTGCCAATTGCATCCCCAAGCAAAGCCCCAAAAACGGAATTTTTTGCTTTCGGCAAAATTCAATGGCTTTTATTTTTCCCTCTATTCCTCTGTTCCCAAACCCCCCTGGTACTATAATTCCGTCAAATTTTTTTAATTCAATTACAGAACGAGGGTTCTTTTCGTATTTTTCGGCGGATAACCAAGAAACCTCAGGCTTCACGCCGTTGAAATAAGCAGCGTGTTTTATCGCTTCAATCACCGATATATAAGAATCCATTAAAGTAAATTTTCCCGTTTCAAAATATTTTCCGACAATACCGATTTTTACTTTCTTGTTAAGTTTTTTAACTTTTTTAACGAAATTCGCCCAATCTTTTAAATCCGACTTTCTTGGTTTTAGGTCAAACTTTTTTAAAATGCGGTTTCCCAAATCTTCTTTTTCAAAATTAATGGGTATATCGTAAATTGAATGAACATCAGGGGCGGATATAACGTCTTTTGCGGAAACATTGCAATAAATCGAAATTTTTCTTTTTCTTGGCTCGTCAATCGGAACTATTGAGCGCGCCAGAATTATGTCCGGCTGTATGCCCGCCGAATTTAAGCTTCTAACGGCGTATTGAGTCGGCTTTGTTTTCATCTCTCCAAGCAAATTAGGAACCGGCAGATAGCTTACTAAAATAAAAAGAACATCCTTTGGATGTTGGAGTTTCATCATTCTGGCCGCTTCCAAAAACAGCATGTTTTGATATTCGCCGACTGTTCCGCCTATCTCTATTAAAGTGAAATCCGCTTTTGCCCTTTTTGCCGCTTTTTTTATTGTTGAAATCACTTCATCCGGAATGTGCGGTATAACAGAAACACATTTGCCGCCATACTCCAAATTTCTTTCTCGGCTGATTACTGTCTGATAAACCTTGCCGGTGGTAAGATAATTATTAGTATAAATACTTTCGTCCAGAAATCTTTCGTAGTTGCCCAAATCCTGGTCGCACTCAACTCCATCATCGGTCACAAAAACTTCGCCGTGCTCAATCGGATTCATTGTCCCGGCATCAACGTTTATATAGGGGTCAATCTTGATTGCGGTTACTTTGAATCCCTTGCTTTTTAAAATCCTTCCGATCGAGGCAGTTGCCACGCCCTTGCCGATGCCCGACATTACTCCGCCCGCGACAAAAATATATCTTGACATATTATTTATTCTTTTTCTTGGGTTACAACAACGGTTATTTCTGCTTCCAAATTGTGTTCCAGGTTTATTTTCACAGGAAATTCTCCCAAATCTTTTATCGGATTTTCTAAAATAATTCTGCTTTTATTTATGTTAAAACCAAGTTCTTTTAATTTGTCGGATATTTTTTGGCTGTTTATCGATTCAAAAAGTTGGTTATCGTCGCCCACCTTAACTGGGATAACGATCTCCAAACCATCAAGATTAGAAGCTGTTTCTTGGGTTTTCTTTAAATCTTCTTCGGCTTTTGCCGCTTCGATCTTTTTTTGAGTTTCCAGCCATTTTAACGCTTCTCTAACCGCTGGTCTGGCAAGTTTTTGGGGGATTAAAAAATTCCTGGCATAGCCGTTTTTTACTTCTTTAACTTCATATTTTTTGCCCAGGTCCTCAACATCTTGTAGAAGAATAACTTTCATATTTCAATTCCTTAGTTTACTTTATATTTTTGATAATTACAAGCGAGGAAGAAGTAAAAACTTGTTTTTATTTCGACCGAGCACCGTAATTATATAGAAAATATTTTATTGCATTTTCTCTATTATTTCAATAGCTTTATCAAGCTGCGGGTCTTTCCCGTTCTCATAATCCTGATCAGTCAGTTCAACTTTAACATCTGGGTCCAGCCCCTTTTCAGAAATAGATGTGCCGTTTGGAGTCAGCCACTTTGCAATTGTTATTTTAAGAAACGAACCATCCCTCAGATTAATTCCTTCTTGGACAGATCCTTTTCCAAATGATTTTTCGCCGATCAGTTTTATACTGCGGTTATCCCTTAGAGCGCCAGCCAAAATTTCGGAGGCCGAAGCAGAACCCTCGTTTATCAAAATAACCATTGGATATTGAGAAAATTTTCCATTGCCCTGAGTTTTGTATATTGTAGGTTCTTTACCTACGCCGAAATCTTCAATAACAACGGTTTTTCCGTTTTCTAAAAACCAACCAGCGACATCCTGGGCGATTTCTAAATAACCGCCAGGGTTGTTTCTTAAATCAAGAATTATTTTTTGGGCCTGGCTATTCAAAATGTCCAGGGCTATTTGGTTGAAATCATAACTTAAGCTCTGGCTGAATTGATAAAATTTTAAATAAGCAATATTGTCGTTGATTAATTTCCATTCCAAAGAAGGAATTTTTATTGTCTCCCTTGTTATTTTAAAGTCTTTTGGCTCTGTCCAGGACGATCGATATACTGTAAGAGTAACATCGGTGCCTTTCGGCCCTCGAATTAATGTTACTGCTTCGTCGGCGGTTATATCTCCAGCATCTTTGCCATCAATTTTTATAATTTCGTCGCCAGCCCTCAGCCCGGCTTTTTGAGCGGGCGTTCCTTCTAGGGGCGCTATTATTGTAAGTTGTTCTTTTTTCACACCCATTTCTATTCCTATCCCTTCAAAAAAACCGCTGAGTTCGTCTTCAAATTTTTTCGCCTCAGTAGGATTAAAAAAAGTGGTATAAGGATCGCCTAAACTATTAGTCATCCCGGAAATAGCGCCGTAAAGAATATCTTGGTCGGAAAGTTTTCCCGGGTCAATAAACTTTTCTTTAAGCGTATTATATGCGTTCCAAAAAAGAGAAAAGTTAATATCAGAAGGCTGGCAAACATCGCAAATCACCAAGCTTTTGCCATAATAAGAGCCGCCGAAGAAAACCCCTACAAAAGCAACTACCAGAAAAATAAAAAATAAAATTCTTTTAAGAATTTTCATAATAATTCGTATACTATTTTAAATTATCGCATAAAAAAAACAAAGGGTCAACCCTTCACTTTTCTCTATAATATAAGAAACAAACAAGATATTTTTCATTAAGAAAGGTGAAGGGTCAATAAAAAAAAGACCCGGAAGGGTCTTTAAATTTTAAGCAACGAGCTTAATCCTTTGACGCCTGCGTCTTTGGCGTTGGTAGCAGCAATAACATCGTCTTTTTGCCTGAATAACTTTCTTTTCTCCGCATCCAACACACCTGCCAGTTTTGCTTCGCTGGTAACACATCCCGCAGATAGCTCCGCCAGATTCATTGCGAGATTTCGGCAGTTTAGTGAATCCGCAAACAGAGCAACGTTCGTAAATTGCAGGGTTTTTCCGCCGGCAACTTGAACAAACGGGCCTTCTAAATTCATCGCGAACCGCAACTAACCCTGATCTTCCGCATACTGAA
>Ga0315281_10000604_pt1 | contig 50498 bp, 50 predicted proteins | sample YL17G07_0_MG_FD_204540 | JGI IMG/M metagenome (GOLD analysis project Ga0315281, IMG submission 204540) | Sediment microbial communities from Yellowstone Lake, YNP, Wyoming, USA - YL17G07_0 | ecosystem: Environmental > Aquatic > Freshwater > Lake > Sediment | place: USA: Wyoming | collected...
TCCCAAACCTTCCGGAGTGGGAAACGAGAATTATATCTAAATCGCGCCAAGTGTCAAGCGTTCATTTAAATATTTTTTTAACGGGGACTCCTCTCCGTTTTTCCTCTCGAGTTTCATTCTATCCCCGCCGCCCCAAATGTCAACAAGCGATTTCTTGCCGACAAACACGCACACGCGCGAAGCCCGGTGCCGGCGCGCCCGCCGCACGCTTTGGCCCGGCGAGACAGCCCCGCTAAAAGAAGAACTGTATCTCCGTCAGATAGTTTTTCGGGTTCCCTTTGAAGATTATGCCCGGCCCTTTTAAATAGATTTCGCGGGACGGCAGAACTGGCTTTAGGTTTTCGCTTTTTATGTATTCACTAATCTGTTTGTACGAACGGCTCAATTCCGAATACGCCCCCTTGTGCGCCAGGGTCGCGCATCTCCCACCCGGCAGGGTGCGCGCCGTCACGCCGTCGGCTTTGATTTCACGGCTGATTTGGAAAACAGGACTCTACGTCGGCGTCGTTTTCCTTGAAGTCGGTGTCGTAATACAGATTCATAGCCGGGCCTGAAATGAACCTGCCCGCCGCCCTGCCGAGCATTTTAAACGCCGGCCCTGATTCGCCGTACGTCCCCCTCCACCATTAGCGTGGCAGGAATGGGAACAGGGGCGGTGCCAACCAACCGGCGCGGCCCTTATGTTATTTCCTCGCCAAAATCCTTAGAAAGGCTCGCGCATCCACAATCTGGACACCCCTATAATGTTTCAAGCCGAGCAAATGCTCGTCGCCGGAGATAACATAGTCCGCCTCCCCCTCAATCGCGCATGCTATAAACTTGTCGTCCTCAGGATCTTTCTTAATCTTTGAGATGGCATAACGCCCTTCTGTCAAAACCGTCCCCTCGTATAGAAAAGCTGAAATATCGTCGATAATTTCTTCGGTTAGGTTGTATTTGGCGTAGATATGCTCCCTATGCAAAACATTAAGAATCTCATGATTAATAGCAAGCGAGGTCACAACCTTGAAGTCTTTATTTCTCGCCATGTCGAGAATTTTTCTAGGGGAGCCTTTGGGGGAGATGAGGCCGCTTACGAACAAATTGGTGTCAACAACCGCCCTAATTTTTGCCACCGGCACGCACCTGGGCCACGGCCTTCTTTATGTCCACGACGACCTCTTTCTCCGAAAAACGGACATTCTTTTTGCCGAGCCTGTCCAAGGCATTGCCGAAACGCGCCTGCCAAGTTGAAACCTTCTGCCTTTCAAGCTTCTTTTTAAGAATGAGCTTTTCATCTTGGTCAAGCTGGTCAACCATAGAAATAAGCTTCTGAAACGGTATTTCCAATTTCAAGGTCTTTGTGGACATGACATGTTCCTCCAAATTTATTCGCTCTCGCCTATTGATTCTACCGCAAAAAACCGCATAATTCCCAACCAACCCCTTGTAAAAGGTGCCCCCGAATACTTTTGACATATATACGTTAGAAACGTATAGTGGAAACAGGAGATTGAATCATAAAAAAACGAAACATCGGACAGGAAGTGCTGGAAGGCATTAAAGAGAGCAAACGCGGCGGGGCGGCAAGGCGGACGGTGATAGACGTTCCGTCGGAGATAAGGGCGATTAGGGAAAAACTGGACGTAAGCCAGTCCGAGTTTGCCGAACTGCTGGGGATAAGCAAGCGGACGTTGCAGGAATGGGAACAGGGGCGGTGCAAACCAACCGGAGCCGCCCTCAAACTCCTCATGGTCGCCCGCCGCCACCCCGAGGCGTTGCACGCTTGAGAAATGCTCAAACCTTGATTAGTCAGAATTCACGTTTCAAGACCTGGCCCCGAAGATGCACTGGCGGGGTCATTATGGGGTCAGCAAATGTGTTTGATGTCAAGCCTGACACCCACACGCTTTTTAAAATTCACCTTAATGTACGCCTGGTGTACGCCTGGGGTCAAGTCTTGCATTATAGCATTCCGAAGGAACGGCATCCCCGCCGGAGTTTACCCTCGTGAAGACGGGGGCGGGGATGACATTGTTGAGCGCCAATAAAAATTCAAAGTGAGGCATTACCGAATCCACCCCTTGGTCATTACCCGGAAATTTCGAAACTGGAAAGTGGGAGAAAAACTTTCAAGCCATCAAAACTTTCGCGTTAAACTAGTCGATGTCGACAACCGGCGCCTTGCAAACCAACAAGGTTTAAAGGGGTAGTCAGCTTTTCTACGAATAAAGCGGGCCGATTATAAGGGACACGGAAATCATAATGATGAAAAAAATTGCGTCCGATGGAAAAAAGACCGCCGTATCGCCGGAGCTTCTAAAAAACCTCCCCTTTAAGCAAAGAATGGCGCTCACATATGCCGACCGGCTTGAATTTATCAGCAAACACCACCGAGACATCTCCTATCGTATCGAGGACGTGGCTTTTGCAACCGACCTTGCCGATATCTTCAAAAAAATAGGGATTGGGCCGCATCCTCAACCGGACATGGTGGCGAAGGTGTTAATCCATAACATCATTAAATGGATAGACTCGGGGCATTTGGTGATGGTTCATTTCATACCGAAACTCACCGAATACAATCTTGTGAAACTTTTGCGCGAAGTGAAGGTCGCGGCACCCGGCGTGTCGTTGGAATCGTTCATCCCGGTATTCTTCGGGAACGTGTCCTCGCAAAAACAACACGAGGTGTTCCGCCTGCTCGGAGGATTCGGCATCCGCGTGGCCTGTTTCTGCACCCCCAACGCCCCCTTGGAAAAAAACATCGAGGAGGTTCTCGACGCCCTGGATCGGTACGGTTTAATGACCAAGGCGGAGTTGGATTTTGAGAATAACGCGGGAACGCCGCCGCCCGACAACAATTCGGAGCCGGTTCCGACCGCCACGCGCAAATATAAACAATTCCTGACGAAGGGAACGGAATTGATGAATTCCGGCAGTTATGAGGCGGCAATAAAGAACTTCTCCGAAGCCATCGCCTTGGGGCCGAACTTCGAGGCGCTTATAGATCGCGGCGACGCCTATTACAAATCAAGGGAATTTATTCCGGCGCTTGGGGACTACCGAGAGGCGGCCCGACTGGAAAAGGCGGCCCCCGACGCGCATGCCAGGATAGGAGCCTGTTGCCTATCGCTCGTAAACATAACCGCCAAAAGCGGCGAGCCCGAAAAAGCCAAACGGTGGTTTGAAATGGGGCTTAAATACCTGAACGAAGCCGAGACAATGGTGAAAAAAATGGAGCTGGAAAACCGGAACTCCCCCGAAAAGCTCCCGCCGACCCCATACGCCCCGATACTGTCCGCCTTGTCGGAAAACGACATCCGCGGGTCGGGAGTGGAGGGGTTGGACGAAAGGCTGGACTCCTTCGCCGCGGCCGTTTTGCAAAAGACTTTTGCGCAGGAGGAGGCGACTTCGGACACCTCGGTGGACACCCGCATAGACCGCGCGGTTTTGCTCACCCGTTATAGGCAGTACGAGGAGGCGGAGCGGATTTTTCGCTCTGTGGTCGCCGAGTACCCGTTGAACGCGGCCCCCGCGTTCAACAACCTTGCGGTGGAATTAAGAAAGAACGAACAGTACGGAAAGGCGTTCGAAATATACCGGGAACTATTGGCCGGCGACGTGCCGGATCGCGACATTATTGTCGAGAACATGCGGCTTGCCGGCCTCAAACATGCCGCCGCGATAAAGGAAAACATGCGATATGACGAGGCGATAACCGTTTACCGCGCCATACTGGACTACAGACCCAGGAGCCGGGAATGGGTTTTGTGCGAGCTGGCCAACACGTTTCTTGAGATGCAGGACCAGGCGCGAGCCGCCTTCACCTTCATGGAGGCGATTTATGTGAATCCAAAAATCATGGAATCGGAAAATTTCGCCCAGTACAAGGATCTGGCGAGCCTGCGTAAAGAGATGATGAAAAAGCTCATGGAAAGCGAGCCGGGTAAAAAAATTCGTTAACCAGCAAACTGGGCCAGGCTGGAAGCCCGCGCTCCCATGAAAACACAAAAATGCCCTGCTACGCCGTAATTTTAGAAATGCTCAAACATTGATTATTCATAATTCACGCTTCAAGACCCCGAAGACGAAGATTACCCCGAAGATTGACGCGCTGATACCGGAGGCGGAACCGAAGAAAAGGGGGGCCTATAAAAATAATTTAAAATAAAACGGTTAATTTTAAATTTTATTGAAGCGGAAATTCTTTTTGGCACTTAACGCAGAAAATTGTACAGTCCGCATTATTGGTAATCTGAAAGCCATTTGAGACGGACTCCAAAACTCTATTTGGCTTGCCCATTTCATACATAGAATTTGAATCTTCGGCAACCTCCGCGACACCTTTTTTGCCACAGTCTGGACATGTAAAATTAATCGAATATTTTTCTCTGCTAGCCATTGTTACTCCCGATACCTATTATTTAAAGTAGCATACGGATATTAGAAAACAATATTTTTATTTCTTACCTTATCCACAATTCAAACTGAGACGCCACCGAAGCCGCGAACCAAAGGGGGAAAGAGCCTTTTCGTGTTATAATCCCGCGTGTGTCGAGCCTTCGCATCGCGTAAAGGAATACAGCGCGAGATATTTTCTATAATTTGAAAGGCGCCTAAATGAAGGTTGTTTTTATCGAGTCGAAGTCGCCCGGGATTCACGTCTATGCCCGGAACCCGATACCGAGGATGGGCACCATACTCCTTGCGACAATCCTGAAAAATGGCGGATACGAGGCCGAGGCCGTCATCGAGGAGCTGGGCTTCGTGACAAAAGATATGCTTAAGGACGCCGACGTCGTGGGCGTTTCCATCCTCACCCCCACCGCAAACCGCGGCTACGAGATAGCCCGGATGTGCCGCGAAATGGGGAAGACCGTCATCATGGGGGGGCCGCACGCCACCTACATGCCGGAGGACGCGCTTCAACATTGCGACTACGTTCTTCGCGGCGAGGCGGACGAGACCGTCCTCAACTTTTTCAAGGCGCTCGAAAAAAAGGAGGGATTTGAAAACATCCCCGGCCTTTCATGGTGGGACAACGGAAAAATCACGCACAACGCCGACGCGCCGCAATGCAAAGACCTGAACGCGCTTCCGGCGCCGGACTTCGGCCTCGTCAAACATTGGACGCGGCAGATGGACTGCACCCCGGTTATGACCAGCAGGGGTTGCCCGTTCGACTGCGAGTTCTGCTCGGTGTCCGACATGTTTGGCAGGCAGTTTCGGCACAAGGACACGGAAAAGGTTCTGGAAGATCTACGAACGCACAGGAGATTGGTCGCCGAAAACAAGGTGAAAAACCGGGACGACTGGGTGTTCTTCGTGGACGACAACTTCACGATAAACAAAAAGCGGGTGAAGCCGCTTCTGCAGGCGATGATTGACGAAAAGCTCACGCCGCAATGGGTGGCGCAGGTCAGCTCCGACGTGGCGGACGACGAGGAACTGCTGTCGCTCATCAAACGCTCCAACTGCGCCTATCTGTTCATCGGCTTCGAGTCCGTGAACCCCGCCACGCTTAAGGCGTACAACAAAAAACACACGCTGGAAAAAATCGAGTACTCCGTCAAAAAAATCCACGAGTACGGGATAAGAATCCACGGGATGTTCGTCGTGGGCGCGGACACCGACAACAAGGATGTCATACGCGAGACCACCCGTTTTGCGCGGCGGATGAAACTGGAGTCCATCCAGCTCATGATTTTGACCCCCCTGCCCGGGACGCGCGTCTACGAGAAACTCTCGCGCGAAAACAGGCTGACCTCCCGCGACTGGAGCCTTTATGACTCCCACCACGTGGTGTTCAAGCCGACTAATTTTTCCGAGTGGGAGCTTCAGATGGAAACGGCAAAGGGGATGCTGAAGTTTTATTCATGGGCCAACGTCGCGCAAAGGATGCTGATAATCGCCACCCGCCTAAAGGACTTCAAGCGACAACTGCACGTCGTCGCCCTGACGATTTACGGCCACTTCCTGATGAAGGAATGGCTCCGTAATAAAAAAGAGTGGATTTCGCATCTCGCACGCGGACTGGCCGACAAAACAATCGAGACAAAACCGCACGCGGAGCCGAAGCATAAAATGCCTTAACGCGGCTTTAGGCCCTCAATCCCGTCATTCCCGCGCAGGCGGGAATCCAGAAAAAGAAGATAGTATGGATGCCCGTCTTCACGGGCATGACAATTTCCTTTATTTGTCCGAGTTGGATTGTCACGGTTTTTCAAAAAGGAAGGCGTCTTTTCCGGCGGAATAGTAGTCCTTAATCCTTTTCTTTTCCTTATAGCCGAGTTTTTTGTAAAAGCCTATCGCGTCGATGTTGTCCACGGCGGTTTGCAGGATTATCTTTTTCGCGCCCCGCGTTTTTAGCTCCTCCTCGGCAAGCCCCATGAGCTTTTTCCCCACCCCCTTGCCGCGCCAGTCCGGCATGACGTCGATGGTGATTATAGAGCCGGTCTTTCGCGGCTCCATCGAGGTCATTATGAACCCGACGATTTTCCCGGCCTCGTCTTGGGCCACAAACGCAGGATCCCTGTTTACCAGCAGATGGAAATAAAAAATGTCGGCGGGATATGCCAGGTCGGAGTCGAAGCACAGCTGGTCTATCTCCCACATGAAATTGATGTCCTCCCCTGAGGCGGGCCGGAACGTCGGTTTATTTTCCGGCGTCATGCGCGGGCGGCGGCGGCGACCAACACTTTTTTCGCCCCGGCTTTCTTTAGTGTTTTTGCCGCCTCCAGCACGGTGGAGCCGGTCGTCACGATGTCGTCCACCAAAATGACGGTTTTCCCCGCCACCTTGTCCGGCCTCGGCACGGCAAAGGCGCCCTTTATATTGTCGCTTCTCTCCGCCACCGAGAGCGCGTACTGTGGTTTTGTGTGCCTCTGCCTTGATAGAATTCCCCCGTCAACCGGCTTGGACAGCGCCTTCCCTATCTCAAGCGCGATTAGGTAGGACTGGTTGAAACCCCTCTCGTAATTCCGTCTCCAGTGCAACGGGACGGGCGCGATGACATCGGCATCGCGGACGGACGGACGGGAGAAAAGCTCCGCGCAAAGCGGAGAGGAAACCGTCCCGGCCAGGCGGAAAGCCCTGTTGAATTTGAAGCGGTGGATAAGCTCCCTCGCGGCGCCCTCGTAACGAAAACCGTAAAAGGCGGCGTCGTACGACGGCGGCTTTGTTCGGCACCTGCCGCAGGTTGTGATTCCGGCCTCCGCCACCTCGCCGTCGACCGGGGCGGCGCAAAGCGCGCACGAGTGGACGGGCTTGGCGGGAAACCTGCCCATGCACGGGGTGCAAATCTCAAATACGGAGTCCGACGCGACGACTCCCCTGCACACCGCGCACTTCCGTGGAAAAACGAGGTAATCAAGGCTTGTCGCCAATCGCCAGATGAAACCGGAATTAATCATATCCTCCACCCGTCCCCGGCTCCGCCGGTCATGGGCGGAAAAGAACGGGGCACGCCCATTGGAAAGCTATTTTGTCGAGACGACCGCGGACGGATGATTTTCGAGAAACTTGCTAATTTTGTCGCGGGATTCTTCCGTTATCTCAAACCATTCCAGACCGTATTCGCCGAAGCCGTCCCCCCCCTCGGTAGCGCGCCGCACCACGGCCATAAGCTCCAGGCCGACCGGCTCCTTGGTTTCGGAAATGTTGACGTAGACCAACACCCTGTCTTTTAATGACAGCCCCATTTTGGACGTGATGCTACATCCTCCGGGGCTAAGATCCGTTAATATCCCCATCCCCTTCAACGTGGCGCCGGTAATCGGGTTGTCCTTTTTTCTAAGGACTATGAGAACCGTCTGCTTGACGAAAAGGCGTTTTCCGGAGCGCGAGAACTCCGGCTCCGGCTTCTCCGGGAACGCCATGACCATGAATGGAAGTTTGCGCTGGATTATTTTCATCGGAAATATCAGCACCTTCCCCTGTATCGTGAAAACCCGCACCTTGAAGCGACCGTAGTCGCGCGGGACGTCGATAAGCCCCTGGTCGACGTTGGCGACTTTTAAGACGATGTATTTCCCGATGCTCATTTCCGTCACTTCGGCGTGGTATTTGTGGCTGTCGAATTCCATGGAGATGTTCTTGGCGTTGTTGAACGCGTCCGCGACGGACGCCAGTTCAGCCGCCGCTTCTTCTTCCGTTGTTTCCGGGGTCATATTTTTTCCTCCGTCAGGCCGACGCTTGTTCCGCCTCGGATTTAACGCCTTCCTGGGCCAGTCCGCGCGCATCCTTAACGAGCGCGCCCAAGCGGCGCACAAGCGGGGTCAGGTTCTCCCCGGTCGCGCCCGAGATTGCCAGCGCCTCCAGCCCCTTCCCCTCCAACATGCGAACCAACGCGTCGGACTCTTCCCTGTCGCCCATTGTGTCAATCTTCGTTATGGCCACGAACCTTTTCTTGTCGAGCAACGTCGGGTCGAAACTCCTCAGTTCGTTTTCCACCGTCTCAAAGTCGCGAAGAACCCTGTCCGGGTCGGCGTCGCCGATTTCTATAAGGTGGCACAGGACGGCGGTGCGCTCGATGTGCTTCAGGAATTTTATGCCAAGCCCCTTGCCGGCGCTGGCCCCCGCTATAAGGCCGGGCATGTCTGCCATCACGAAGGAGCCTTCGTCCACCTGCACAACGCCGATTTTCGGCGAAAGCGTGGTGAAAGGGTAGTCGGCAATCGTCGGTTTTGCCGCGGTGAGGCGCGATATGAGCGTGCTTTTTCCCGCGTTTGGCAGGCCGATTATCCCGACGTCAGCCAACAGTCGTAGCTCAAGATGCAGTGATTGTTCGTCCCCCGGCATTCCGGGCTGTGCGAACTTGGGCGCCTGCATGGTGGCGGATTTGAAAAATGCGTTCCCCCTGCCCCCTATGCCCCCTTTGCCGGCAACAAATACTTGGCCGTCCTCCACGAGGTCGCAGACCGTCTCGCCGGTCTCGATATCCTTCAGGATGGTGCCGGGCGGAACTTTCAGCAAGAGGTCGGCGCCGTTCTTCCCGTGGCAGTTGGCGCCCATGCCCTGTCCGCCGTTCTCCGCCGGAAACTCTTTTTTGAACCGGAAATTAAGAAGGGTCGTCTGGCCTCGGTCGGCTGTGAAAATGACGTCCCCCCCCTTGCCGCCGTCGCCGCCGTCAGGGCCGCCGCGCGGGACGAATTTTTCGCGACGCCAGCTTACGACGCCCCGTCCGCCGTCCCCGGCCTTAATCTTTATGTCTACTTCATCTATGAACATAGACTTAATTGTATCCGCGTTTGTGCGGAATAGAAAATGGAAAGAAAAATACGTGGCTCATTCACCTATAATAATTGTTATGAGGCACAACAACGAGGAGTACAGAAAGGCTGTCGCGCACTTTCTTCCCACCACTAGGGAGGAGATGGACTGGCGGGGATGGGACGAAATCGACGTCCTCCTGATTTCCGGCGACGCGTATGTTGACCACCCAAGCTTCGGCGTGCCGCTTTTGGGGCGCTGGCTGGAACGGCTCGGCCTTAAGGTCGGCATCCTCCCGCAACCAAGGTGGGATTCCGTTGCTGACGTCGTGAGCATGGGGCGGCCCCGGCTTTTCGTCGGGGTGTCCTCCGGCATCGTGGACAGCATGATAAACAACTACACGGCAAACAAAAAGAAACGCTCCGACGACATGTATTCCGAGGACGGGTTGGGCGGACACAGGCCGGACTACGCCTGCTCGGTTTACGCGAAGCTGGCGCGCGAGGCCTTCCCGGACGCGGTGATAGTAGCCGGCGGAGTGGAGGCGAGCCTGCGCAGGCTTGCGCATTACGATTTTTGGCAAAACAAGGTGCGCCCCTCCATATTGACGGACATGGACGCCGACCTGCTCGCCTTCGGGATGGGGGAGCAGGTTTGCTCCAAACTCGCCGAGGAGCTTGGCAGGGCCTCGAATGAGATTAACGGGGCGGTGTCGCGCGACCACCCGGCCGGGAAAACGGCGCTTGAAAACCTAAGGGGCATCCGAGGGGTCGCGTATCTTGAAACTAAGGAGAAAGCGCGGACCATAGAGCCGCGTCTCACCCTGCCGCCGTTCGAGGAGGTCAGGGGAAACAAAAAGACGTTCGCAAAAACCGCGTGGTTCATCGAGAGCGAGGCCAGCCCGTTCAACGGCAAAACATTGGTTCAGCACCACGGATCGAGGGCCGTCGTCGTCAACCCGCCGCAGGAGCCGCTGACTGAAAAGGAGCTCGACTTTATTTACTCCCTTCCGTTCACCAAGGAGCGCCACCCGCGCTACTCCGGGCCGGTGCCGGCGGCCGACATGATAAAGTTTTCCATAACCTCCACTCGCGGCTGTTTCGGCGGATGCTCCTTTTGCGCCATCACGTTGCACCAGGGACGCGTGGTGCAGTCCCGCTCGGAGTCCTCCATCCTGGGGGAGATAGCCGCGCTGAACAACGTCCGTGGCTACACCGGGCAGGTGACGGACGTCGGCGGCCCCACGGCGAACATGTACAAACTGGGATGCAAAAGCCCCGACATACACCGCGTGTGCAAAAAATTCTCCTGCCTTTACCCCGGCGTTTGCGCCCACCTGACGGCCGACCACGCCCCCCAGATAAAATTGCTGGAAAAAGCGCGCGCCACGAAGGGGGTGAAAAAGATAAGCATAGGCTCGGGGATAAGGTACGACATAGCGCTGGCGGACAAAAAATCCGGCCAGAAATATCTGCGCGACCTCATAACCCACCACGTCGGGGGACACCTAAAGGTGGCGCCGGAACATCTGGACGAGGACGTTCTGAAACTTATGAAAAAGCCCGACAACGGAAGTTTCGAAGAGTTTTTGGGGATATTCAACAGGATATCCCGCGAGGCGGGCAAGGAGCAGTACGTCGTGCCGTATTTCATAAGCGGTTTTCCCGGATGCACCCACGAAAAGATGGAGGTGGTGTACGACTATTTGAGAAGCAAAAGGTGGAACCTGCGACAGGTGCAAGCGTTCATCCCCACGCCGATGACGCAGGCCACCGCGATGTACTGGACCGGCCTCGACCCCGCCACGCGGGAGCCGCTTTTCGTGCCGAAGGGGGCGGAGAACCGCCGGATACAGCAGGCCCTGCTCCAGCCGGAAAAACAGAAAAGCAACGCGGTGTTAAGAAATTACCGAGCGAAAAAGGGGAAGCCGCGCCAAAACCGCGACGGACGATAGCCGTTTAAAAACATTCGTAGGGGCGGGTTTGAAACCCGCCCCTGCGCATTTCTTCCGCGTAATCTGTGGATTATTTAATCCCTGCTTAACCGCGGTTCCTTTTGACGGTTATCGCGGTGGGCTTCGTTTTACCGGCCAGCGCCCTTTGTTGCGGCTGACTAATAGACGGCATTTCCTCGCCGCCGTCCCCTCTTACTATGCGAACTATCTCCTCCACGGTGGAGTTCATCGTCAACGCCTGGGCGTTTAGCTCCTCGCTGGCGGAGGCGGTCTCCTCGGCGGTGGCGGCGTTTTGCTGGGTCACGGAATCCATGCTGGTCACGGCCTGGCTAACCTGCCTCACCCCTTCCGCCTGTTCCTTGGAGGCTGTGGAGATTTCGGATACCAGAACGGCGGCTTTATTGATGGAGCCGGTTATGGCCTCAAGCGACTTGGAGAAATCATCCACTATCTTCGCCCCGTCCACCGCCTTCTTCACGGCGTTCTCGATTAGGGACGAGGTGTCCTTGGACGCTGTGGCCGACCTTTGGGCCAGGTTCCTGACCTCCTCGGCCACGACGGCGAACCCCTTGCCGTGCTCGCCGGCGCGGGCGGCCTCGACCGCGGCGTTAAGAGCGAGCAGGTTGGTCTGAAACGCTATCTCCTCGATGACCTTTATTATCTTGGATATGTCGGCGGAAGAGGTTTTAATGGAGTCCATCGCCTTGACCATCTCGGCCATGGATTTGACGCCACCCTCCAGTAAAGTCTTGCTCTTTTCCATCATCGAGTTCGCCTCGATGGCGTTGTCGGCGTTCTTTGTGGTGGTCGCGGAAATCTCCTCAAGCGAGGCCGATGTCTGCTCCAGCGCCGCCGCCTGCTCCGTGGCGCCCTGGGCCATCCCCTGGCTGGCGGATGATATCTCGGTCGAGGCCGCGGTGACCTGCGCGCTCCCCTCGCTCATGTGAGAAATAACCACTTCTATCGGCCCGGTGATGGAGCGGGTAATCACATACCCGAGTGTTATCGCCAACAAAACCCCGACCACAAGAAGTATGTACTCCAACATTATGAGGTTCGCGTTCGACTTGTGGGCCGTTTCGCTGTCCTCGGCCATCATTTTTTTCTGGTTGCTCACCATGGCCATCAACAGCTCTTTTATCTTAAACGCCGTCGGGGCGGCTTTCGTCCCCAAAATCTCGCGTATCCTCGCCTCGTTGTTGACCGCGGTGCCAATCTCCTCGGTCACCAGCTTCTCGACCTCGTCTTGATATCCGGAAAAATCTTTGAATAGGGAAGTGGACTCATCCAGCCTTTTGATATTCTCTTGGTTCGTCCATTTCTTCGATAGCGTCTGCAACCCTTCCAAGTTTTCTTTTATCTCGCCCCATCCTTTGGCGCGCTCTTCGCGGAATCCGGGTTTCTTCAGAATTATGTAACCGCGCAGGGCGGCCAGGGTGTGGTTGACGCCGTTTACCAGCGAGATACCCTTCTCGACGGTCGGGGCCCGAACGTCAATGACTTTGTCCGTGGTAAGTTGAACGTCTTTGATGTTGTAGATAGAAAGAACCGACACGACGACCAACAACAAAACCATCGTCGCAAAGCCGAATCCTATCTTGGCCGCAAGTGACCTGCCTTTGAACATTAGAACCCCCCTTTTTAGCGCTATTTTCCAGCGCGTTGAAAATTTTGCTCATTCCTTAAAGCCAATAAATGATTCACCACTTATTCTATTCTCATTTATATAGTTTTCCAAATTTAAAAAGTTGACAAAAGTCATAGTTTGCTAAAAATTAAAAAAAGAAGAAATGAAAAAGAGGCCGTCTGGCGACGGCCCCATTTTCTAAGGGGAGGTTAGAAGATTGGCCTTTTACGCTTGCCTACACAGTTTTACTTACCACTTGAATATCCTTTGTTATTAATGTATTATCCCTTACATTGCATTAGTAAGTTTTACGCTGTTTTTTCGCGTCTTGCCTACATAGCGCCTACACAGCCGCCGTGTAGGCGCCACTAGAATTGCTACTGGCGGACAAAAGGAGGGCTTTTAAATGGCCGTTATGAAGCTCACGAAGGCTTTGGTGGAAGAGCTACAGTATGCGCCAGACAAAACACTCATCATTTACGATAGCGAGTTGACGGGCTTCGGGATTCGCATATCGAAAAGCCTAAAATCGTATTTTGCCGAAGCGCGGGTGAACGGAAAAACCCGGCGCGTTAAGATAAACTCCCATGAGCGGGGACTTTCGGCGGAAGACGCACGGAGGGAGGCTAAAAAGCTTATTGGCAAAATGGGCGGGGTGGACGGTGAAGACTTGAACCGCAAGAGGCGCGAGAAGAGAGAGAAGGAGCGCGGCGCCATAACTCTTCAAAAGTGTTTCGATGATTATTTACATGCCCGCGCAAACTTAAAACCAAAATCGGTGTTGGTTTATAAGGACGCTTTTAAAAACTGCTTTGTGGGTGAGAAGTGGGCCGATAAACCGCTTCAAGGCATTTCAAAGGCGGATGTTTCACGCCTCTACAGGAAAATTGGGGATGAATCCCCGGCTTACGCCACCCTTGCCATGCGCCTTTTACGCGCCCTGTATGAGTTCGCGGCGGAGCGGTACGAGGGTGTTTCCGAAAACCCCGTTTCCGTCATTTCAAAAACCCGCTCATGGTACAAAATTGAACGGAGGCGGACGCTGGTAAAGCCCCACGACCTACCCGCCTTTTTCGACGGACTAAAGAAGCTGGACGGGGTGGAAGACCCACGCGGGGCGGTTGCGGCGGATTATATCCGCGTTTTGCTATTCACCGGCCTACGGCGCAATGAGGCGGCGGGGATGAAATGGAAGGACGTGGACTTTAAGGCAAAGACATTCACGATCCCCATGACAAAGAACGGACAGCCCCACACCCTGCCGATGAGCGAACCCCTGCTGAAAATATTCAGGCGGCGGCAAACGGCGGCGGGAAAGAATGAAAATGTTTTTTCCTTGGAGAACTTCGACAAGCCGCTTGCCGACCCCCGATACGGATTAGAACTGGCCCGGAAACTAAGCGGCGTAACATTCACCTATCACGACCTACGCAGGAGCTTCGCCAGCATTGCGGAAGCTGAAGTGTCAGCCTACCAGTTAAAACGGATGCTGAACCACAGCCAAGCGGGGGATGTAACGGCGGGCTACATCGTGTCGGACGCGGAGGGCTTGCGGGACGGCATGGAGCGCGTGGCCCGAAAAATCCTGAACTTCGCGGAAGGGAAGACCGGGAAACTGCTAGAATTGGCGAAAAAGGGGAAGTGAGCGTTAAATTTGGTATCGCAATTTGCGACATCAAACTACCGAAAGGGGGATGAATGAAGAAGGAACCAAACACCAAAGAGACCGTGATTTTAAAAACAGGCGGCGCGGAGCGGATGATTTACTTCATTCGCGGGCAAGCGGTAATGATTAGCACCGACCTTGCGTCATTTTATGGAGTTAAACCAAAGGCATTGGTTCAGTCCGTAACGCGCAATATTAACCGATTTCCGGCGGACTTCATGTTTCAACTGACCTCCGATGAGGTCAAAAACTTGAAGTCACAATTTGTGACTTCAAGTTGGGGCGGTGCTAGACGGGCGAATCCCTACGCTTTTACAGAGTTGGGAGTGGCAATGTTATCCAGCGTTTTAAGGAGTGAAACCGCCGTTCAGGTGAACATCGAGATTATGCGGGCCTTTGTGCGGATGAAAAAGGCGTTGCTGGCCGACAGGGAACTTTCTCGCCGGATGGACAAGGTTGAGCGGAACATTTCCGAAATAGATTCAGACCACGCGAACACCAAAAAACAGGTACGCATTTTATCAAGTGTTGTGCAAAGCCTTATTGACCCCCCGTTTACGCCAATGCGGAAGATAGGGTTTAGGAAAAAGGATTAGAATAAAAACACCGGGCTAGGGTAGCTCCCGAAAAGCGGAAATCCTTGCCGTCCGCCCGGTGCAAATTACAAGGAGCGCGAAAGGATGCGCGATGAGTGTAAAAGCGAACGTAATTACCCTTAAACAGCTTGTCCTTGGGCTTTGCGGAGAAGACAAAGATGGCAATATAACAAGCGACGATGGGTTTAGAATCATAAGGAATCTGGCTCCCGATATTTGCTATGGAAGATTAAAAGCATGGAAGGATGACCAACCGTTTTTTCACGTTCTTAACGTCATAGCGGATATGGACGAAACTTTTACTGGGAATGTTGAGAAATATTCTGATTATGCTGTAAAAAATGCAGGACTAATTATAATTCGGAAAGAAGACTTCGAGACTTACATAAAGCCTAATGTCCACAAAGAGGCGTTTTTAAAAGAGCGGTTATCAGCCAATAAGTTTCGTCGTTTCACCATAGGGGGCAACGGGTTCAAAGACCGGGAAATCTTCCCTGAAGAACTAAGAAGGCGTTACAAAAATTTCCGGCCTTTTGATGATAAGGCGGCAAGCCAAACCAGAATACAGCCTGAACCGCAAGGGAAAACAAAACGCGGGCCACAGCCTAGCAAGGAAAGAAAAAAAATAATTGCCTACATGAAAGAACGTACAAGTAAGAGGCCAGATGTCACAGCCGATGAGGTTGTGAAGGGAATGGACAAAAGGAAGATCGACCATTCAAAAATGGCAAGGAAGACAATTCAAAACCTGTTAGGCGAGGTAAAAAGGGGCCAACTTTAATTCCCGTAATTCCCGATAATTAATTTCCGGGAATGGCGGGCAACACTCGTTTGGCGTTGATTTATCCTTGTAAATACTGCTTAAAATCCACATCCTGAAAACTATTTTTCCCGATAATTCCCCCTTTCTTTACGCGGGAAACGCAATTGTGAAATTCTTGCCTTGACGCAAAGAACGGCGAATTTACGCCAAACAAAAAACACTTGGTAAGGAGCAATGGAAATATGGAAAAGCTAATGGACGAAAAAACAGCCGCTGAGTTACTTGGGATGAGCGTGGAGTTTCTTCAGGGGAACCGTCATAGGCGTGGAAACGATTTTATCCTTTTCGTCCGCATTGGTCGCCGTGCGGTGCGATACAGGGAGAGGGACTTGGAGAAGGCCATTGAGAACCGCCTACAAACGGTCAAGGTTGGAAAGTGAGGGGCGCGTCATGGAAAAACTACCACGCTATGCCACGCCGCGCCGTTCCTCAAGAATCGTCCCGATTTTATCACGTTCGGTAAGCAAGTTGAAACGGTGCGCTGTCAGCGGCGACCGCACCGCCTTCCTTGTTGCCTTAGACCAATATCGGCGTTTCGCCTTTTACGTCACGAAGGGGGGACGGCCATGACAAGCGCGACGATGGAAAACCAATCGGCGGGGGAACAATCAATCCTTGGCGGTATTCTTTTCGAGGGGGAAAATGGGGAACACCCTTGTCCTGCCTTGGATAAGGCGCGGGCGAGACTGCCAGGCGACGAATATTTCTGCTCCAATAACCACAAGGCAATTTATCGGGCCATGCTTAATCTTGCGGACAACAATCAGCCCATTACCATAATCACCGTTAACGGTGGGCTTGAGCAACTTGGCTGGCGCGGAGAAAATTCCCTGTTTGAATACTTGAAGGAACTGGCCGCCATGTGTCCCACATCCGCCAACGTGGAAATTCACGCCCAAGTGGTGAAGGACGACCATAACAAGCGAAGCCTAGGGATAAAGCTTTCCGAAGCAAAGGCGGCGTTGAAGGACGGGGCGGAATCGGACAAAGTGGCCGCCGACCTTATCCCCCATTTGGAAGACGTGAGAGCATCATCACGATCCGGCGAGTGGCCCGACCCGGAACCAATACCGGAAACGCTTTTGCCCGTCCCCCCGTTTCAGTTTGAGCTATTGCCTGAGAGCTTCGGCGCATGGATTGAAGATATCTCCGACAGGATGCAATGCCCGGCGGATTATCTGGCGGCGGCTTCCTTGGTTATGCTTTCCGGTGTGCTGGGGCGGCGGATAAGTATTTTCCCAAAGGCGCACGACAACTGGCTTGAACCCCCGAACCTGTGGGGCGGCATTGTAGGATCGCCGGGCCAGATGAAATCCCCCTCGATGAGAGAGGTATTCCGACCGTTAAAGCGGCTTGAGGAAGCGGCGCGGAAACAATATGACCGGGGACTGCTTGAACACGAAGCCGAAAAGACAATCCTTGACGCGGAGCGGGCTACTCTCAAGGCCAAATTGAGCAAGGTTATAAAAGAAAGCGGGAACGTGGACGAAATCAAGGGGGAGCTTATTGCCCTTGAAGAGCGGCTGGCGGACACCACGCCGACAGAGCGACGGCACATCATCAATGATTCAACGGTGGAAAAACTTGGGGTGTTACTCCAAGCAAACCCCAAAGGGCTTTTGGTTTTCCGCGATGAACTTGCCGGATGGCTGGCGAACATGGAGAAGCAGGGGCATGAATCCGACAGGGCTTTCTATCTTGAGGCATGGGATGGAAAAGGCAGTTTTGTATATGACCGCATAGGCAGGGAGCGAACAGTTATCCCCCACGTTTGTCTTTCTCTATTCGGCACAATCCAACCGGGGCGGTTGATTGCCTATTTGCAGGACGCGCTGGGGGGCCATAACGATGACGGCCTTTTTCAGCGGTTACAAGTGATGGTTTACCCTAACGAACCTATGGGGTGGAAGAATGTTGACCGCCGACCCAATCAAAAGGTGGAAGAGGCGGTTTTCCGTGTCGTGGAGATGCTGGACGCTTCAACGCCACAAGATCTGGGGGCTGTGCCGGTGGACGGGTTGCCGGATACCTTTGCGCTTCACTTTTCAGGCCCGGCACAAGAGCTGTTTAATTCTTGGCGCGGCGACTTGGAAAACATGGTGCGCCTACCAGACGAACACGAAGCCTTGCGCGGCCACTTCTCGAAATATCGAAGCCTAATGCCTTCGATTGCCCTCATTCTTCACTTGGCGGACGTTGCGGACGGAAGGGCGCAACCTGGGCCGGTGTCGCTTGAGGCGGCACAAAAGGCGGCTGGATGGACGGCCTACCTTGCGGAACACACCCGGCGGATTTACGGCTTGGGAATCCATGCGGAAATTAGCGCGGCCCGGATGCTGGCGCAAAAAATCCAGAGCGGCATTTTGGGGGCGGAGTTTTCCGAGCGCGATATTTACCGGAAGGGGTGGACTTCCCTTAACGAACCTGAGCGCGTTCGGCGTGCTTGCGAGACGCTGGCGGGATTCAAGGGCTGGATAAGAGCCGTTGACGTACCAGCCGGAACGGAAGGCGGACGGCCCACCAAATTCTACCGCGTCAACTCGAAAGCGATAGGGGGAAAGCCATGAGCGGGCTTGACCGCTGGCTATCCCCCCAAGGAAGTACCTATAAGGGGAAACCGCCAAAACTGACGAAACCCACACCAGATAATATGAATATGCCTATGGCACCAACTGACAAAACCGACAAAACCCCCCGCAAAGAGGTATTGGCAGTTTTGGCAGTAGGGGGTAGTGGCATATTTGTATATGGGGAGCATGACTTCTTAACGGCCTACGCTGAAACAACAACCCGCCTAAACGCCGCATGGCCGGACGGCATGATGATTAAGGAGCTACCGAACTACGCCGACATTAAACGCTGTGAGGCGGCGGCGGGGTAAATTTCTACAGTCCATAGCCGAGAAGTCGGTGAATGGCCCAAACTCTCACATTCCCGAAATGAACCCTTCTGCTTTTGCGGGCGGAAACAAGCTTACTGCCAATGCCCCTACCGACCTGACGGAATGCGGTAGGGGTTGTTGAGGTTGGCCGTCCCCCATTCATGGATAAAGGGCGGAATGATGTTTTTAGGGCATGAAAAGACACTTCGGCGGCTATCAATGATGCCTACATAGTGCCTACATGGTAAAGACAAAAAAGGATTAATTCAAGGTAACTCATTGATAGAAATGAAAAAGAGGCCGTCTGGCGACGGCCCCATTTTCTAAGGGGAGGTTAGAGGGTGATCTAACGAAACTAGCTTCTCTGGCGAAAAGCATCGTTCCAGTCTTACCTTAATGCAATGTGCATGCCAATTTAATAAAACACCATATTTTCAACGACTTAAGTAAAAATAACCAGCTTTATATCCTCTTAAAAAAATTAAGAAAGTGCCACTATTTTACCGCACCGTTTGTACTGTAAAGCATAACCCCTGCTTTTACATTAACTTACATCAAGAATTACTGGTGCGGCTTTTTAGTGTCACTTGTTTCTTTATTGTCCAGACTGTCCTAGCTTTAGGACACAACGATAAAAGAGGTGAAGAAAGCGGTGGGATTTAATCGATTCCGACGTTTTTCGTCAACATTACAGACGAGCCGCCGTTGGTGTACTCTATTGAATCAAAATAAGCGGCGGCGATGTATATCCCCCGCCCGTTTGGCATATACAACCTATCGATAAGCGTCTGTTCGGACATATGGAGGTATCTTTCGAATTCAAAACCGTTCCCCTCGTCTGATATTTTAAGGGAGATTCTGTTTTTTAAAATGGCGAGGTCGATTGTTATCTTCGCCTGACATTCGCCCTCCCGCGTTTTTAATTCCTTTTCGTAATTGCCGTGGTTTAATAGCTCGGCCTTCTCCGTTTCGCCCAACTTAAGGCTTCCATGCTCGTAGGAATTCATCAGGAACTCATGCGCGTAATTGAGGAATTTCTCCCCCTCCCTTGCGCTTAACTTCTCCGCGGTCTGCATCCGCACCCAGTCGATGGCCAGAAGCATCTGGCTCCTCTTCGACGGGATGGTGATGGTCGAGACGTTCCCGTAAAGCGGCTCGGCGTCGTCCTGCTTGAACATTCTCCTGAAGTTGCGCATGGCGGCGGTGTTGACGATGTTGACGAAGCTTTGCTCGTCGTCTATAGGCTTAATGACGTAGTCCTGCACGTTGTATTTGAGCAGGTTTATCGCCATGTGGGTGTCGTACAACGCGGTGCACACGACGAACGGCAGTCCGTTGTTCTCATAATTGAATTTGGCAAGCTCCAGGCCGTTCATTACGGGCATCATAAGGTCGCTCACGATGACGTCCACCTTGTTCGGCATATTTTTAAGGAGTTCCACGGCCTGCCTGCCGTTTTCGGCGCCCACCACGTCGTACCCGGCGTCCTGCAACGCCAGCGTGATGAACTCGCGCACCGCTGGCTCGTCCTCTACCGCAAGCACCGTTTGTTTTCCTATGTCTGTCGCCATATTTTTTTACCTTAGGCGATTCTCCCTCATATCTCGCACCGTTGTCAATAACTCGTTGACCCCAAAGGGCTTTTGTAGGAACCTATATCCGTATTTTTCGCAGAACCCCCCGACGTCTTTGTCGATGACCCCGGTGATAAAAAGGAACTTCGATCTATACTCCGGCTTGTTCTCATAAATCCATTGGCCCAGCTCGTACCCGGTTTTTCCCGGCATTCTTATGTCCGAAATTATCAGGTCGTAGCGGTTTTGATTAATAAAATCAAGTGCTTCGTTGCCGTCCCTCGCCCCGTGCGGCACGGCGTCGTTATCCTCAAATAGCTCGAAAAGCCATTTGCGGATATACTCCTCGTCCTCGACGATAAGAATCTTTTTCCCGGCAAGTTCGGCCCTCGGAGCGCTTTCTTTGGCCGACGGCAGAGCTTTCACCGTCTCTTGCTCTACCAGCGGCAGGGTGATGACAAACCTGCATCCGGTGTCGCCAGGGGTTTCCGCCCAGAGCTTTCCCTTGTGGTCGGAAACTATCCCATAGGCTATGTACAGGCCGAGCCCCGTTCCCTCCCCGATGGTTTTAGTGGAGTAAAACGGGTCGAAAAGCCTTTCCATCACGTTCTTTGGAATCGGCGGCCCGTCGTTTTCAATCTCTATTCTCGCCTCCCCGCCGGATATTTCCGTGTGAATCATCAGCACTCCGCTCCCGTGCGATTTTTTCATCTCGTACTCGGCGTTGAGAATTATGTTCGTGAAAACCTGTTGGAGCTGGCTTACGTCCCCTTTCACTCGAATCGGGTCGTTCACATAATTTTTTCTGACCTCGATGTTGTCGGAGCGCAGTCCGTATTCGAGGAACGAGAGGGTGTTTTCAAACACCTCGTTTATGTTGCAAAAGATGGTGGTGGCGGGGGTTTTTCTTGAGAACTTAAGCAGGTTTTGGACGATTTTGACGGCACGCTTGGTTTGCTCGCTTATTATGTTCAGCTGGTGCGTCACGTTGGGCGGGAAGTCGCCCCCCTTGGCGACCAGCCTTTGGGAGAAGCCCAGTATCGCCGTCAGCGGGTTGTTTAGCTCGTGGGCCACGCCGGAGACGAAGGCTCCGACGGCGAACATTTTTTCCGCCTGTATAAGCTGGTTTTGCAATATTTTCCTTTCGGTCACGTCCCTTTTTATGGCTATAAAGTGGGTTATAACCCCGCTGGAGTCCTCGACGGGGGACACGGTCATTTCCTCCTCGTAAAGTTCGCCGGTTTTTTTCTTGTTTGTTATCTGGCCGCTCCAGACGCCGCCCGACTTTATTGTTTTCCACAGGTCCGCGAAAAAGGACTCCGAATGTTTGCCGGACGCGAGAATGCTCATGTTTCTGCCGACGGCCTCTGGTTTGGAGAAGCCGGTTTCGCGCTCAAAGGCCGGATTGACGTACTCGATAATCCCGTCCGGGTCGGTCAACACAAACGCCTCGGTCGCCTTTTCTATCGCCGAGCTTAGCGTCTTTACGGACAGCTCGGCCTCCTTGCGCTCCATCACTCTCCCCATCTGGACGGCGAGGTTCGAGATGACCTCCATAAGTAGTTCGTCCGCCTCCGCCGCTTTTTCTGAGAAGAACTCCAACACGGCGGTCGTCCTTTTTCCGACCAACACCGGAAAGAAAAAGCACCCCTTTATCCCAGCCGCTATCCCCTCGGTTCTGATACGATCGGCGACGGGAAAATCTTTTAATGTGGAGATGTCAGCTATCCAGACCGGCTTTTGACTTTCAAGCGCCTTTCCCGGCCCCCCCTCCCCGGCCTTGAAAGAGGCTTGGCCCGAGGCTTTTCTAAAGGCTCCGAATTTCTTGGAGTTTTCCAGATACCAGACCCCGGCGCTCACCAGCTTGGCGCCCTCCTCGTGGTTGTGGACGACCCTGTAGGCGTGGCCGGCCTGCCAGCCGACGTGTCTGCATATCCTCGTCAGGCATACGTTCAGCCCGTTCTCTATGGTTTCCGCCTCGTTTACGTCGAGCGTAATCTCGTTGATAAGCTGTATCAGCTCGTCCTTTTTGAGGATGTCGGCTTTTTCCGCCAGAACCTGCGCCAACAGTTCGTCCCGTTTTTTTATGTGATGGTTCATGGGCAGGTAAATGAAAAAGTAAAGAACGGGGTTTACGACAAGAACGAGCATCAACGCGTCAACTATGCCCCACACCAATGGCGACAGAAACTTAAAATGATTCTCGACTAACATTATAGACAGCTCGACGGTGAAGATAGCCAGCGCGAGTATTGTCACGGAGAACAGGGGGGACGGCGGTTTTTGAAAAAACCACTTCTCCTTGTTTTCAGCGCCGCTTTTTGGCGTGTCATCGTTCATTTATGCATTCCCCCTTGTCCCGCCATTCTACCCCGGATTATTCTCAGAAAAAACTTTGGGTGAACACGAAGGAATTTTATCTACTGTTTCCTAATATCTGTGGTGACGACTTTTACGGTGTTGGAACCCGCCGTGGGAACTTTTGACGTCCCCGCCGCGCCACCGGTCGTCAGATATGTGAGGTCGGCGGCGGACAGTTTGGGGATGGTAATCAGCGGGAAACTTGTCTTGGCGGCCGCGGCCAGATAGGGGGAGGCCGTAAGGGCGGTGTCGACCGGGTTCGGGTAGTTGGAGCCGGAAGTCAATATGGTTCCCGCCTCCAGAAGGTGGGAGCCGGGATTTATCTGCGTGACCAAAATCGTCCCTGAAACGGCGCCGGTGACGGTGCCGACGTTCGCGTTTGCCACGGTAAGAATATCCCCGGCGATCAAACCCGAACTTCCTGCGGAGACAAAATATGCTTTTGTGGCGGAGGCTTGAAAAGTCACGGCGGTGCCGACAGGCCCGAGGTTTATGGTGTTGACGGGACAAGCGGCTCCGCTGGTGCATCCCGTTGCCGTGCCCATCGGAACGGCCACGGTTATGCCGGTGGTGTTTGCCGTTGCGGCATTGTTTATGCCGCCGAGCGCGGCCACGTTAAGCCACGAGCCGAGGTTCGTGGTGGTAAGGGCGGCGGCTCCGGACGGAAACCCAAAGCCGGGGTCGATGAGCGCCACGTCCGCGTTCACTAAATCGCCGGCCGCCGAATTCAACGCGACAACCTGCACCAAGCCGTTTCTGGCTGTGGCCAGGGCCGGCGTGGTGGCGGTGGTCGTATTATTGACCACAAGCAGATCCCCGATTTGGTATCCGAACCCCGTGATGCTCGCCCCGTTGCCGGCAACGTTGCCGACAACCGCGCCGGCGGTGCCGAGGGTCGCGCCAATGGTATTGGATGAAGCCGCCAAAACCGTGCTCGTAATCACCGTCTTGCCGGTCTCAAGCGTGATGATGGCTCCGGAGCCGAGTGTGTTTCTGTGTTGCGTGGACAAACTGGTGGCGGCGGAATTGTAGTGTGCGCCGACATGAGTGTTGCCGCCGGCAAGCACCGTCGTAATGGAGGCGACCGCCGTCTCTGATCCCACCCCGCCGGCGGTTGCTCGAACCAAACCGTCGTCGTCGATGCTTCCAATGACTTCCAACGGGTCATTTACGTCGCACAACAAGGTAGACCCGCACGGATACCCGAGACCAAGCGATCCGCCGCCGGTCACGGACGAACCTGTAAGCGTGGTCGTGGCCGCCTGGAGGTCAATCACAAGCCCCGAGCCAAGCCCGCAACTTGCCGCCGTCATTCCAACCGCCGAGACGGCGTAGGTATTTCCGTTAAGAACCAAAACATTCCCCGAAGCGACGTCGTTCACATAGGTGCTTGGAACCCGGACACTACCGGTGAGCGTGGAGTAGTTGGCGCCAATAGGCGTGGCGGCCTTGTAGTATCCCTCCCTAAGCGTGACGCTGGCGGGAATCCCCACCGCGACGTTCTGGTTCACGGCCATAGTGGAGGTCGCCTTAAGCCAAGTGTCGCTGTTTATCTTCAACACCGTCCATAGAATCCCGTTGGAGTCGGTGATTTGGTCCCCAATCTGTATCTCTTTTGTGAACAAGGTGCCCGAACCGGTGATTGTCACTCCGAGTTTGTTGGTAGCGGCGGGGTTTTGATTGTAAGTAATTCCGCCCGTCAGCAGTTTTGTCGGGCCGAAGACCGGGTTGGTGGGGCTGACTATTGTGGCTGTTACGGCGACGGAAATGGCGTTGGAAACGGCGGGTGAGACCGCGTTGGTTACGGTTACGGTTACGGTGGCGGTGTCGGTGCCGGTAGCCGTGGTGGTCGCCGTGGTGAAGGCCGTGGTAATGCTTGTGGATGTTGTCGTGCCGGTCGAACTGCCGGTTGTCGTCAGTGTCCCCGGAACCGTGCTTGTGCCGGTCGATGTCGATGTGGTCGTCGTCGTTGTCGCGGTGCTTGTGCTGGTAGTCGTGGTGGTGGCGGTGGTGCTCCCGGTGCTTGAACTTGTGGTAGTGACCGTCACGGATATGGAAACGGCGATGGTGGCGGACTCGGCGATGGTGAGCGTGTCGGTCGCCGTGCCGGTTGTTGTAGTTGTTACGGTGGCGGTGCTAGACGACGTACTGGTGCCGGTGGACGCTCCCGTGGTCGTGCCGGTCGACGTCGTGGTGGTTGTGCCGGTGTTGGTCGAGGTGCCGGTTGTGTGAATCGTGGAGGTGAATGAGTTCGTGCTTGTTGTCGTACCCGTGCCGGTTGTGTCGACATACGAGAGGGTTCCGCTTCCGCAGGCGACCGCGGAGGCGAGAAGAAAGCCGAGAATAAAAAGCCTCGAAATGAACTTTACTCCGCGTCTCATCGTGGTAAAGTCTACTATATATAACCGATAAAAAAGAGCGGTATTTGAGTGGAGAGCGAGCAACACAATCCCAAGCGACAACAGTCCGCCGCCAAATCTGGCGTCTCCGTAAATCCTAATAATTTCCGTTAAAATGTTCACAATCTCCTTTATCGGAACGAACACCCGCCATCTTTAGCCTGACCGAGGCCATGTCGGATTTCCCTATCCCGTTGAAAAATGGTGCCGAAGAGAAGAGTCGAACTTCCACACCCTTTCAGGTACAAGATTCTGAGTCTTGCGTGTCTACCAATTCCACCACTTCGGCCCAAGCAAAGTCGTAAGCATGCCAAGGCCGACAGCGTATCACGCGGCGACGTTTTCTTTCAAGCAACGGAATAAAATAAATGAGCCGCCAAGCCGGAGATGGTTCTTATTCTTGCGAGTTCGCTGGCGCCGCCCTATACTTACGACCATATGAAAATCCTGTCAAAAAACGAGGTCAAATCCTTCCTCTACTCATTCAGGCCGTTGCGAAGGGTCGGCTATTGGCTCGGCCTGCTCGCCGACCCGATGTTCAAAGAGGTGGAGATAGAGACGACCTCGGCGTGCAACCGGAACTGCGCCTACTGCCCCGTCTCTATCAACCGGCGGCCCGCCAAGCTGATGGAGGAGGCGCTGTTCAAGAAAATCGTGGGGGATCTCCGCGCCATAAATTATAAAAGGACGCTCTTCTTCTGCTTTTACAGCGAGCCGCTTTTGGACAAGCGGCTGTTCGCGTTTCTGCAACACGCGCGGGAGCAATTGCCCGGCGCGACGCTGGAAATCTACACTAACGGCGACCTGCTGGACTTTGAAAAGTTCTCGCGGCTGGTCGACGCCGGCGCCGACTATATAAAAGTCTCCCGCCACGACAGGGAGCCGGCGCCGGAATTTCTTAAAATGTTGGAGGCGGTGAAAGGCTCGCGGTACGCCAAAAACCTCGTCGTCTTCGAGCGGGACGAGGAGCAGGAGCTTTCCAACCGTGGCGGCGCGGTCTACGTGAAACACCACGGCAAAATCAACTACTGCAACTTCAAGCGGCTCACCATAGACGTGGACGGGAACGTCATCCTGTGTTGCATGGATTATTACTCGACCCATCGGTTCGGCAACGCCGCCACCCAAAACCTCATGGACATCTGGAACGACAAGGCGTACCGCGACGTCCGCAGACGATACTGGTCGGGCCTGTGGCCGTACGAAATATGCCGCGTATGTAGCGGCGACTCCCCCTCCCCCGCCTCCCCGGCCGACGTGACCGCGCCGCCGGGGAACGAAAGAGCGGGACATGTCTCTTAAATACTCGAAACTCGCGGCATGGTCGCGGTATGCCGTCGCGCTGGTTACGCCGACGCGCGCCCCGAAAACCGTGGAGATAGAAACCACGTCGTACTGCAACCGCAAATGCGTCTACTGCCCCAACTACACCGTGGGCCGCCCCGAGGCGCCGATGGACGAGAACCTGTTTTATAAAATTATCGACTCGCTCTCGCGGTGGGATTATTCCGGGCGCCTCTCGCCGCATTTTTACGGCGAACCGCTTACGGACGACCGGCTGGTCGGCTTCATGGCGTATGCGCGCAAAAAACTTCCCCGCGCCAACATCGCCGTCTACACAAACGGCGATTTTCTCTCCGTGGAAAAATATCTGGCTCTCACGGAGGCCGGCGTGAACTCCTTTCGGATATCGCTTCATTCCCCGGCCATGCCGAAGCTCCTTTCGGACACGCTGGCGCACATCAAGGCCGAAAGGCCGGAGCTGTACAAAGTGGAGATCGTCGATTTTTACGGCATGTACACCCGCAAGGAGGGGGAAATGCTAAACAACCGGGGGGGGCTGGTGGAAATCAAACACACGCGCCACCCGTACTGCTTCCTTGTGAACCACCTCACCATCGACTACAAGGGAAACGCCGTGCTTTGTTGCAACGACTTTACCTCGTCCGTGGTCTTCGGCAACGCGGGGGAAAAAGACCTGCGCGACATCTGGCACGACCCGGCCTACGTCAAGGCGCGCAGACTTATCAGTAGCGGCATTTGGACGTTCGACATATGCAAGAAGTGTAACCTGTAGAATGAAGCTCTCGGCGTTTGTCATAACTTTCAACGAGGCGCACAACATCGAGCGTTGCCTAAAAAGCCTGTCGTTCGCGGACGAAATCGTGGTCGTGGACAGCGGTAGCTCCGACGACACCGTGGCGCTGGCGAAGAAATTCACCCCGAACGTTCACCACCACCCGTGGGCCGGATTCTCCGGCCAGCGCAACTACGCAATGGATCTTTGCTCCAACGACTGGGTGTTTTTTCTGGACGCGGACGAGGAGGCCACCCCGGAGTGCGTCGCCGACATCACGCGCGTCATGCGCGAGGGGACGGACAAAACATGGTTCAGCGTGCGGCGCCGCGAATACCAAGGGGGAAAGCTGTTGCGTTACGGCGCGTGCAACCCCAGCTATCAGATTCGGCTGTTCCGCAAATCATGCGGACGGTTCGAGGGGGAGGTGCACGAATACGCCCGCATGACCGGCGAAGAGGGGGTCATCGAAGGCCCCATGGAACACTACGGCATCGGGGGCGACGACACGGGGGAGTTGTGGCGGAAATTCGGCCATTACGCCAGAATTTCAGCGCGCGAAAAATTCGCCGCCGGGGAACGGCGCCCCTTCTATTACAAATATTTTTCCGGCCTCGCAATGTTCCTCAAATGCTACTTCCCAAAACGCGGCCTGCTCGACGGGTTGCCCGGCTTTTACCGCGCCGTGGGGGACGGCTACTATTTTTACGAGCGCCAGGCGGAGTTGCAACGACTCTGGCGGACAGCCGAGAATAAAGACCCGAAAAAGACCGATTGAACGCGACGGGTGTAAAATATGAACGATGGATCACCACAAAATTCTGGGCGTTCCCCCCGACGCCACGCTTGAGGAGATAAAGCGCGTCTACAAAAAGCACGCGTTGAGGCTTCATCCCGACGTGAACAAAAAGGGGGCGGAAGCTTTCATGGCCGTGACCGACGCCTACAGGGCGCTTTTGAAGATTAAGCTCGGCAAAAAAACATCCTTGTCCTCCGGCTCCGGGAAAGAGGCGCACCACGACCTCTCGTTCGTAAAAGGGCGCATCAGCAGGAGCCAGGTGTGGGCTCCGGATTTCCACCTCCTGCGCAAACCGAGGCAGTCCATAGAAAACAAACCGTGCGACACCTGCTCCGGCACCGGAAAACTTTTGAACAAACCGGGGTTCTCAATCCCCTGCCCCGCCTGCCACGGCCTGGGCGTCAAAACCCAGATTGTTAACATATAGATAATTCAGAAGTCGAATGAATTAATATTCCTGGGAGCGCGGCCATCTTGACCGCCTTTAAAAAAGGGGCCGGGCTGGAAGCCCGCGTTCCCAGGGTAATTGGCGGATAACTGACTTCTATTTCCTGTGCGCGTGGGGGTGGGCCTTGTCGTACGCGTTCATCAGGTGGTCTATTCCCAGATGAGTGTATTTTTGTGTGGTGCCGAGCGAGGCGTGTCCCAACAGCTCCTGTATGGCGCGAAGGTCCGCGCCGCCGTTTAGCATGTGCGTGGCGAACGAATGCCGCAGGGTGTGCGGATGAACACCGGAGGCAAGGCCGGACTTTCGGACATACTTTACGACGACGTTGAAAATAGAGCGCACACCGAGCCGTCCCTTTTTTGAGCCGAACATCGCCCCGGACTCCGCCGGAGCCTCCTTGGAAAGATATTCCTGAAGAGCCTCGAAAGCGTATGAGCCGACGGGAAGTATCCGTTCCTTTTTTCCCTTGCCCATGACGCGAATCACCTTGGAATCCGGGTCGTAATCGTCGCGGTTCAGCCCTTGAAGCTCGCTTATACGCAGACCGCACCCGTAAATAAGCTCCAGTATCGCCCTATCACGCGCCGACAGCTTGCCGGTGGAGAGGGTCGAGTCCATAAGCGCGAACGCCTCGTCAACGTCCAACACGCGTGGCCTGGTGTTCGGCTTCTTAGGGAGCGCCGCGCCCGAGGCCGGGTTTTTTTCCACCAACCCCTCGCGAACGAGATATTTGAAAAAACTTCTCAAGGAGCACAGCTTGCGCTGTATGGTTGCGGCGCTCATCTTGCGCCTGTGCAGTTCCGCCCCGAACGCACGAACCGTGGCGGTGGTCAGCGACGGGTCGGACGGGCCGGACAATCCTTTCGACGAGATAAAAGAGACGAACTGGCGTATGTCCAAGGCGTAGTTTTTAACGGTGTGCTCGGAGAAATTTTTCCCCACCGCGATATGTTTTAAAAAACCCTCCACCGTTTTATCCATTACGGTTTCTCCCCCCGTTTAATGGCGCAACCGACGGGCCGGGTCTCTTTTACCGCGACCTCGTTGTCGCTCAAAAGACCCTCTATCGCCTCTTTCAGGTCGTGCCTCCTCACCCTTTTTGCCGTCTGCCAACAGTCGTCTATCCTGCCCGTATAGCGAATGACACCGCCGGAATCCACAAGAAACGCCTCCGGCATAACCTTGGCCCCGAACGCTTTTGCCGCATCTCCGGTTTTGTCCCTCAAATATATGAAATCCGCCCCCTTGCCTACGGCGCGCTTTTTCATCTCCTCCATGCTGTCTTCGGGATGCAGTGTCTCGTCATCCGGGTTAATCCTTATGAACGCAACCCCCTTGTCGGCGAATTTGGATTGGAGTTTTAACAATCTTTCCTCGTAGGCCATGGAGTATGGACAGTGATTACAGGTAAAAATGACCACAATTGCCGCTTTTTGGGCTAAAAACGACTCAAAAACGAGGTTTTTCCCATCAACGCCGGGAAGGTCGAAATTCGGAGCTTTGGCTCCGACGCGCAAATCGCTAACCATGCAGTCAGTCCTCCCTCGTCTTTACAGTACCTTACGCCCCGCTGGGAAACTTGAAATAAATCAACTCTGATTTTAACCTAATTATTTATATTCCACCCATCAAAATGTATTATATGATGAGTGGGTATTTGTAACTTTATAGTTTGGAGGAACGATGCCGGAAATAGTAGCGGATTTACATCTTCACTCCACCTTCTCAGACGGTCTTTTCACGCCGGCAGAACTATTGGAATTGGTTGTAAGCAAAGGGCTTAGGGCTTTCTCGCTGACCGACCACGATTCAATAGGCGGGTTCGCCTCGCTTACCCCCACGCCTAAGGTCACATTCATTCCGGGCATAGAACTCACCTCCACCTACGACGGGAAGGAAGTGCACATGCTGGGATATTACATCAACCCGAACGAACCGGAGCTTGGGGAAGTCCTGAAGCTCATCGCCATTCGCAGAAACCAGCGCCTGATGGACATAGTAGACAAACTGAACAACGCGGGAAAGATTGCTCTGGACAAGGACGAAATCGCCGAGAATTTGGGAGCCGGTTCCTACAACCGGCTTAACTTGGCGCGGTTCATGGTCAAGAAGGGGCTGGCGCAAAGCATTGAGCGGGTTTTCGCCAACTACCTGGGGGATTCGTCCGAGGCTTACGAGGCGGTCAACTACTTCTCCCCGGCAAAGGCGATAAAGCTTATACACAAATGCGGCGGGCTGGCGTTTTTAGCCCATCCGTACACCAACAACACCTCGGGGTTCATACCGGAACTGGTGGAGTGCGGATTAAACGGAGTGGAGGCTTTCCACCCCTCCCACGGCGCGTCGGAGGTGAAGAAGTGCCTGGACTGGGCCGCAAGGTTCAAGCTGGGCGTGTCGGGGGGAAGCGATTTCCACGGAAACGAAAACTCCCCCAGAAAGATTCTTTCCGCCGGGTTGAACGGCGAGAGACTTGTTGATTTTTTGTCGCTTGACCCGTCCAGAGACCTGGCGGCGACAACTTAGGCGCGACATATTTTTTCGGTCGCCACTTGCGCGCGCCGGTGTTTTTTGATACTCTGCATCGTTTGGAACTTGAAAGGAAAAGATGAAGGTAAAAAAAGAGGTTGTCAGATACCTCGCTAAAAAGATAGTGGTTCACCTTAAGGGGATTAACGCCGTCGAGTACGAGTGCGACGACGACACCGTCATCGACGTGGTGGACAACGCCATAAACCAGGACCTGAGCGTCGAAGACCGCCTTAACGACGAGGTCAAGGCGATTCTCGCAGAGCAGGAAGAGACGCTGGACGAAAACAACATCAACTACCGAAAGATGTTCCAGATGGTCAAAAGCAAGCTCGCCCGCGAAAGGGGGCTGATACTGTGAAGCTTTCAAGGGAAAAAATAAACCAGCTCTCGCAGGTTATCCTAAAGGCGATTCTTGCGGACGACCGCATCGAATACTTCATGGACGACAACAAGCTCCGCCTGGAAATCGTGAAAGTTCTCACGGATGAAATCCGACACGAGGACGAAATAGACCAGGCGGTGCGGAAAACCATAAGCTCATACGGAAGGGATCTGCGCGAGGGTAGCTCCGAGTGGGAAATCGTTTACCAGCGGCATTACCTGGAAGAGACCAAGAAACGCCGCGGCCTCTCGCTGTAATTCCCCCGATGGCGCCGGTCTGTTTTTCCCGGCTGAAAAATAATGTTAAGCCGTCTTAGGAAGGGGTTCGCCAAAACCGCCGAACTGCTGGCGGACAAACTCGTCAACGTCGCCACCGGAAGGATGCCGCTCACCGACTCCGTTATTCTGGAGGTCGAAGAAGCCCTAATCATGTCCGACGTGGGACTTCAAACAGCGCGGGCGCTGGTAAACAGTCTTAGGGACGCGGTCAAAAAAAAGGAAGTGCTCGCGACCGACCAGATACGACCGTTCCTGCGCTCCCAGATAGAGGCGATGGTGACGGTCGCAAAAACCGGAACCGAATCGGGGCGCGAAGGGGAAACGCCGCGCGTCATCTTAATGGTCGGCGTGAACGGCGCCGGAAAAACCACGACCATAGGGAAGCTGGCCTCCCGCTTTAGCGGCGAGGGGAAAAATGTGCTCGTCGCGGCGGGGGACACTTTCCGCGCCGCCGCGATAGAACAGCTGGCCCATTGGTGCGAGAGGGCCGGGTGCGAAATAGTGCGCCATCAACAGGGGGCCGACCCCTCCGCCGTGGTTTTCGACGCGCTCAAGGCGGCGGACGCCAGAAAAAAGGACGTGGTGATTGTGGACACGGCTGGCAGGCTCCACACCCGCTCCAATCTTATGGACGAGCTAAAAAAGGTTCGCCGGATAATCGCGCGCGAGGTGGAGGGCGCACCGCACGAGACTCTGCTGGTGGTGGACGGCACCACGGGCCAAAACGCCATAAACCAAGTGAAAGAGTTCAACTCCCACATAGGCCTAACCGGAGTTGTAATAACCAAACTTGACGGCACCGCCAAAGGCGGGGCAGTTGTCGGCATAGTCCACGAAACCGGAATCCCGGTGAAATATATTGGAGTAGGCGAGGCGATGGAAGACCTCCAAGATTTCGACCCAAAAGCCTTCGCCGAAGCGTTAATCTAACCCCCCCCCTGGGAGCGCGGTGTCATCCCTGCCCCAACTTGGGGGCGAAGGGAGCTTCCAGCCCGCCACTGCTGGAAACGATTTGTTTTTTCGCTATTTTTTCGGTTAGAATACCCCAATGACGAAAACTTTGATGGTACTACCTTTTGAATTGTGGATAAGTTATTGGGGTGTTTTAGCATCTTGCCAATTTGGACTTTGCGGGATATCATGCTCATCATAGTGGAAAGAACGATATGTTAAGGGTTGCTTCATTTTTCGCTGGAATCGGTGGGTTTGACCTTGGCCTAGAGCGGGTCGGGATGAAAGTTGTATTTCAATGCGAAATAAATAAGTTTTGCCAACAAGTTTTAAAAAAGCGTTGGCCTAAAGTTCCTTTATTATGATGACATAGGAAAGGTTTTTCCTAGCGATATCCCCGATGAAGCGCAAGTTTGGGCTGGCGGATTTCCATGTCAAGATTTATCCTTAGCAAACCAAGGAAAAAGAAAGGGATTGGAAGGTGAAAGAAGCGGTCTGCTCTATAAATATACAGAGCTTATCAAAAGCAAAAAGCCAAGGTGGGTCATTATCGAAAATGTCCCGGGATTGCTTAACAGTCACCAAGGGCGAGATTTCCAAATTCTCCTCCAAAAGTTGGATGAATTCGGGTATGGCGTTTCGTGGCGAGTATTCGATGCTAAATACTTTGGAACACCCCAACGACGTAGAAGAGTGTACGTTGTCGCAAGTCTTGGAAATCTCGGCTCCGCTAAAATACTTTTTGAAAAAGGCCCATTTAGTGTCGCTCCTAGAGCGGGCCTCGGAAAGAAAGAAACCGTTGCCAACGGACTTGGAAGAAGCAATCAAGAAACAAATTGCTATGCTATCCAACATGCGGGTATTGGAAGAAAATCGTCAGCTGGCCCTCAAGCCAAGGGATACCGAAACGACGGAGAAAGCTACACGCTCGACAGCAGGGGCAGTTCAGACGCTGTATGTAAGACGACTGATGCCTTCCGAGTGCGAAAAACTCCAAGGCTTTCCAACCAACTGGACGGCAATAGATATCGAGCCATAGGAAACGCCGTTTGTTTCCATATTGTAAAATGGATTGGAAAACGTATTGTTAAGGTGGATAAAGAGTGGCAATTATCCGAAGAAAAACTATCGGGAATTAAGTTAAATCAACATAAGGCCCTTGGAACATCGAGTTACATGCCGTCCCTTGATTTGTAATGGCCTGAACGAAAAAGCCGTAATTTGTAAAAAGTGATTTGGTTGGGTCAATTTTTAAAGGGATAGAATTTGGCGCAGATATTGGCCTTGAAGGCGGAGGATTGGATTTATCCTCAATAAAGACCAAAAGTGCCAAAGTCCAATTTGCCTCTCTCAATGACGGAAAAATAGTCGTGGACGTAAGCCTTGGCATTAAATAATCGTAAATCATTGACCCAATACAAAAAACCATGCGACCTCCGGTCAACATCGCGGCATTCCCTTTAACCAAAAATTGCTCCTGCTGTCTTCTCCACGCATTCGTTACGAGTGGTGCGGTTTTGCTTACCATTTCAGTCAATGACGCATTACCCTTTTCCCAATTAGTGATATGTTCAGTTAAATCACCAGTACTTGTTGTTTCGCCGCCACCTTGCATTTCAAGCACTATCGGCCTATCAGGATTGAATGTGGTAATAAGTTGCGGATTTCTCCTCCACATTACATAGTCTGCGGAATAATCGCTGTCTTTAGTAACGGGAATTGGAACCTCTCTATTAACTAAAATTTCAGCGCGAGATACTTCTGAACCAAAGATTTCCTTGGCAACAGAATAAAGGATGAATTTTTGATGTTCATTTAATGCTATAGGTTTTTTATTGCTTAATTTTTGAGTAGCGCAAAGCCTGTGGGAACAAACAATCCAAAGCTCATTGGTAACGGAATCCCTAATCGAACAAACGGGTTTATCCCCACGTTTTGTTTTGTCACAATGCGAGTTTTTGAAAGGACATAGCAAAATAGGTTTCTCACCATTAGCCCCTTTACTGACGGGTATCGGAGTAATCGGAATTTCTTTATCAGTCCTTACGCCAAGATATTCCGCCACAATAACCGACATTATTTCTTTTCCTTCTCCGGCACATAAACTTCTAAAAGCTGATGGGGATGTACTCCAAGAGCCTTGGCAATTTTGATAATGTTTAAAAGCGCCGGATTGTGTTCGCCTCTTTCAATGGCACCTAGGTAACTCCTATCAATCCCGGCTTGTTCGGCCAATTCTTCCTGAGAAAAATTTGCTTGCAAACGAAAATTACGAATAGATTCACCAAAAGCGTTAAGTTTTCTTCTTTTTTCTCGTTCGTCCATTCAACCCCTAAATTAATTAACTGCTCTATGGTAATGGGTTTGATGGAAATAAATCCACGGGATATAATACCCATCGGTTTTGATTGGGAGATTAAAAAGGGGGTCGTAAAAAGGGGGTCGGAAAGGGGGTCGAAAGGGGGTCGTGCTTGACTTAAAAAGGGGGTCGAAAGGGGGTCGTGCTTGACTTAATGACTTGTTTTACTTTTTAGAAACTTGCCTCAAAGCCTTTTAAAAAGGGGTCGTAAAAAGGGGTCGTGCTTGACTTAATGACTTATTTTACTTTTTAGAAACTTGCCTCAAAGCCTTTTATTCCCTATAGTCTAAGCATGGACGCGCTAGTAGAGAAAGTCACAAAAAAAATCGCCGAGGCGATACGCCCGGACAAAATTATTTTGTTCGGCTCCCGCGCCCGAGGCACGGCCACAGAGGAAAGCGACATTGACCTTGTCGTGGTCTATTCCGGCCAAAAGAGCAGGCGCGAAGTCGAGATTGAGATTGACAGGCTTTTTAATGATCGCGATTTTTCAATGGACGTCGTGGTAATGAGGCCAGAACATCTTGAAGATTACAAAACGGTCGTCAATACGCTGGCATATGAAATAACCAAACGCGGCCAAGTTTGCTATGGATAAAGCCAAGCGGACTGCGATCGAGCATTGGTTTATAAAAGCCAACAATGACATTAGGGCCGGGAATGCTTCCTTAAACGCGGAGCCTCCCATTACGATGGATAAGGAATTTCCCAAAACCCATGACTTAACGAAGCTTGTGGGGCTATGCGGAAAGTGCGACATTAGCTTTCTTGAACTAATCCCTATTGTTGAAGGAATGACGGCTTACGCCGTAACAGACAGGTATCCAATTGATGAGTGGCGGGAAATCCTTCTCCCGGAAGCTCAGGAAGCATTGGAAAAGGCTGAAAAAATTAGGTCGTTCGTAAAGGGAAAAATTGCCCTGTAAATTCTCCGTTTGTAGTCAATTCGTAGTCAACACAGCGGGATTCCTCGTCCATTACGGAAACCACCGACTACTCAGAAATCAAGTAACCGTCTGTAATTAAATAGGTAGGCTCCGTACTTTTTCAGCCTGTTATGGCGCTTCCCTTTACCCAACTTCTAAATCCGGGTCGGGCGGATGCAATCCACCCCTACCAATTCGCCGTAAAAAAGCCGGTTTACCCCCAAAAATAGCTTGGAAAGGGCAAAATCAGGAAAATCGCTATTTTTGAAAAAAAAGGTCGAATTTTGACAAAAACGGGGTAAAATACCCCCTAATCTTTAAAAAAGGAGTTGGATAGCAAATGGATATTACGTCATTAAGGCCGGGTCTAAAGGTTGAATTGGAGGGGAATCTGTATACTGTCGTCTCCGCCCAGCACGTCAGCCCGGGGAACAAACGCGCGTTTGTCCGCGCCAGGATAAAAAACTTGAAAACAGGCCAGCTTCTCGAAAAAACGGTGAGGGAAGGAAACGACTTCCAGATTCCCGACACCGAGGAAAAGGACATGCAGTACCTTTACCACGACGCCAGCGGCTACCACTTCATGGACAACGAAACATACGACCAGACGTTCCTTAACGACGACCAGATCGGCACCAACAAGGATTTCTTGCAGGAAAACAGCATAGTCAAGTTCCTCTACCACAACGGCGAGGTCGCCGGCCTTCAACTCCCTCTTTTCGTCGAAATGGCGATAACGGCGACGGATCCGGGGTTTAAAGGGGACACCGCGAGTTCCTCCGGCAAGCCGGCCACCATCGAAACCGGGGCGGTCATCACCGTGCCTCTTTTCATAAACGTTGGCGACAAGATAAAAATAGACACCCGCACCGGGGAATATCTGGAGCGCGTGTAACAACGACCACGGCGGCAAAACGCCGCCGGGTCTCGAAGTGCAGGGTAAAATTGGGCGCGGTTTCCGCGTAAGGGGAGGAAGTGGAATGGATTTAGAAGAGATTAAGAAACTTATAAAGCTCGTCGAAAAAAGCGGGATAAAGGAGCTGGAGATCGAGGAGGGCGGCAAGAAAATCCGCATCACAAAGTCCGACGGCGAAGGATACTACGCCCCGCAACCCGGAAACTACGTGCCGTTGCAGGCGCACCATCTCATCCCCCCGGCACAGGCGTCCGCCCCCGCCACCGACGAGGCCGGAAAAGCCCCGGCGGAGGACAAATACCACCAAGTGAAAAGCCCGATGGTCGGCACCTTCTACAGCTCTCCGGCGGCGGACGCGGCCCCATTTGTAAAAGAGGGGGACATGGTCAGCGCGGGACAAACGCTTTGCATAATAGAGGCGATGAAGCTGATGAACGAGATAGAGAGCGACGTCAGCGGACGCATCGTGAAAATATTGCCGGAAAACGGCGCGCCGGTCGAATACGGCGAGACGCTGTTCAAGGTGGAGCCGTTATAAGCGCCCGCCTGCCGTCCAATCGGCCGGAAAACAACCATGTTTAAGAAAATACTCATCGCCAACAGGGGCGAGATCGCACTCCGCATAATTCGCGCCTGCAGGGAGATGGGCATCCGCACGGTCGCGGCCCATTCCACGGCGGACGCGAACTCCCTTCCGGTGCGGATGGCGGACCAGGCGGTCTGCATAGGCCCCGCCGAGGCTTCCAAAAGCTACCTAAGCGTCCCGGCGCTCATTTCCGCCGCCGAGGTGACCCGTTGCGACGCCGTGCACCCGGGCTACGGATTTTTGTCGGAGAACGCCGGGTTCGCCGAGGTCTGCGGGGAGTGCAACATAACTTTCATCGGGCCGTCGCCCGAAAGCATCCGCCTTATGGGGAACAAAAGCGTCGCGCGCGAAACCGCCGTTAAGGCGGGCGTGCCGGTGGTTCCCGGAAGCGACGGGCCGCTTGAGTCGGACGAGGCCGCCGTCGAAGCGGCCGCAAGGATTGAATACCCCGTGATTTTAAAGGCGTCGGCCGGCGGCGGCGGACGAGGCATGCGAATCGTCCACGACGAGTCGGAACTTTTAAACTCGCTCAAGCTCGTCCAGGCGGAAGCCGGGGCGGCGTTCGGGGACAAGACGATTTACATGGAAAAATACATAACCAGCCCGCGCCACATAGAGATTCAGGTGCTTGGCGACAAACACGGCAACATAGTCCACCTCTACGAGAGGGACTGCTCCATCCAAAGGCGGCACCAAAAAATCATAGAGGAGGCGCCGTCCGGCGCGCTTGACCAGGCCCTGCGCGAAAAAATGACGGCGGCAGCGCTGTCGCTGGCAAAACACATCAACTACCATTCCGCCGGGACGTTCGAGTTCCTGCTGGATTCCAAGGGCCGGTTTTATTTCATGGAGATGAACACCCGCGTGCAGGTCGAGCATCCGGTCACGGAAATGATAACCGACGTCGACATCATAAAAGAGCAGATAAATATCGCGTTCGGACTGCCCATAAGCTTCAAGCAACATGACGTGAGCATTTTCGGCCACTCCATCGAATGCCGGGTGAACGCCGAGGATCCGGAGAAGTTCATACCCAGCATCGGAACGATAACGGAACTGCATTTCCCCGGCGGGCTGGGGGTTCGCATCGACAGCTCCATCTACCAAGGATACAAAATACCGTCGAATTACGACTCTATGATAGGCAAGGTCATCGTGCACGCCCACACCCGGACAGAGGCCATCCACCGCATGCGCAGGGCGCTGTGGGAATTCCACATAAGCGGGATAAAAACCACGGTGCCGCTCCTTTTAAAAATCATGCATTCGGAAGAATTCGTCAGCGGCGAGATAAGCACCCGCTTCATCGAGGATTTCCTCAGCAGACACGGCACCCACAAAAACCCCGTTTAATTAACGCCTCGTGAACTCGAAATATTACGGGCTGGTGGTGATGATGGGGCTGGTCAGCCTCTTCGCCGACGTCACCTACGAGGGGGCGAGAAGCATAACCGGCCCGTACATGGCCGTGCTCGGCGCCTCCGGGTTCATGGTGAGCTTCATCGCCGGCTTCGGGGAACTGTTGGGCTACGGGTTGCGCATTTTCTCCGGACACCTTTCCGACAAAACAAAAAAGTACTGGACCATAGCCATGGTCGGCTATGTCGTCAACCTCGTTTCCGTGCCGCTAATGGGGCTGGTGGACGGGTGGCGCATGGTGGCGGTGCTCATTTTCAGCGAAAGGATCGGCAAGGCCATCCGAGTTCCGGCCAGGGACACGATAATCTCCTACGCGGCGAAGAAGGTCGGCACGGGGTACGGCTACGGCCTTCACGAGGCCATGGACCAAATCGGCGGGCTTACGGGGCCGCTTTTAATCTCCGTGTTTTTCTACTTCCAACTGGGGTACAAGGCCTCGTTCATCCTCCTCGTGTTCCCCGCGATGGCGGCGATAACAATTCTGGCGGCGGCGCGCAAGGCGTACCCTCATCCGGAAAAACTTGAGGACAAGCTCGACGCCGACAAGGGGGACAAGCACGTCACGAAAGGCCTTTGGACATACATCGTCGCCGTCTCGCTGGTCGGCATGGGGTACTCCGATTTCCCGCTTATCGCGTATCACGTCAAAAAACTCTCCATAATGAGGGACGGCTACATCCCGTTGCTTTACTCCATGTCGATGGTGGTCACCGCCCTTTCGGCGCTGTTGCTGGGCAGACTGTTTGACAAAATCGGCCTGTATGCCGTGATTCTGGGCGTGGCCTGTTCGACGTTTTTCTCGTGGTTCGCGTTCATGGGGGGCTCCTCGGGGGTGCTAATCGGCTTGGTCCTGTGGGGAATCGGAATCGGGGCGCAGGACTCCATAATGAGGGCCGCCATCGCCAACAGGATGAACGCGGAGTCGCGCGGCATGGGGTTCGGATATTTTAACGCCAGCTACGGGATTTTCAGCTTCGTTGGAAGCGCGATAATCGGCCTTCTTTACGACAAGTCCGTCCAACTTTTGGTTTATTTCTCAATCGCGTCGCATCTCGTCGCGCTGGTGTTGTTGATAATGCTTTCGCGCAAGATGCGCTTCAACCACGCCTGAGCAATATGAACGTGGGTATTGATAAACGATACGCCAGAGTTTAGACTGGAAAAAAGAGAACAACTAAAGTTTGTGAAGGAGATTTAAAAATGTCAGATGTGGTTGAACAATTTACGGACGCCAATTTTGCCGAAACCGTGGAAAAATCCGGGACTTTGACACTCGTTGATTTCTGGGCGGAATGGTGCGGCCCGTGCCGAATGATAGCCCCGATGGTGGAACAGCTCGCCAACGAGAACAAGGGGGCTTTGCGCGTCGGCAAACTTAACGTGGACGAAAACTCTAAAACCGCCACCAAGTACGGAATTCGCGGTATCCCCACCCTGCTGTTCTTCAAGGACGGCCAGGTGAAAGGGCAAATCGTCGGCGTCAGGCCAAAGACCGAGATTCAGTCGCTCATCGACGCGAACAAATAAATAGAATTCAGGAGTCAGAAGACGTAGCTTGCTTCTGACTCCCCCCCCCTACCACTTCCAGCTTGAGAGCTCTTCTAGGAAGTCGTGGTTCGTAAGGTCGTAGTGGATGGGGGTTATCGTGACGTACCCCTCCTCTATCGCCATGATGTCGGTGGAGGAATCCTTGTCGTTCACGTTCATCTTCCCCCCCTGCCAGTAGTAGTCCAGCCCACGAAGATCCGACCTTTTTTCAAACGCGACGTCGAACAGGCAGTGGCTCTGCCGACAAACCTTGATTCCCTTTATCTGTTTCTCATTTATCGCCGGGACGTTTACGTTGAGCAGGGTGCCGCGCGGCAACCCCTTTTCCACCGTCATTTTGGCTATCTCCATGCCGTATTTCACGGCGACGGAAAAATCCGCGTTCCTGTCGTAGGTGCAAAGCGAGATTGCGATTGACGGCACGCCCAGGATGGTCCCCTCCGTCGCGGCGGACACCGTGCCGGAATAAATGATGTTGGTGGCGAGGTTTGCGCCGTGGTTTATCCCGGAAACAAGCACGTCCGGCTTTTTGTCCATCAGCGCCTTGATGGCTATCTTCACGCAGTCCGCGGGAGTTCCGTCAACCGCCCACCCGAATTTTCTTCCGTGGTCGGTCACCTCCCGAACCCGCAGGGGGTTGGCGATTGTTATCGCGTGCCCCACCGCACTTTTTTCCATCTCGGGGGCCACCACGACAACGTCGGCAATCGTCGCCAGCCCCTTGTGCAGGGCGCGCAGGCCCGGCGCGCTTATCCCGTCGTCATTGCTTATTAATATGCGCATGGTTGTCTTTTACCACGCACAAGCCCGCTATTCAATTTATTCCTTAATATTTCGGAGTGGCAGGGTTCGTTTTTTCCGATTTTTCCGATTCTTCCGAATTTTCCCCGCATTTTTGGTAGGCGGGGTGTCATCCCGGCCGCATCTTGGCGGGGTCGGGGCTTTAGCCTTGCATTGGCGTGAAACACCAACCCTTTATTTTCAGCCAGTTCCAATTTGCCCACCGTTCGATTCTTCCGATTTTTCCGATTTTTCCGAATTTTCCACGCTTTTTTCAAATTTTTCTTCTCGGGGGCGCGAACAATCTCCCGGCTGTCCAAAATGTCCGAAATGTCCGATTTTTTTTCGCATTTTACGGTTTGGTCCGCGACCCTCGTACCCGAAAGGGTGAATCTGCGCCGGAACGCAGTGGAGGTGTCCAGCGTAGCCGCATAAAACGGATATTCCTTTACGGCGTAGCAGGGTGGATAAATCATTTCTTCCTTAAGTTGTGGAGTTTACGATTTGGCTTTAAGTGGCATTAGTTTATCCTGCGGCGATGTGGAACGCCTCGGAATCGCCTGGCGCGACGCGCCAAACACAGGCCGAAACCTGTTGAAAGGAGTATACCACTAGTCGAAGGCCGCGCAAAATAATTTAAATATGGAGCTTACGCCCAAACGGCATAAGGATAAGAATAACGACTTGCCGCCACAGTGAATAAGCCATTAAGTTAAGCTCGCCCCCGTTGTGACCCCGTTGTTGACAATCAAACGGGTAAACAAAATACTCAAACAACTTAGGCCCCTTTTTTAGACCCGTGCTAATATGTAATCGAAAATAGTTTTACTTGGGAGGTTTGATGAAATATTTTCGTGGACTATTTCTGGTCATTTTTGCAATTGTACTTGGTGCATCCGTTGCAAATTCGACAGATAAGCCCGATGGCAAGAACAAGAAGCCCAAATTTGAAGAAAGAATCAACCTGCTTCAGAACTCCCAAATCGAAGAAGAGAAACAAATTTCCGATTTTTCAAAAAAGTTGGACTACCAGAATAAAAATCTTTTGGAACTCGTCAAACAAGCTAAAGATGAGCCAAAATGGACTGATGTTCGGGGAGTATGGATAAGTGGAATCGCCGCTTTCTTTACACTAGTGGTGGTATTCTTAGCCCTTTTTCAGGAAAAAATCAGGAGTTCTTACAACGAAGCTTTTCTGGACATGGCAATAGATAAGACGCCACCGGGCGCGGTAATGGTGCAGATGACAACTCCTGATGGCGGAATTGTTGCACAGACGCTTTGGTTGAGAATTAAAGTACATCATAAAGAATCTCAAAAGAGGTTTTTTGCGGGAAAAACGACGGGCGAGAAAGTGGAAATTATTCCTCTAAAAGTTTCTAAACAAGCGGAAGATGGCACCTTCTCGCAAATCAAGGAGTTACTGCCAATCAGTCTACGTTGGAGCAATTATCCCACAAACACCCCGATTGATAAAAATACAAGTCGCGTCCCCTTCGGTTTCTTTCGATATTGCGATCTCGGGTTTTTTTCTAAGAATCCGGACGGCACAGGGAGCGCGATTTTTGAGGTCGAAACTCTTCTCAAGCCAAATCCCAGTGGAGCCGGAAAAGTCCACCCCAATCTTCTTGTCCCAGGAAAGTATAAATTTGAACTACTGATGAGTGGGGATAACGTCCATCCTCTCAACAAAGCGTGGACGCTTGAATTCGAAAAATGGCATGACGATGAAGCAAAAATGATTGGTAGCATTACTATTGAGCCGTAAACATCTTCGGGGGCTTGAAACATGAATTCCTTCTCTCCGCAATTTACAATCCAAGACCCTACCCCGTCTACAAAACTTCAATTAAACGGCAATCTCGAGATTAATTTTGTCATAGCTAATTGAAGGTACGGTCTTTTTCCGGTCTTTCCTGCTTAACTTCAAATCAACCAAGCCAAGCTCCTTGAGGTAACCCAAATCATCTGTGACGTTGGTAAGGTTTCGGCCAAGAATCTTCGCAAGGTCGTAAACGGACGAGGGATGCTCTTCCTTGATGACATGAAGCAGTTCCATCCTTTTTTCCGTCAAGACCTTCCGCATGGCGTCAAGGTTCTCGAAATATACGCCGCTACGCCTTTTGACCTTCTCGCCTCTAGCCAGCTGTTCCATGACATCCTTCGCCTCGGCCAAGGCCTGCTCCCGCTTTCTAATCCCGATTTTTATGTTTTTAACCTTCATGATTTCTCGCTCCTATTAATGTCCCTTTTAAAATCCTCGAACAGTTTCTCGATGGAAGAAAATGTGTATGGATGCTCTTTTCCATGAAAATGCCTATGATCGCCTTTTTCTTCCGCATTGTCGTAACCTACGATTCGTTTCCCGCCGACTATATAAACCAAAGAATATTTGAGACCGTGAGGCTTATCCTTGGTTGCCGTCACCTCCCATATTTTCATTTCGACAATGTTTCCGTGTCCGTCAATATCCTTGGAATAATACGCAAGCCTCGAACCCATAGTAGGTATGATACACCCACTATGAGGCGAAGAAAAGAGCTCTTTTTTGATTGACTACGCTTCTCCCCTCCCCTGACGGGAGGGGGGAGGGGGAGGGTGATTACAAGCTTCCCAAATGGTCTTCAACACGCCTTCTAAATTCCCCAAGACTTCCGCATTCCAGAACCGAATGACTTTGTAACCCTGTTCTTCAAACCATTTGTCTCTTTCGAGATCACTCCCCTTGTTCAAAGAATGTTGTCCGCCGTCCAGTTCAATTACAATTCGCCTTTGGTAGCAGAGAAAATCTGCGACGTATTTTCCAATTGGTTCCTGTCTCCTGAATTTAATTCCCTCAATTTGTTTTGCTCTTAGATGTCTCCATAATTTTGTTTCAGGGACTGTCATTCTTTTCCTAAGAACTCTGGCTATGTTTTTGTTTTGTTTCTTGGACATTAATCACCCCCACCCTGCCCTCCCCCATCAAGGGGGAGGGGAAATATATTTAAGCAATATTTTATCTACGGCGGTTAATAAAAACCGGCGGTGTCCACGTCGATGGAGACGTCCACGCCGGTTCCGACCGCCTTCTCCACCAAGAGCGCGGCGGAATGAAGCTGGCGGATATTGACCCCCTTTAACAGCATTTTCCATCGCCAACGATTGCGTATCTTATAGACAAGCGCCGGAACCGGCCCCAGCGCCGTCACACCGCCCGGCATCGTCGGCGTGACGTTGATAAAATCCATCATCGCTTTTTCCAGCCGGGTTTGGGAGGTGGACTCGAACAAAATCCCGATGAGCCGCGAAAAAGGGGGGAACCCGGTTTGCCGCCTCTTCTCCATCTCCGCCTTATAAAAGGAATCAAAGTCGTGGTTTGCGGCGCACACGATGGCGTGGTCCGCCGACCCCCCGGAAATTATGACCTCGCCCGGTTTTCCGCCGCGCCCCGTCCGCCCCAACGCCTGCGTAACTAGCGCGAACGCCCGCTCCGCCGCCCGAAAATCAGGGAAAGCAAGATAGTCCTCCGCGCCCATCACCGCCGTAAAAGTGAGGTTTGGGAAATCGTGCCCCTTTGCGGTCATTTGCGTACCCACCAGAATGTCGGCCTCCCCTTTTTCGAACCGCTCCAGGATGGCGAATGTTTTCTCCCGCGTTCCCCCCGTGTCGTGGTCCAGCCTTTCCACCCGCGCCTTTGGGAACATCTCCCGCAGAAACGACTCGACTTTCTGCGTTCCCACTCCGCGATAACTTAGGAGGCCGTTTGATTTGCACGCGGGGCAAGTTTTCGCCGGCAGTTCAAACCCGCAGTAGTGGCAGAGCAGTTTCGCGCCGGTCGAATGAAACGTGAGCGATATGGAGCAGTTGGGGCATTGCGCCACCTGACCGCACATTTTGCATTTCGCGCAGGTGGCGGAGCCGCGCCGGTTGATGAACACCAGCGCCTGCTCCCCCTTGCCGATTTTTTCCGCTATCTTTTCGAGCGTCTGGGTCGGGACGGCGTTCGGCCCGTTTTTTTCGTCCGGGACGAACCTCACCTTCGGCATGGGCCGGTGGTCGATTCGATGGGTGAGCCTAAGAAGCGAGTATTTCCCCGATTGGGCGTTGTGGAACGTCTCGAACGATGGCGTCGCGGAGCCGAGTAGTACGGCGGCCCCGGTAAACTTTCCCAGCACGGTCGCCACATCCCTCGCGTTGTAATAAGGATATTCCCCCTGTTTGTACGAGCCGTCGTGCTCCTCGTCCACCACTATCAGGCGCAGGGAGCGTATCGGCGCGAAAATCGCCGAGCGCGCGCCGATGACGAGCCGCGCCGAGCCGTCGGCCACTCGCAACCACTCCTCGCGCCTTTGCGCCGGAGTCAGGCCGGAATGAAGCACCGCTATCTCCCTCCCGAAACGAGAATGAAACCGCTGGACCAACTGGTAGGTTATGGCGATTTCCGGCACCAGCACTATCGCGCCGCCGCCGTCAGCTAGCGCCTTGTCGCAAAGAGCCATGTAAACCTCGGTCTTGCCGGAGCCTGTCACGCCGAACAGGAGCGAGGTTTTTCCGCTTTGGTCGGCGATATTTTCCGACACGTCCTCGACGGCCTTTTTTTGCTCGTCGGTCAACTCCACCACGCCGGGTTTCGCCCCCGGTGTTTCCTCCACGCCGAAATCCGGTTTTTCCAGTTTGGACTTTACAAAATAATACTCCTCCGTTTTTTCCAGATAGCCGTTTTTTATCAACGCCCTGGCCTGTTTTTCCAGTTCCTTGACGGTCAAGCCCGCTTTCTTCGCCAAAACGGACGCGGACAGCTCTCCGTTTAGGGCGGAGAGTATAGTGTCGCTGGCGGCGGACAACGGGCGTTTTCTGGTCGGCGTTCCCTCACCCGTCCGTTTTTTATAGACGATCTTTTTGCCCAGCGACTCGCGCGGCCCTATCATCCTGAAAATTTCTCCGGGGGAGGCCATGTAATAGTCGGCGCACCAGAGCGCGAGTTTTACAAGCTCTTTCGGGAAAACGGGCGCGTCGTCCAACACCGCCTTTATTTCTTTCGTCTCCACTTCCGCGTCGCGAAACCCCAGAAAAACGCCGACGACGTCGCGGTTGCCGAAAGGGACGACCACGCGCGTTCCGGGCGAAAGCGTCTTTTCCCCCACCAGGGAGAACGAGTACGAAAAAAGCGTCCGAACCGGGAGGAAAACCGCCACGTCCGCGCATCGTTTCAAAGTCATTTTTAAAAACCCCCGTCTCCAAAATCTCCCGCCTTTTTTGTCGACGGGACAGTGAATTATATTAACCGTTTTTTTTACCTCCGGTTGTGTTTTCGTTTATGATTATTCGCGGAGGGGTGGCCGAGTGGTCTATGGCGGCGGTCTTGAAAACCGTTGAACGAAAGTTCCGGGGGTTCGAATCCCTTCCCCTCCGCCATAATAAAAAACGCCTCCCGAAAGGGAGGCTTTTTTTGTGGCTGGCAAGGAGGGATTCGAAGGCGAGCGAACAGCGCGACCGATAGGGAGTGCATCCCGGCAGGAAGCCGGGATAGTGAGCGAGGTGGGGTTGCGCAGGAGCCGACAGGAAGTCGGCGACGAAGTAACCGTTAATCCCTTCCCCTCTTCCCTTTTTGACTCCATGTGGCATTAATGCTACACTTGGGGCGTGCTAAAAACATATGAAGTATGTCTGTATTCTACCGAAGAAGGTGACACGCCGTTCATGGAATGGTTACGAGGTTTAAAGGATGTCAGGGGGCGAGCCGCCATTAGAGAAAGAATGGATAGGCTGGAAAAAGGGAATTTTGGCGAATGCAGACACATTGATGGCGCCGTTTGGGAACTCAAACTGACGATTGGCCCTGCGTACCGTATTTATTATTCGCTGGAAGGGCTAAAAGTGATTTTACTCCTTTGTGGTGGTGATAAAAGGTCTCAAGCAAGGGATATAGATAGGGCGAAAAGATATTGGATAGAATATAGGAGAAGGAAAAATGCCTAAAAAAGGAAAAAAACATCCGTTAACCGTAAGTTATCATGATGAACTAATTAAGGATCTTAAGAATCCCGAGGAAGCCGAGGCCTATCTTGCCGTCGCGCTTGAGGACGAGGAATGCCCGGAGATGTTCTTGGTGGCGTTGCGTAACGTCGCCGAGGCGCACGGCTGGGGCATGTCGAAACTTTCCGCCAAGACAAAGCTAAACCGGGAAAACCTTTATCGTATGCTCTCAAAAAAAGGAAACCCGAAAATGGACAACATTTCCGCGGTTCTAGGCGCTCTTGGCTTCCAACTAACCGTTAAACTTAAGAAGGCCGGTTGAGAAACAAAATACTCGTTGTTAGTTTTACCAGACCGTGAGTTTGGCTCTCACGCACTCTGCAACCTACTTGATAATTTTGCCAAAGGCCAGCCAATAGAGTGAAATGGACAAGCCTTCCCCTCCGCCGACTACGCCCTCAAGGGGCTCGCAACGCGGTTCCTTCCGGAAGATTTTGCGCGGTAAAGTTGGTCGTCGACGACCTTCACAAGCTCGTGGGTTGATTTATCCCTGCACGAAGGCTCCGTGGCGACACCGGCGCTGATGGTAACATGGTCGGCGACGAGCGACGCCTTGTGCGGCATACCCAGGGACGACACGCTTTGGCGCATCTTTTCCGCGAGATAAACCGCCCCCTTTAAGTCTATGCCGGGCAAAATTGCCAGAAACTCCTCCCCTCCGAACCTGGCAAGAATGTCGCCCGGCCTTTGAATGGTGCCCGAGAGCGCGTTTGCGACCGCCTTAAGACATTCGTCCCCCTGCAAATGCCCGTAAGAGTCGTTGTATGGCTTGAAATAATCTATGTCTATCATGATGAGGGAGAAAGGGGCCGATATCCTCGCGCACCTTCTCCATTCGGCGTCGAGATATTTATCGAGTTGCCTGCGGTTTGCCAGACCGGTCAGCCCGTCCGTCATGGAGAGGTTCCTTAGAAAATCGCTTTGCTCCTTCATCCTCAGATGGTTCTTAATGCGTGCCGCGACGATGAGAGGGCTGAATGGCTTGTTAATGAAATCAATCGCCCCGGCGGTAAGCCCGATCCTCTCGTCCTCCTCCGTTCTTTGCGACGAAATGAAAATAATCGGAATGTCCTCCGTCCTGGGATCGGCCTTGAGGATTCGGCAAACCTCGAAGCCGTCCATGTCATCAAGCCTTGCGTCCACGAGAACGACATCCGGATTCTGGGAGAATATTAGCTCAAGCCCCTTCATGCCGGTTGTGGCGGTCATGACGATGCAAAAATCCTTCAATATGTCGCTTAACTCAAGAATATTCTCCTGGGAATCGTCAATGATCGCCACAGACTGCGCGTGATGTTGAACATTGTCCATTGTTATAATCCGCTGTCTTTTTGAGAGTTAAATTATGAAAGACACTAGCCCCTAAGAACAGGTTAAATCCGCAATTATTAATAGTCAAGCCAAAGGCATAATAGCGATTAAATCTGGTGTACGCGGGTGCAATTCATCGACAAGATATAAGACTACGGCAGATAGCGCTTGACGCGCGGGACGAACTCCGCCGGGACTATCGGCTTCATTATGAAGTCGTTGGCCCCCAATTCGAAGGCGAAGGTCTTGTTGTCTATCGTTTTTTCCGTGGTGGGACTGCTGGAGCCTGTCAGCGCGGTGCTTACTATGACGGGAAGCTCGGTTATGGTATGCCATCTCCTCAACTCCCTTAGGAACTCAAATCCGTCCATTTCCGGCATGTTTATGTCGGTGATGACCAAAACGGGGTCGCATTCCACCAGTTTCTCCATCGCTTCCCTGCCGTTCCCGGCCTCGATGAAATCAACGTTGGATATCTTGATTATCTGCTCCTTCATCATAGCCCTGTGGACTTCCTGGTCGTCCACCAGCATGACCACCGGTTTCGCATCCGGGAACGTGGCGAAAAATGTCGTCCCCTCGGGGCCGGTCTCAACCCTCATATTGCCGCCGTGTGCCTTCATAATGTCCTCGCACAACGGCAGACCCAGCCCGGTGCCCGTTTCGCCCGCCGTGCCGACACCGGTGGTTTTCACGTCCGCCCTAAAAAGATCCGGCAATATTTTTTCCGGAATTCCCGCGCCGGTGTCCCTGACCGCCAAGGTTCTCGGCCCGGGGGCAAAAACGGTTACCGCGCCGCCTTGCGGGGTGAATTTAATAGCGTTGCTGACAAGATTCGCCAAAACCTCCCCTATGAGAGTCCGGTCGGCAAGTATGCGGATGTTGCGCGGAACATCGCTTCGAAGGGCAATCCCCTTCGCCTCGGCCAGCGGCCCGAGCTTGAAAAATGTCTCCTCGGCAATTGCAAAAAGGTAGAACACCCTCTTTTCCGGCTGAATGGATCCGGTCTGCAACCGGCTGATGTCCAGCAGTTTGTCTATCATCTCCAACAGACCGCTTGAGCTGTTATAAACGCGCGTGGACAGTTCGTGCATCAGTTTCATGTCGCTCTTTTCGTCCTGCGCCATTCGCATCAGTCCGCGTATGGCGCCAATCGGCCCCTTAAGGTCGTGCGAGACCAACGAAACAAACTTGTCTTTTAGCTTGGTGGCCCGTTCCGCCATTTCTTTTGAGACCTGCAGTTCCTGCGTCCGCTTTATCACCTGCGTCTCAAGCTCCTCTTTGGCGTTCTCAAGGTGGCGGCTGAGTTTAAGCTGGTTTTCCAAGGCCAGATGCTGGGCCGCCGTGCGCTCGGCCTGGATTATGGCTATGCGGTCGGCCAGCGCCAGCGACAGCAGGACAATCTCCAAGAGAAACCCCACCTCCATCACGTTGTCCGTAAAGAGGCCGTACGGCACCGCGCCCAACACACCCAGGATAAATATCGCCATGCCGACGATGGTCGAAATGGTGGAAACGACAAAGTATCGCGCGGCGCGATCCCCGCGCTTTAGGGCGGCCACGCCCGCGTAAAACAGCAGGAAGTCGAACACCAAGGGCGAGGCCTCCGTAAAGGCGCTGGCCGGGGCGAACATAGCCGAGGGCCACGGATAGATAAACGGAAGATAAGCCAAATGCGCGTATGCATACCATTTCATCGTCTTGTCCAGACGCGGCGCCCAGTTTTTTGTGTCTAGAAAATACCGGCCGAACATGATTCCGGTAATCTGCACGAGGCTCCCGAAGAGATGGTTGAAGCGACTTCCCCAAACCGGGCTGTCGGGCCACAAATATTGGAACGCGAACCCCTTTAACGAAAGGACGAGAAGCAACATGCTGGTGATGTAAAGAACGTACATGAGGTACGACTTGTCACGCAGGCTGACGTACAGCAGTAGGTTGTAAAGAAGCAGGGCGAGCGCGGCGCCGACGAACATGGCGATGAACGCATCGGTGTAGAAATCCACCCTCTCAAACGTGTCGCGCGTCGTCAGCATGAACGGAATCTGGAAGAGATCCTCCGACATGGCGCGAAGATAAACCGTCGTGCTCCCGCGAG
>Ga0315281_10000605_pt1 | contig 50442 bp, 44 predicted proteins | sample YL17G07_0_MG_FD_204540 | JGI IMG/M metagenome (GOLD analysis project Ga0315281, IMG submission 204540) | Sediment microbial communities from Yellowstone Lake, YNP, Wyoming, USA - YL17G07_0 | ecosystem: Environmental > Aquatic > Freshwater > Lake > Sediment | place: USA: Wyoming | collected...
GCCGCTCCGGGCACCTTTCTATTTCTTCTTAGGGCGGCTATTATAATCCGAACGGCTGTAGCTTTGAGTTGGTTTATTTTGAATGAGGCAAGACTATTAGGGAAGAGTTAAAGCGGAAGACTACACTTGCCGGCCACAAGGATCTTTTTAACGGTGAAATCGTGGGCTATGCGATGGGCGAGCGTATTACGAAGAATCTGGTCAGCCAGTCTTTGTTCCGAGCCGTAGCCGCAAAGCGTCCGGCAGAAGGCCTGATTCATCATTCAGACCGGGGAAGTCAGTATTGTTCCTATGAGTACCAGGAGTTGCTCGGACAGTTTGAAATGAGATCATCAATGAGCAGAAAAGGCAATTGCTACGACAATGCACCGATGGAGAGTTTTTGGGGAACGCTCAAGCAGGAACTTGTGCATTACAGACGCTACAGAACAAGGCAGGAAGCGATTCAGGAAATAACGGAATACATCGAAGTCTTCTACAACCGGGAGCGTCGACAGGCAAGGTTAGGCTTTCTATCCCCTGCGGCTTACATGCAAAAGTTCTATACTAAACGGCTGGCAGCATGAAAGCTTTGGTGTCTACTATTGACATCCGACCTCAAACCATGCTTGAGAATCCACGCGGTTATTTCAAGGCCCTTCGGAGGTTTGGGTTCAATGTCGCCATTTTTAAGATATTTTGTCATAAGGATATACCTGCCTTACTAATGGTCAGGATTACACTAAATATATCATAAAATTGAGATTACACATACCATTCTTATGGTGAATTTGCAAATGTAATGGGGGCTACTTTTTGATCAAGTCTTATTTACAGATAACGAAAAGCAACAACATTGCAAGGAATAATATTATAGTTGTAAAAATCCTGCTTCGCACAAACGCGAACCGTGCATGCAGATATCGCGCAGAGCGCACTGCTTCGCATATAGACAAGTTGTTCATTACCAGCTGCTTTACTTAAGAGGGCCGCGGAGGAGAAGAACGCAGAGAATCTTCTCGTTATTAAGTCAAAAGAGCTTGCAAAGAGCTACATCGAGAATTGGGAGAGGCATAAGGAGCATTCGGAGAGATACAAGGGGAGGTAGCGATACACTTGTGCTACCTATTTTAATTACCCTGTAAATACTCCATTTCTCTTTCCTGAAATATTATATTTTCGTTGACGCAAAAAAAGTCATGTGATAGTATCACGATACTATAAAGTGGAGCATTTATGAAGAGGAACATAGGTTTGTCATTCATAGTTTTCCTGGCGCTGCTTACGGTTATTGTTTCATGCACCGGGAGCGGGGGAGGAAATGACCCAGCTCCATCGCCTATTACAAGCACCCCGCCGACAGTCTCATCAACTATCCCTTCGAATGGTGCCACGAATATAGCTCCGAACGCGGCCATCACAGTCACGTTCTCGGAAGACGTTCAGGCTGGGACCGTTAACACCTCGACAGTCACGGTGAACGGTGTTGCGGGCACGGTGAACTTGAACGGTTCTACAGCCACATTAACGCCGAACTCTCCTCTCGCATATAACACCACGTACACAGGTAAGGTTACCGCGGGTGTAAAGGACCTGGCCGGGGAGGCTATGGCAGCGGATTACACCTGGTCGTTTACGACTGGGCAGAATCCGGACACCACGCCGCCGACAATAAGCTCAACTTCACCGGCGAATGTTGCAACCGGCGTCGCGGTGAACGCGGCAATTACGGCCACGTTCAGCGAGTCGATGCTCGCCGGAACGATCAGCACAGCGACCTTTACGGTGACCGGTGTTGCTGGAACAGTAAGTCTCAATGGCAATACTGCCACCTTCACTCCGTCAACTGCTCTGGCTTATAGCACAACTTACACTGCCAAAGTAACGACGGGCGTGAAAGACCTTGCGGGCAACTCCATGGCAGCAGATTACACTTGGTCGTTTACAACTGGTAGCGCACCCGACACGACTTCTCCCACGATAAGTTCAACCTCACCGGCGAATGTTGCAACCGGCGTCGCGGTGAACGCGGCAATTACGGCCACGTTCAGCGAGTCGATGCTCGCCGGAACGATCAGCACAGCGACCTTTACGGTGACCGGTGTTGCTGGAACAGTAAGTCTCAATGGCACGACTGCCACCTTCACACCATCATCTGATCTGGCTTATAGCATGACTTACACGGCTACAATAACGACAGGCGTGAAAGACCTTGCGGGCAACTCCATGGCAGCGGATTACACTTGGAGTTTCACCACCGGCAGCGCCCCCGACACCACTCCGCCGACGATAAGCTCAATCTCACCGACGAACGGTGCGACCGGCGTTGCAACAAACGCGGCAATTACGGCTACGTTCAGCGAAACGATGCTCGCCGGAACAATCAGCACCGCGACCTTTACAGTGACCGGCGTTGCCGGAACAGTAGGTCTCAATGGCACGACTGCCACCTTCACACCATCATCTGATCTGGCTTATAGCATGACTTACACGGCTACAATAACGACAGGCGTGAAAGACCTTGCGGGCAACTCCATGGCAGCGGATTACACTTGGTCGTTCACGACCCAGGCGGATCCGAACCCGGGCCCGACTCCATGGACATTACCGCTCACCAATTCCGGAACTAAAGCTATCGTCAACAAAGTTGACAGCGCTGGTAATCGGATTGTTGTCGGCATCACCGATGGTAGCTTCTCGGGTTTCACCAGCCAAGGTGGCAATGATATTTTTGTGGTGAAGTATGACCCGAGCGGCGTCGAGACATGGCACAAACAGTTTGGCACGCAATATGACGATACAATGGCCTCGTGGTCGTTGGCCGTTAGCCCAAATGGAGACATCTCTGTTCTTTGGGTAGATGGACAAAGTACACAATATGTTTATTCGTTTAATGTTAATGGTAATGAGATTAAAACGTTTATTTCTCCGGCTGGCCCAAACGGTATCGCCGCTGATAATTCAACTGTGTATGTTTCTACTGGCTATGGCACTATAGTGAAAGTTGATAAAGCCACTGGAAGTATTAGCTGGACTTGGCAGGCGCAATTTGGAGGTCAAACCAGCCTTACTAACATTGTAATCAGCGATAATTATGTTATTGCTATGGGCGATACCGATGGGGCAGTATCTGGCTTTACTAATTTCGGCATGAACGACGCCATATTAGTGATATTAGATGTCCAGAAGAATTTTATCTGGGCGAAGCAGGTGGGGACTGCCGACATGGACACAGGGCTTGGTCTAGCCGTCGACTCTTCTGGTATATATGTCGGTATTAGGGCTAGCGTAGGTGGGTTCAATCAAGGATATTACCGACTCTTGAAATATGGTTATAACGGTAATGATATTTGGTCGAAGGACTATACGCAGTTTGCGGGAAGTCCCTGGACCATGGTATCGGATGAAACATCAGTCTACGCCGCCGGGGATGCCGGTCTGGTAAAAATGTCAACAACTGACGGAACAATTCAAAAATCCGTTAGTGGTTACAAGAGATCCGTTGACATCAACGGCAACGACCTTTATGTGACGGATGATAGCAATAATATCACCCCTTACAACAAGGACACGTTGGAACAATATTAAGTTCCCAGTAAAGGGATTCGGGCTCGCTTTTGCGGTAAAAACCCCGCTCCGCTCAAACGCGCACTGCGCCCAGGAACACGTCGCAGAGCGCACCGCTTCGCACGAGGCGGCTCGGCTCCGTCACCACGGCTTCTCCACTTCGCTCCGCCTAGGCTCCGCGCACTCCGCGAAGACCCGCTCCGATGCGCTACGCCCGCTTCGCTCCGTTCCGTGCACCGTCGTGCCTTCGCCTCGCATTATTGATAACACCTGCTCCGCGTAAACGCGGACTTCGCCACAGGTCGGCGAAGACCGCACGCTCCGCAAGCGGTGGCCGGACATCCGCAGCAAGGCAGGGGAGACGCCTTCCTGCGGATGACCGGCATTTGTGAAGCATGATAGAACCAAAAGCTTTATCATAGCGCTCCGCTTCGCTCTGCTCACTGGCCGGCAGGCGCGAAAAGGCACGCGCGAGGGTAAGACCAATACGTTCGATAGAATCTTGACCGTCAGGAGCAACGCAAGGACATCGCCATTCCCGCTGCCTGGTATCGCCACCGACGAACTCGCCGGGCACCGGATGCGTCGCCGCTTCGCGACCGATCGCACCCGACGCCCAGCTCGCAGCAACCGACGACAAACCAACGGCTCCGGGGCACTACGCAGCACCCCCCCGCCGTCCCCCTCCCCCCTGGACCCCCCAACCCCCCGGCATCCCCCCCCCTCTTCGGAACTCCCAGGGGGGCGGGGGCACTCTTGGGGGGGAGTTGCTGCGCCGTCCGACCCTCCGGCGCCCTACGGGCTACGTGCCCCGACCCCCGTCGCGGAAGACCGTTTAGCGCCGGGGGCAACACCTCAAAACCACACCTCGGGGGTTACGCACATATAGGCAAACATGGTTGGTGCAAATAACAAAAGCGCACCAACCAGACATGCCAGGCTTCACCCCCGAACCCCCGGGGTCGCAACAGTCATTCGCTTTGCAATAAAAACCGCAAAGCGAACGCCCGTTGCTCCGTGGAAGTACATCTTCTATCCATCAATTCAACAACAACTACAGCAACAGCAACGTCAGCAGCAACGTCAACACCAGCGTCATACGGCAACACCCGCTACACTCGCGCCCGGTGGGTTCCGTCGTGCCCGCAATGCGCTTAATGCTCCTTGGTGTTCGGCCTGGGTTCGGCTATCCCACGGCGCCGCAAACGCGCGGCACGGGCAGACCTTGTCTTAACGCTCCGCTTCGCTACGCTTTCTGGTTGTGTTTGCCCGCGTCGCATGCGCGGCTTGTCCGGTGTTCCAACGCGCTCAGGCAATCGCGCTGAGCGGGCACTCCTACACCCACACGGTCGTTCGCTTCGCTAATCCCCCCGCCCAACCCCGCGAAGAAACGGAAGACGATAACGACAGCCTCCCGCCTCTTCGCTTCCCGTCTGCCCCCAGGGGCTCCCCGCATCCTCCGCCGAAAGACAAACCATGAACCCTGTGTGGTATCAGGCTCGTGCCTCTGCTTCGCTCCGGCACCAGCCTGTCTGTTTGCTCGGTCATGCGCCTTGCGTGAACCGGCAACGCTCACGCCCTCGCTCGATCTCCCGCCCACCCGCCGCGCGTCAAAGACTGCCTCACTACCTCGGTCACTCGATTTGCAGTGACTGGCAACTCTCGCGCCCTCCTTCGATCGGCAGACTTCGCCGCGCTCCCATCCGCCCTCTCTGGGCTCCCCGAAGACGAAGCCGGAACGCGAAGCGGGGCGCGCAGCGCGTAGCGCAAGCTGCTCGAAAGGTCAGGGTCTTTTCTGATAGCGGCAACGACAACGGCCCGCCTGCGACTTTTCATGCCGTGCAAGAAGCGCAGTCGTCATGCCAGGGAAAGAAACCCTGTCATGCCGACCGCATCTCCTTCTTGGCGCACGTCCTGAAAAGCCAAGTGAATCGCAGTCGGATTTATCTACCTAACCCCGCTGCCCCTGTGCTGTTGAGGGCAGCGGGTTCAGGTTTTGTTTTTGGAATACAAAAACACAATCAAAAATCAAAGGAGGTGTCTTGTGGAAGAAGTCGTTGAAGTTCTCAACAAAGTTGTCGGTTCATCGGGTTGGTGTGAGGTCGGCCCGGAGTGTGCGGCCTGTGGCGGTTGTTCGCTTGCGTTGCTCTTTCCGGTCGATCCGCAGGCGTCTTTTCGTTTTTCAGAATCTAAAAAAAATTATAGATCAAAAGGAGGTAATACAATGGACAAGCAGAGCATAGAAGGGTGGGGCGTGATCCACACATACACGCGTGAACAGGCGATCGCTGATGGGCAACTGATCGACGTAAGCGAGACGCACGAGGCCCGCGAGGCGGGCTATAAGGTTCCTGTGTGTCTGACTGTGGGCGTGCATGCACTTGTGCAGGTGCCGGAGTCTCTCGGCGGGCAGCAGGATTATAGCGGGCGGTTATGGGATACGCTGTTTCTGGCAGCGGTGGCTTTCAAACGGGCAGAGGATAAGACTCTCGTGCCCTTTGAAGTGGTCTATCAGACTGATTCGCGTCGGCGCTCTACCGTTGCTCTCTGGCTCTGCTTCTCTGAATACGAGGGCTTTACGATTATGCTGCCGGAGGAGTATTGAAATTATCCCCTTGACAAGGGGGCTGCTTTTGTGTAAGCTATAACGAACGTAAAGGGAATAGGTGGTGCATGATGGAGGTCAAAGTTTTGATGCGGAACGAAGAAGGTAAGCCGCTTGCTGTTACCTGCAAAGTCTGCGGTAAGTTCACGCTGGACACGCTTTACTTTCGCTGTGCTTCCTGTACCTTTGACCAATTCATGCGCTCTTTTTTTGCCCCAATGGTAAGCCATAGCGAACAAACAACGACCAAGGAGGAAGATCATGTTTCAAAAAGCTGAACGGAAAAAGGCAAGATTACGACTGGCGCTTTGCGGCCCAGCAGGCAGCGGCAAGACCTTTAGTGCGCTCAAAATCGCCCAGGGCATCGGTGGACGGATCGCGCTGATTGACACGGAGCACGAAAGCGGTTCGCTCTATGCCGACCTATGCGAATTCGATACCGCATCCCTCACCCCGCCCTATACTCCCGACAAATACCGAGAGGCAATCGCCGCTGCAGAGGCGGCAGGTTATTCAGTTCTCATCATCGACAGTTTTTCCCATGCATGGGCAGGTGAAGGCGGACTTCTTGACATGCACGACAAAGCCGCTGCCGCTTCGCGGAGCGGGAACAGCTTTACCGCATGGCGAGAAATCACGCCGCAGCACAACGCCCTTGTAGAATCCCTCCTCGGTGCACGGCTCCATGTTATCGCAACACTCCGGACAAAAACGGCCTACGACCTGATTGACGACGGGAATGGCAAGAAGAAGCCCGTCAAGATCGGTCTTGCGCCGGTTCAGCGTGAGGGAGTGGATTACGAGTTCACGTCAGTATTTGACCTCAGCATTGATGGTCATGTTGCCACGGCAACGAAGGACCGCACCCGTCTCTTCGACGGTATGCATTTCGTTCCGAGCGTTGAGACAGGTCAGGCGCTTGTGAACTGGCTGGAGACCGGCGTTGACGCTGACGCGAGGGCAGCAGCTGCGCGGGACGCGCTCGCTGCCCGGATCAGCGCGATCGATAATCTGTTCGAGTTCCGCAACTGGTGGAAGAAGCACCAGACGGAGATTGACGCGCTTCCTCTTATTGACCGGACTATCATCATCGCGCTCAAGGAGCGGAGAAAAACCGAGTTGGAGAAAGGAGAAGTAAAAGATGGCGCACTTGTATGAATTGAGCAATGAGCTTGCGGTGATTAACGACGAGATCATCAGCGCGGACGGTGAGCTGACCCCGAACCTGGAGGCGCGGCTTGATTCCGTTGCGCTCGACTTTCGCGCGAAGTCTCAGGGTATTGCAAAATGGACACTCGACATTGTGGGTGTCGAATCCATGATTGAAACGGAGATAGCGAGACTCCAGCGCAAGAAGCGCGTCGCGGAGAATCTCCGGACGCGGCTTATGGCGTATATCAAGGGCTGCATGGAGCAGGCAGACCTACAGAAGATCGAATCCCCGACGATCACGCTTCGCATTCAGAAGAACCCTGCGAGCGTGGAGATACTCGCGGAGGATCAGCTCCCAGCGAAGTTCATCCGCATCAAACAGATCACGGAATTGGACAAGACCGGAATGCTGGCGGCACTCAAGAATGGTGAGGACGTACCGGGTGCCCGGCTCGTCACTGAGAGAACTCATCTTCGCATCAGATAGGAGGCAAGGATTGGAACAGAAAACGCTCTGGATCATCTACATAAACCCTGAATACCCGAAATGCGGCGACATGTTCACCGCTGTCAAGACTACGCCGAGAAACTTGGAAAAGGATATTACTTTCGTCAAGTCGCAGCATTCATGCCAGGTCTTCATCGCGCAGGGGGTCGCGCTTCGATGATGGACGGTTCGTTCGACCTGGACTTTCATTGTCCGGCTTGCAACATGGCCTGGCTCGTTACCTGCCGCGTGGACAACGCGGACGGCTGCGCGGTGCCATGCCATAAGCCCGAGACGGAGTGTCCGCTCTGCGCCGAGTCCGGCGAGATGGGAAGAAGGAGGATAACAAAAGCATGAATCCGCTTGGTGTGTTTTCCAACAACATTCTGGTCGCGGCAATAAGCGCTTGGTGGCTTTCTCAGAGCGCCAAAGTGCCGCTGACCTATTTCAAAACCCATAGATGGGACTGGTCACTTCTTTTCCGCATAAGTCCGGGTGGTATGCCGAGCGCTCACTCCGCAATGGTCGCAGCTGCGGCCCATGCGGTCGGGCTGTACATCGGGTACAACACCCCCACCTTTGCCACCGCTTTTGTTCTGGCAGTCATCGTCATCTACGATGCCAGGGGCGTTCGGCTCCAGGCCGGGAAGCATGCCCGCATCATCAATCTCATGACACCGGAACGAGACGAGCCATTGCAGGAAGTGATCGGCCATACACCGAAAGAAGCATTCGTCGGAGTTCTCGTCGGAATCGCTACGGCTCAATTCGTCTGGTTCGTGTGGAGATAGAAAAAAGGAGGAACAATGAAGATATACGATCTGCTTTGGAAGAGGGCCGAGGATAAGAACGGAAAGGCGAGATGGGAGAAGGTCGGCGTCCTGATGGATAAGGACGACGGCAAGAAGTCGGTCAAGATCGACCTCGTACCGGCAAGCGGCTGGGATGGTTGGCTTGTTGTGGCGGAGCGCAAGCCGAAAGACACGATCAGCGAACAACACACCGCGCCTCTTGACGAGGGCGAAATACCATTTTAAGAGGAGAGAACGAAATGCAGAATTGTAATTATGTGGCACAGAGGGACGCGCTGATTCCGCGTGCTGTCGCACACGCGAACAAGGCGGCGGGAGCCAATCCCGCCAGCAGCGCAGGACGGGATGCGTGGAACCGGGCCTATCACTCGAAAATGAATGATCTTGCGCGGAAGCTTGATCCGCGTGAATTACACAAAAACAGTTGCGGAGTGCGAAGCGGGAGAAACCAATAAGAGGGATAGCATGGTGAGTGTGAATGTGCAGCGGCTGCATAAATCAGTTGGGGTTCCACCTGGGAAACGGCTTTTTAACATCAATGAAGCCGCTCTCTATCTCGGCAGGTCGGTTTGCGCTTTAAGAGAGATGGTGTGGGCGGGCAAGATACCCATCGTGCGTGACGGGAAAAGAATACTGCTCGATATTCATGATATGGATGCCTGGATAGAACGGAGTAAGACACAAATTACATGCTGAAGAACGGGTGTTGACTTATAGGCTAATCGCCTATATAGTAATGTCATGACACCCGCAGCGCTGAAAAAGTGGAGAAGCAAAAACGGTTACAGCCAGGGACGGCTCGCCAAAGTCTTGTCCGTGGACGTGATGACTGTCAGCAGGTGGGAGCGGAGTGTCGGAAGAATACCGCCATTCCTGCACTTGGCCCTTGAGTGCATGGAAATGAAAGGGGGTGAACCGGCACACGCAAAGGGTTCAAAAACGAAAATGAAAAGGAGGTAAAAGGGATGGGCTCGATTTATCAACGAGGCGGTGTGTATTGGATTAAATACTACCGCAACGGCAAGCCCTACCGCGAAAGCTCGAAGTCCACCAAGATCGGCGTAGCCAAGCGTAAGCTTGAGATCAGAGAAGGCCAAAAAGCAGAAGGCAGGTTTTTTGGACTCAAGGTTGAGAAGATACTTATTGACGAGCTGGCTACGGATTTAATCAATGACTACAAGCTGAACGGTAAAAAATCCCTCGGACGAACCATGAACAGCATTAAACATCTTGAAGAGCGTTTCTTTGGAATGAGAGCCGCTGATGTTTCGACAAGCGACATAGAACAGTATATCGCCGACCGTCAGGCAGCTGAGGCAAGCAACGGGACTATCAACCGTGAGTTGTCCGCGCTCAAAAGAATGTTTACGCTGGGAGTCAGACACACACCACCGAAAGTCATCAGGCCACCCTATATCCTCAAATTGAAAGAGAGCAACATCAGAACCGGATACTTCGAGCACTATGAGTATCAAAAGCTCAAGGAGGCACTCCCTGATTACGTGAAGGCCGTTTTTACGACCGGCTATTACACGGGAATGAGAAGAGAGGAAATATTATCTCTCACCTGGAACAAGGTAAACCTCATCGAAGGCAAGATCATGCTCGAAGCTGGAACAACCAAGAATGATGAAGCCCGAATCATCTATCTTACCGGTGAGCTGTATGAAGCTATTCTGAGGCAGAAGACTCAGAGAGACGAGAAGTGTCCCGCGTGTCAGTACGTGTTTTTCCTGAATGGTCATCGTCTCAACGATTTTCGGGATTCATGGGAGAGCGCTTGCAAGGCCGTTGATTTAGAGGGCAAGCTATTCCATGATCTCCGAAGAACGGCGGTGAGAAACATGATTCGCAGCGGCGTGCCCGAGCGAGTGGCAATGAAGATTTCCGGCCACAAAACTCGATCAGTATTTGACCGCTACAACATCGTGAACGAGGCGGACCTCAAGCTTGCATCACAACGAGTCGTTGCGATGCATCAGGAATTCGAGAAGGCACACGCGCAGGCACACGACGGGCACAATTTAGGCACAATTTCGGGATAGGCGGGTTTTTTAGGGGATGATAATTCGGACAGGTAGGCTCTAACTGATTGAAAAAGAATGGTGCCGGCGGTCGGAATCGAACCGACATGGTCTTGCGACCGGAGGATTTTGAGTCCTCTGCGTCTACCAGTTTCACCACGCCGGCACGGGCTAAAAGTTACACTAACCTTCTTTTGCTGTCAAGCAAAAAGGCTTGCAACTTCCGGCCCGGATTTGTATAATACTTTTCTATGCTCACGGGCTATAACACCGATTTCAAATTTCAGGGGAAGATCTACCACTGCCAGACCGAGGACGGCGGGACCAACAATCCTTATATAACCTCGCTCTTATATCTCCAGGGCGCTATCCTTGCCTCGCGCAAGACCAGCTACGCCGATATCCTCAAGGCGGACTGTCTTGATGAGGTGGTGCGCGAGCTGATGATGGCGCAGCACAAGCAGATGATCCGGGACCTGATGAAGGGCAAGCTGAACCAGAATAACGCCCCTCACGAAGCCACCTACACATCATCGACCGGTCCCGCGCCCGCGCTGGACGCGCCGGCCCGGGCTGAAGAAAAAACAACTCCGCCGCCGTCGCCTCCGTCCAGGGAGCCGGAAAAGGGAAAAGGCCTCGACGATATTATCCTGGACTTTCTCGCCCAGGAACAGCAAGACCGGGAAAAGAAGTAGTCCTGAAACAACCTGGCGCCGCAGCTACCCGCGCGACAGGCGCGTTTAAAAAGATACCGGCGCTTTTCTTTGTGAATAGTATGTCTTTCGTGGTTGCACATTACACTATGGTCCACTCAGGAGCAGGAGGAGAAGCGCATGGCGGCATCAAAAGAGCAGTTGAAGACATTGACGGAAAAGGCCAGACGGGTCCGGATCGACATCCTGAAGATGCTGACCGAATGCGGATCCGGCCACACCGGCGGCAGTTTGTCCGCGGCTGATATCGTGACGGCGCTCTACTTTTACAAGATGAAGTACGATATGAAGAAGCCGGACTGGACGGGCCGGGACCATTTTATCCTCTCGAAGGGACATGCCGCTCCGCTCCTGTACACGGTGCTTGCGCACGCGGGGTTTATCGAGCATGCGGAGCTTTGCACACTCCGGAAGCTCGGCTCGCGGCTCCAGGGCCATCCGGACAGCAAGTATGTGCCGGGCGTCGAGATCTCCACGGGTTCGCTGGGCCAGGGCCTGTCCGTGGCCAACGGCATTGCGCTGGCGCACAAGCTCGACAAGACGCCGAACCGGGTGTACGCCCTGCTCGGCGACGGCGAACTGCAGGAGGGCCAGGTCTGGGAAGCGGCCATGACCGCGGCGCACTACAAGCTCGACAACCTCTGCGCGCTCGTGGACAACAACGGGCTCCAGATCGACGGGCCGGTTGCCAGGGTGATGGGCGTGGAGCCGATCACGGACAAATGGCGCGCCTTTGGCTGGGAAGCGCTCGACATCGATGGCCATGATATGGCTGCCATCACGTCCGCGCTCGACAAGGCTGAAACAATCAAGGGAAAGCCGACCATGATTGTTTGCCGCACGGTGAAGGGCAAGGGCTCGAAGCAGTTCGAAGGCAAGGTGGAGTTTCACGGGACCACGCCGTCGAAGGAAGAGCTCGAGATAGCGTTGAAAGAGTTGTCGGAAGAAACGGTGTGTAAATAGTGTCAGTGCGGAGTGGCGAGTGCGGAATGCGGAATAGCTGAAGTATGCTTGCCGTTTCACTTCGCACTCCGAACACCGTACTCCACGCTTGATTGGGGGGAATGTGACTAAGATAGCGACACGAGATGCATACGGGGACGCGCTGGCGGCCCTCGGAAAAAAACGGGAGGATGTGGTGGCGCTGGACGCGGACCTGTCGGGTTCGACGAAGACCTCTAAATTCGCCAAGGCGTTCCCGGACCGGTTCTTCAATATCGGGATCGCCGAGCAGGACATGATGGGCACGGCGGCCGGATTCGCCGTAGCCGGCAAGCTGCCGTTCGCGAGCACCTTCGCGGTGTTCGCGACGGGCAGGGCCTGGGAGCAGATACGGCAGTCCATCTGCTATCCGAACATGAACGTGAAGATCGTGGCGAGTCACGCGGGCATTACCGTGGGCGAGGACGGCGGCTCGCACCAGTCCGTCGAGGACATCGCCCTGATGCGCGTACTTCCGCACATGACCGTGATAGTCCCCGCCGACGGGCCCGAGACAATGCAGGCCATCGAGGCCGTGGCCGAGCACAAGGGCCCCTGCTACGTGCGTGTGGGACGGAACAAGGCGCCGACGCTCTTTGGCGATGATTACCGGTTCAGGATCGGCAAGGCCCACGTTTTCAACAAGGGCAGGGACGCCGCCATCATCGCCACGGGCATCATGGTTGCCGAGGCGATCAAGGCGCGTGAGCTGCTGAAGGCCGAAGGGATCGACGCGGGTGTGATCAACATGTCCACGATCAAGCCGCTCGATGTTGACGCCATAATCGGGGCCGCGAAGCACAGCGGCGCAATCGTGACCGCCGAGGAGCACTCGATCATCGGCGGCCTGGGCGGCGCCGTGGCCGAGGTGCTTTGCGAATCCGCACAGGTCCCGATGGCGCGCATCGGCGTCAAGGACGCCTTTGGCACGTCTGGAGACCAGGAAGGGCTTCTGAAGCATTACGGTATGTCGGCGGGCGATATTGTTTCCGCGGTCAAAGAAGTTATTAAGAAGAAAAAATAAACAGCGCGGCGTCTTTCGGCAACGAGGCCCGTATCGTCACGTGGTAACGTGAATCAATCAGGCGCGAAGGACGCGAGACGAAAACCGAAACGGGCCTCGTTGCCATGCGACGCCCCTGTTTCCCATACTATGATCCAGCTTTATCAGGTGACAAAATATTATGAAGGTATTCCCGCTCTGCGCGACGTGAGCTTCACCGTGGACAAGGGCGAGTTTGTTTTCGTCACCGGCCCGAGCGGCGCCGGCAAGTCCACACTGCTCAAGATACTTTTCTGCGCCGAACAAGCGGACGAGGGACGGATCGTCATGCAGGGCATGAACACTTCCCGGTTGAAATCCTCGACCATTCCCTACCTCAGGCGTAATATTGGGTTCGTGTTCCAGGACTACAAACTCCTCTCCCACAAGACAATTTTTGAAAATATCGCGCTCGCGCTCAAAGTGGTGGGCACATCCCCCGGCGAGCTTGAGCGGCGGGCGCGCCAGGTGCTCAAGAAGGTCGGGATGGAAAATAAGGGCCACTTGACGCCGCCAAAGCTCTCGGGTGGAGAGCAGCAGAAGGTCGCCGTGGCCCGCGCGCTCGTGAACGAGCCCCAGGTGCTGCTTGCCGACGAGCCCACGGGCAACCTGGACCCCCAGAGCGCCCAGGAGGTGTTCCGCCTGTTCAAGGACATCAACATGAAGGGCACGACCGTGCTGGTGGCCACCCACGACTGGGAAACGGTGCGGAAGATGCAGCGCAGGATCATCCAGATGGAGGGCGGAAAGGTTATTGACGACGGCAGCCATTTCCAGCGGCCGGTTTTCCCTCCCCTGTCGAAGCCGGACGCGGGAGCGGCCGAAACGACGCTTGAGGAGAGAGCGCCGTGAAGGGATACGGCCTGTTCTATTTTATCGCCGAGGCTTTCCGCGGACTCCGCGCCAACAGCCTTGTGAACCTCCTCGCGGTGGGCACGATCAGCATGGCCATGCTGCTCGTGGGCTTTTTTCTGATCGTGTTCCTGAACCTTCAGGCCGCGGTGAATTCCCTGGGGGACCGCCTCGAGATGTCCGTGTACCTGAAGGACGGGCTGACGGAGCAGGAGAAGGATTTTATTCAGCACCGGATCAAGATGGAGCCGGGCGTGAAGAAAGTGAGCTATCTGTCCAGGGCCGAAGCGCTTCAGTTGTTCAAAAAGGAGTTGAAGGGACAGGAGACGCTGATCCAGGGTCTGGCTGAGAACCCGCTGCCTGATTCCTATGAGCTCGCCTTTGACAGCCGTTCAGTTGACGCGGAGCGGCTTGAGGTCCTGGCCGGGAATTTTTCCGAATATCGGGGAGTGGAAGACGTGTCCTACGGGAAAGAGGGCGCCAGGGTGTTGGCGGGCGTTTACACCGCGATCACCTATGGCGGAATGGCGCTGGCCGTTCTGCTCGGGGTTACCGTGGTGTTCATCATATCCAATTCGGTCCGGCTCGCGCTATACTCCCGGGGCCAGGAGATCGAACTGATGCAGTGGATCGGGGCGACCCGGGGCTTCATTCAGGGGCCGTTCCTCGTTGAAGGCATGATGCTCGCCATGCTTGGCTCGGCGCTTGCCATCGGCATTCTTGGGGGTGTGTACTATGCGCTGCCGCGGGAGGTCGTCCTTTTTCTGTCGCGGTCAAATGGGCTGGACTTTCTGCCGCTTTCGGTGGTAGCATGTATGATAATCGGCGGCGGCGTGCTCGGCCTTGCAGGCGGGCTGGTCTCGGTCAGCAGGTTCCTGGAGTAGCGCGTGGGGACGACGACCGCCACCCGCGTTCTTCCGCTCGTTGTTCTGCTTGCGCTTTGGTCGGTCGGCCCTTCCGCAGCCGCAGCCGCGGACCGGCCGGCCGATAAACAGCAGCTTCAGCGCCTCAAGCGCGAGATGAGCGAGAAAAAAAAGGAACTGAAACGGGCGGACCGCAAAGAGCGTTCGATCCTCTCGGAGCTCGAAACGATCGAACGGGGCATCCAGACCGGAAGCGAGGAACTCACCGGCCAGAAGAAGCGGCTGAGCGCTTCCGAGGCGGCGCTTCTGGAGGTCGAACAGAACAACACCGCTCTCAACCGTGAGCTTTCCGAGCTGAAGCTGTACTACAGCCGGCGGCTTCGGGCGCTCTACAAGTTGGGCCGGGGCGGGTATGCCGTTGCAATACTTTCTCCGGATGGGCTGGGCCGGACGCTGAAGCGGATCAAGTATCTCGGCATGATAGCCGACCGGGACCGGGTGATCATAAGGGAGTACGGCAATGCCCTGAAAAAGCTTGCGGCGCGGCAGGCGGAGCTCGCAGAGAAAAAAAATGAGCTGCTTGCCCGCCGGCGGGTGGTCGCCGCAAAGAAGGCGGAGCTCGAGGCGCGAAAACTGAAGAAAGCCGTCATCCTTGCGAGCGTGCGAAATGAGAAGGGCCAATATGAGCAGTCCCTGCGCGAGATGGAGGAAGCGTCGGCCAGTCTCTGGGCCATGATCAAGAAGGCTGAACAGCGGAAAAGGGACGCAAAAGGAACCCCTCCTGTTTCCCGACAAGGTCGCGAAACCGCGGATCGAGACAGGACCCGGCTCCCGTGGCCCCTCGAGGGACAGGTGCTAACACGATTTGGCATGCAACGCCATCCCCAGTTCGGCACCATGGTATTCCGCAGGGGGATCGAGATCCAGGCGCGCGAAGGGGAATCGGTCCGAGCGGTGCGCGACGGTCAGGTGGCGTATGCGGATTGGTACAAAGGCTACGGGAAGCTCATGATTCTTGACCACGGAAACGGTTTCTACACGCTCTACGGCAATCTCTCGCGGCTGGACCTGAACAAAGGCGACCAGGTGGTCAGGGGGCAGGCGCTCGGACTGGCGGGCGAGACCGGCAGCCTGAAGGGATCGAAGCTGTACTTCGAGATACGCCGGAACGGCGAGGCCCAGGACCCGATCCAGTGGTTGGCTAAGAAGTAAGTTGAAAATTGATAATGAAAAATCGTTTTACTGCTGATACTTTTTCAGGAGAGTTATTATGCAGAACCATCTGGAGGATGATGACATGATACGGATCAACAAAAAGAATGTTTTAATGGCCGCGCTGATGCTGCTGCTGATCGGCGTCTTGATCGGTCAGGGTTTTGTGCAGGCCAAGCCCGATACCTATGAGGAACTGAAGACCTTCACTCAGGCACTCGAGCTTGTCAGGCGCAACTACGTGGAGGATCCAAACTCCAAGGAGCTGATGCAGGGCGCCATCCGGGGCATGGTCTCGAGCCTCGATCCTCATTCATCCTATATGAACGAGCGGTCGTTCAAAGAGATGAACATGGACATCAAGGGAGAGTTTCAGGGCGTCGGGATCCAGATCGGGATCAAGAACCAGCAGCTCACGATCATCGCCCCCATCGAGGACACCCCCGGGTTCCGCGCGGGACTTGCAGCCGGGGACAAGATCATGAAAATCGAGGATGACTGGACCAAGGACATGACGATTGAGCAGGCTGTGGACAAGATGCGCGGCCCCAAGAACACGAAGGTGCGTATTCTGATCTACCGAGAGGGATGGGACAAGCCGAAGGAGTTCAAGATCACGCGCGATGTCATCAAGGTGATGAGTGTGAAGTCCGAGATGCTGGACAACGAGATCGGTTATATCAAGATCATCCAGTTTCAGGGGCAGACCGCCGAGGAGCTCGAAAAAGCCTTGAAGGGCCTGGAGGCAAAGGGGATCAAAAAACTGGTCCTCGATCTGCGGAACGACCCGGGCGGACTCCTCGACGCGTCCGTGGACGTAAGCAGCAAGTTTCTGCCCAAGGATTCGCTCGTGGTGTATCTCCAGGGCAGGTTGAAGACCGACCGGAAGGACTTCCTCACCAGCGGACCGGAAACGCCCCGAGAGTTCCCGATTGTCGTGCTTGTGAACACGGGGAGCGCGAGCGCCTCTGAGATCGTTGCGGGAGCATTGCAGGATTCAAAGCGCGCGGTGATCGTGGGTACGCAGACCTTCGGCAAGGGATCGGTCCAGACAGTATTCCCCCTCGAGGGCGGAGGTGGTATCCGGCTGACGACGGCAAAGTATTACACCCCGAGCGGCCGCTCGATCCAGAACGTGGGCATATCACCGGACATCGAGGTGAAGCTGCCTACGGTAAAAGAGGCGAAAGAGGGGAGTACTGATTCGCTGCACGTGGTCGTGCGCGAGAAGGACCTCGACCGCCATCTGCGGAACGATACGATCAAAGAGGAGAAGAAAAAAGAAAAGCCTGAAACGCCTGCCATTGAAGACGATTTTATGATGGAAGTTACTCCGAAAGAAAAGAAGGACGACATCCAGATACAGAAGGCCGTTGAGATACTAATGTCGGCAGTGAAGGCCGAGGACGTGTTCAAGAATATTCCAGCTACGGCAAAGTCGGGAAAATAGAAGAAGAGACCTGAGAATAAACGCTAACGAATTGGAAAAGCAGGGATATCTTCCCTGCTTTTCTTTTTTGTAATTGCTTAAGGACAATAGAACCGAGTTCACCCCGCTAAAAAATTCTATTTTAAACGGGCTTTTTAAATTACTTTAAAAACCAGTAATTCTTCAATTTATGACTAAAATCATCTTGTTTCTGGTTGGAATTGACTTAAATGGTAAAATTCAGGGTTTGCTTTTTTTTGCCCTCAGCCCTATATTAGCACTCGCCATAAACGAGTGCTAAATTTTCTGCTATAATGAAAACTACAATCCACGAAAGGAGTTGAGCATATGAGTGTCAAATTCAAGCCATTGAAAGACAGGGTGTTTGTAAGCTACACAGCGGAACTGGAGAAGACCGCAGGTGGTCTGTATATTCCAGACTCCGCGAAAGAGAAGCCGCAGAGCGGCAAAGTTGAGGCTGTTGGTGACGAGGTGAAGTCCCTCAAGGTCGGCAACAATATCCTCTTCGATCGGTACTCCGGCTCCAAGATCAATCTCGACAATGTCGAGTACCTGATCGTGAAAGAAGAAGACGTGCTCGGCGTTCTGAACTAAGTTTCCGGATGGCTTCCGTATCGGAATAAACAAATAACGTATTGCATTTAATTAGGAGGAAATAATATGGCAAAACAGCTAATGTTCGACCAGGATGCGCGTGCGGCGATCCTGAAGGGCGTGAACGTTCTCACGGACGCCGTAAAAGCGACGCTCGGTCCCAAGGGCCGCAACGTCATGATAGACAAAAAATTCGGCGCTCCGACCATCACCAAGGACGGCGTGACCGTGGCCAAGGAGATCGAGCTGAAGGACCCCTATGAGAACATGGGCGCCCAGCTCGTGCGCGAGGTTGCCTCCAAGACCTCGGACGTGGCCGGCGACGGCACCACGACCGCAACGGTCCTGGCCCAGGCCATCTACCGTGAAGGTATGAAAAACGTCACTGCGGGCGCAAATCCCATGGACCTGAAGCGCGGGATCGAGAAGGCCGTTGAAGCGGTCATCGCGAACCTGAAGAAAAACTCCAAGCTCATTGTTGACAAGAAGGAGATCGCCCAGGTCGGCAGCATCTCAGCGAACAGCGATGCCACCATCGGCGACTTGATCGCCGATGCTGTTGACAAGGTCGGCAAGGACGGCGTCATCACCGTGGAAGAGGCAAAGAGCATGACAACCAGCCTTGATGTGGTCGAGGGAATGCAGTTTGACCGCGGCTACATCTCGCCCTATTTCGTCACCAACGCCGAGAAGATGGAGGCCGTTCTCGAGAACGCCTACATCCTTCTCTCCGAGAAGAAGATTACGAGCATGAAGGACCTGCTCCCGATCCTGGAGCAGACCGCCAAGATGGGCGCGCCAATGGTAATCATCGCCGAGGATGTCGAGGGTGAGGCCCTGGCGACCTTAGTGGTGAACAAGCTGCGCGGCACGCTTCAAATCTGCGCCATCAAGGCCCCGGGTTTCGGCGACCGCCGCAAGGCAATGCTCGAAGACCTGGCTATCCTGACCGGCGGCTCGGTGATTTCCGAAGACCTCGGTATCAAGCTCGAGAACGTGAAGATCACGGACCTCGGCCGGGCAAAAAAGATCACCGTGGACAAGGACAATACCACGATCGTTGAGGGCGCGGGCAAGACCGACGCAATCCAGGGCCGGGTGAAGATGATCAAGGCGCAGATCGCCGAAACGACCTCGGACTACGACAAAGAGAAGCTCCAGGAACGGCTGGCCAAGATCGTGGGCGGCGTTGCGGTCATCAACGTGGGCGCTTCCACGGAGACTGAAATGAAAGAGAAAAAGGCTCGTGTCGAGGACGCGCTCCATGCGACCCGCGCGGCCATGGAAGAGGGCATCGTTGCGGGCGGCGGAGTTGCGCTGCTCCGCTGCATCCCGATCCTGGACAAAATGAAGCTTTCCGGCGACGAGCAGATCGGCGTGAACATCGTGAAGAAGGCTCTTGAAGAGCCGATCCGCCAGATAGTGAACAATGCCGGACTCGAGCCGTCGGTGATCGTGGACAAGGTGAAGTCCTCGGACAAGCCGAACTACGGTTTTGACGCACAGAAGGAAGAGTATGTGGACATGCTCCAGGCGGGCATCATCGACCCGACCAAGGTGACCCGGTCCGCTCTCCAGAACGCCGCCTCCGTGGCGAGTCTCATGCTCACAACGGAAGTAATGATCACCGACCTGCCCGAAGAGAAGGGTGGCGGAATGCCAGGCGGAATGCCCGGCGGCATGGGCGGTATGGGCGGCATGGGCGGTGGAATGTACTAAGCATATAAGGTTCCTTTCACACCCCGCACTCGCGGCGAGCACTCGTACCGCTGGGCGCAGGCGAGGAACTGAAACACGAAGGCCGATGGGAGAAATCTCACCGGCCTTTTTTTATGTGCGCCCGGCATGGGCGCACTCTTGTGGGTGTGAGTCCCACCGTAAGTTGATCACGACGAACGAAGCGAAGCGTAACTGCATGAGGGTGACAGCGTGTGGGGAGGAAGCGCGGAGCGAAGCTGCGAGCCGATGAACAAGAACCGGCGAGCAGGGCGACCGGGCATATGACCGCAAAGCTCTTGTGATCAAGGCGGGGCGGCGTAGATCCGGCGGTTGTGCAGCGAAGGAGTGCGTTCTTAACCTGCGGAGATCTCGCCTCATAGCGGAAACGTTTTGCTCGGGCGCGAACCCGCGTCAACTTTGAATCGGCATCCTCGAGGCCGGGAGGCGTGAATTTACCCCCACCCGGCTACTTCTTCCTCGCCTGGAATATCACTGCAAAGGACTTATGGGCATCGATCGAGAGCGCGGTGTTGACGGCCGAGCCGATCGAAATGTTGTCGGCGCCATTCGGCGCGCCCACCAGATCTCGCGCGGAACCCTTGTCATCGCCGGCGGCGTCCGTCAGGGCAATCGTCGCCGCGGCATAGATGACCGCGTTCGTTGCGGTATCCGCCGGCGCGGAGGCCCCGACAGGGGTGCTGGTCATGGAGCCCGGTATGTAACTAAAGCCGCTTGCGCTTTCATCCAGATTGTCTTGAAAACGCACATCCCCGGCGCTTGCCGCCGTTGTGTTTTTCACGATGATCATGAATTTCAGCACGGTGCCCGCGGGAATATTATTAATGACCGACGTGGAGCCGCAACCGGCATCAGTGGCATCGGAGCTTGCGATGCACTGGCCTGAGAGATCGTACGTCTGCTTGATTAAATTCAACACGAACGGTATGACCGGCGCGACCTTGTTTGCGGAGAACGGCGACGTGCCGTTTGCGGCATCGGTGGCCGTGGCGCTGAGCGTATCGCCTGTCGCTACGCCTGTCAATGTGACACTCACTTGCCCGGAGGCGCCATTCGTGTCGGCTCCGGTCACGTAAGGCCCCACACAGGCGCCGCCATTGTCGACACAGCTCCCTAAAAACAGATAGCCTTCTCCCCCGGACGCATCGGGGGTGACGCTGGGCGAGGCGCTGTTGTTCGCGCGGAAAAACTGGATCGTATCACCCCCCGCCGGGACCAGGGCGGTGACAATAAGATTGCCGCCGCTGGGAGTGAGTGTGCCAAGCGTGGGCGCCGACTTATTGTTATTGGAATAAGCGTCGTCGAGTACGATCCCCTTGCCGCCGTTGCTGAAGATCGAGTTGGCGGAGAAGGTATGAGGAAGGCTTGCATTGGGAAAAGGCATGAAAAAAATAATAGTCATTCCGTTTACTTCGATGCCCGCGCCGTCGTTATAGGCGATTATGTTGGCGGCGCCGGCGGCGGTGCCGCCGACGGTGGTGTTTGAGTTGCCGTCGTCAATGTAAACACCCACGCCATTATTAAGCGAGGCCATGCCGGTATAGTCCACGCCTATATAATTGCCCTGTATGGTGTTGTTTGTCCCGCCATTGCTGCCAATGAGGATGCCGTTCGCGGGACTACCCAAAAAAGGGGTACTGTTAAATTTGCCGATAATAAGGCCTTTTATGGTGTTGTTGCTGGATGAAATGGTCAGGCCGCTAAAATCCGCGTTGTTGCCGTAGAGCTCGATCTCGGGGCCGAGGGTATTGACGTAGGAGGGATTATTGAGCGCCTGGGTGGCCCCGTCAATAATCGTACCGTCGGCGGTGATCGTCGGCAGCGCCGATGTTGGCGTAATGCGCCACCGGTGATTTGTACCATCGGACAGATGGCCCGAGTCACCGACCGGGATATTAAAGCTGATAGTTGAGTTGGCACTCCCGTTCGCGGTAGTAATGCAATTGCGCAAACTACCGGCGCCGGTATTCAAGGTGTTCGTGACCGTGCAGGAGGCAGCCCAGGCTGTTTGCCCCCATGAACCGAGGCACAGCAGGGCAACCATGATCAGCATGCGGGACAATGCCTTTCTCCCGTAAGCTTCAGGCATAATAAGCCCAATGCCAATTTTTGCTCTCTGTATCAGAGTAAATGCGAGGTTTTTCTTCACCGTCATATCGTATTCCGCCGATCTTGAAGTTGCAGCTTATTAATGTGTTTTATATATAAACAATTTTGTCATGTTTGTCAAACTTTTTTTATTATGAAGTCGGATATCCGAGAATAAGCGATGACGAAAATATTCTGGAGAAAGCGAAATAGTTATTGACAAATAAAACATGTGGTGATATATTTTATATGGTTTATGAAGAAAATTTAAAAAGGGGGAGAACAAAATGAAAAGGCAAGTACGAAACATAGGCATGATGATTGTGATTCTGGTCGCTGTTTTTGCAGGGGTTGCGCCGGCATGGGCGGCAACAAACCAGGCGATTGACGCGGGCGGCGGCAGTGTTACACTAACCAGTTCAGGGCTTGTGACGGTCAATTCCACGGCTTTGGGGCTGGTGAAGCAGGTTTGGTCCGCGGCTGGAGTGTGCCTTGCAAGCGCACCGAGCGATGCTACGTGTAACGGTGGCGTTACCACGGCTACTGTTGCGGCGGGTACCCAGCTCAAATTCGTCATTTTCGTCAAGAACAGCACGGCGTTCGCCCTGACCGATGTCCGTTTCCAGGACGCGCTGGATATTTCCGGCACAGGGTTCACCTACGTTGCGTCTTCGATGAAGGATGACGGCACGCTGGTGGACACTTCAACGAGCGCGCAAATCTTCGCGCAGGTTGATGTCTCCGGTGTTGCCGAGACCGACGCGGTTGAAGCAACAGGGACAAATTATGCGTCAATAACCGGTGCCAGCAACATAACGGTGGGAGCGGTTACCGGACAGGTCAATGCGACGCTGTCTATCGGCGCGAACAAGGTCTTTGCGCTTGAGTTCCGGGCGACCAAGAACTAATCTTCGGGACCATGCAACGGTCCTTTGATGAAGCGTCCATGAACTGACGTTCACAAGGGATGATGTAAATTAATTGTTTTTGTAGGGCAACCCTTCAGGGTTGCGGCTGTCGGTGATCAGCAAGGCTAAAGCCTTGCCCTACAAACTACGATAATACAATCAGTTGCAAGGATTTACAGATGAACAGAGGCAATTTGCCCGGCCCGTATGCCGTGAACGATGGACTTCATCGGCTTAGCGGAGCAATACATGGGACAGGGTGACAGGAGCGCCTGATTGAATGAATTTTTCTCTTAAATACAGGGGCCTTTTCGCTGAAAGCGTTGCCGCGGGCATGATGATCGTTGTTCTCATGCTCGGCTGCCCTCGTATTGCCTCCCCGGCTACGAATACCGCGTTTGATCCGGGCGGTGGAAGCGTACCCCTCGCTTCCTCCGGACCGGTAACCGTAAACAGCGTTCAACTAGCACTGGTCAAACAGGCCCGCGACCTTGCGGGCGCGGTCCTGGCGACCGGCGCTACGGTAACGACCGGTCAGACGATCTATTTTGTTCTCTTTGTTGATAATACCACCGCCGTTCCCTCCAGCAATATTCAAATTACCGACCAATTAGATGAAACCTCATTTACGTATGTTCCCAATAGTATTGAGACTACGGCTGTCTTAACGGGATCCAATGATGCCGCGATCTGGGCGGGCGTGTGGTCTCCGTTATCCGATGCTTTGGGCGCCCCCCCGGATGATAGCGCTTCGATAACCGATAGCGGCGGCCCGGCGGGGCCTGACCGGTTGACGGTCGGCGCCGTTGCGGTTCAGGCGAACCAGACGTTGAATGTGTCCGGTAATACCCTCCGGGCGATTCGGTTCAGGGTTATGGTGAAATGATCATGGTATTGGCGCGTCTACAGAGGGCATTTTCGAGGCGGAAGCGGTCTTTGAGGCCGGGGGACTTGTGGCGCCATGCCGCCGTGAAGACGCTCGCGGTATTGCTCTGGGTCCTGTTCCTTGGCGGAATGCCTTTCGGGCTGACGGCCCACGCGATCCAGAACACGGCAACCGGCACTGTCGGGGGAAGTCCCCTGATCGTCACGAGCGCCACCGTTACTCTGACCCTTGCCAACAACAATGCCGTCACCTCGGCGGTCGCTGAGATCAATCCCCATACGATTTTAGCGGGCTCAACCGGAAACCTCTTCACGTACGATGTGTTGCCGACCATTAATCCGGGTGACACGGGTGTGGACCGGGTGGCCATCACCGCCCCTGCCGGATACGGCGCTCTGAGCGTGACCACGGTGTCGGCGGGAGCCGTCTCCCAGACCCTGAATTGTCCCGCGCCCGGCGCGGGCCAGTATTGCGCTTCCATCGCGGGTCAGGTCATGACCGTCACGCTCGGAACCAGGGTCACCGCCTCCCTGACCAATATCAAGATCACCTTCAGCGTCTCAGCGCCGGGCAGTTCCGGGAGCGCGGCCTTCAGCTCCACGGTCGACGACAGCGCCGTCGCTGTCACGCCCCAGGCCGCGAGCGCGGGCAACGCCAACGGCGACAACGGTGACGGAAACAATACGACAGTGAGCGTATTGCTCATATCGTCCAGCGATCTCAACACAACGGTCACCGCGACCCCGCAGATTGTCATTGCCGACGGCGTCGCCGCCAGCACTATCACCACCATAATACATGACGCGGCGAATCAACCGGTCAGCCTGAAAACGATAAGTCTGTCATCCGACAGGGGCGCCGATGATATATTTACGCAGCCGGCTTCACCATCGGATGCCGCGGGCACGGCAATAGGCGCCGTCAGGTCGAATACCGCCGGAATCTCCACCATAACATCCACGGACGTAACGGATGCCATGGTATTTTCAGCAAAGCCCCAGGTTTACTTTACCCAGGGCACGGTTTTGGAACTGATCAAGGCAGCCAGTAAACAGGAAGCGGTCGTCGGCGATGTGGTGACCTATAGTGTCGTACTGAAGAATAAGACCACCAGGGACGCGACCCTGGTCAAGGTGGATGATCATATACCGGCGAACTTCAAGTATCTTAAAGGAAGTACGCTTATCAACGGCGTCAGGGCAACCGACCCCGCCGGCAATCGTTCACTGACCTTCGATATCGGGACCGTGCCCGCTCTTGTTGACGCGAATAACAATAATAGCGCCGATAAAGGCGAGGCCGGCTACGTGACGCTCAGCTATCAACTCGTCATCGGCTCGGGCGCGACGCAGAAGGATTATGTGAACACGGCGCAGGCAAAGGACGTCTGTGACCAATGCTTTATCTCGAATGCGGACACGGCCACGGTTACGGTCACCCTGGACCCCCTGTTCGACCTCGGCACCATTATCGGCAAGGTCTTTGAAGACAAGAACAAGGACGGGTGGCAGGACCCGGATGAGCCGGGCATACCCTCCGTGATGGTTGCCCTCGACAACGGCACGTATGCCCTGACCGATGAGTTCGGCAGATATCATCTGCCGGCGATAAAACCAGGACAGCGTCTCGTCAAGATCAATCTGCTGGACCTCCCCAATGGGGCCGTCGCGACAACGGATGAAGCGCTTGTCGTCGACGTCACCTCGGGGCTTTTGGCGAAAGCCAACTTCGGGGTAACGTATACGTACGATGTGGAGAAGATAGGGAAACCGGCCGAGACGGGCATCGCAGTGACCAGCGCGGAGACAAAAGCGCCAGTGCAGCTTATCGGAAACACCGAAGCGCCGACGCTGCTCATGAACGGTAAAAAAGTCTTCTTGTATTCCAGAGAAGTCCAAATATCCGCCGAAGGTCCGGAGGACATAATAACGACGAAAGGGAAAAAACTGGGAAAGGACATTGAATTTCTTGTCGAGGTCGCGGCGACTGACGCGGTGAAGGCATGGAAACTGAATATTTTCAATTTCTCCGATGAAGTCATCAAGACCCTCCAGGGGGATGGGGCGCCTCCGACGTCCGTTAAGTGGAATGGCCTGACGGGGAAGGGACGGGCCATACAGGGAGGAGAAGTCTATCAGTACCAGCTGGAGCTGGAATATCGTGACGGGTCCGTTTCCGCCAGCGCACGCAGGAACTTTGGCGTCAATAATGTATCCATCATTTCGGTGCGACTGACCGGTTCAGCGTTTAAGACCGGCTCGGCGATGCTGAGCGATAAAGCAAGGGAAAGCCTGAGGAAGGCGGCAATCGTTTTCAGGGAGTATCCCGAAGAGAAGATCATGATTGAGGGACATGCCGACGATCAAGGAACGGATGCCTTGAACACCGAGCTTTCTCAGAACCGGGCCAAGGCCGCCGCTGATTACCTGATTCAGGAAGAGAAACTCGATCCACGCCGTTTCAACGTGAAATGGTACGGAAAAACGAGGCCGATTGCGAGCAACAAGACGGAGGAAGGGAGAGAGCAAAACAGGCGTGTGGAGGTAAAGGGAGAGGTCAAAGAGCTCGAAAAATCCAAACTGAGGGACTATTACCGCGCTGAACCGTCGATATCAATCAACGGCGAGTCGTTGAAGGTGGACTCCATGGGGAGATTTTCCACGACGCTTCCCGAACCGCTGCCGGAAAAACTGGACATCAGCATGGTGAACAGCAGAGGCCGGTCGGTCAAAACGAGTCTGGCCGTGCCGTTCTTCGAGATTCTCGAGCCGAAAGGTGAAATACTGCTGCCCTTTGGGAATACCGGGAAAGGCCGTCAGGTCTTCAGCGCCTCTGACAAGGAAAAAGTGCTGGCGACCCGGCTGGTCGGCAAAACCAAGCCAGGCAATGAGGTGGAACTTGACGGCGTACCGCTGCTCGTATCGGCCAAGGGCGACTTTACCTCTGAGCTCAGGGTCAAAGTCGGGCGCAATAGTTACGGGCTGATCGTCAGGAACGCGGCGGGGGCTACCCGTCTGGCAAATCTCATCATTGACGTCAAAGACTCCGATGAAAAGGGTAAACCGATCATTGCGACGAAGGCCATACCAAACCTCTCGGTCAAATTTCCTCCCGCCGGAGCGCGGTTGACAAGCGAGACGTTGATCATTTCAGGCCTAACGGACGCGGGAAACGCCATTGAGATCAACGGCAAACAGGTAAAAACCGATGCTGAAGGACAATTCTCCACCACCCTGAAACTCCCGCTGGGCAAGAGCGCCGTTATCGTAAAGTCCGTTGACCAGGCGGGGAACGTCGGCGTCCTCAAGCGTGAGGTCGAGGTGACCGGCAACAAGATCTTCCTGCTTGCCTTTGCGGACGGGAAAATCGGCGAGCTTGCCGGCAAGGGCAATCTGCAGGAAGCGGGGATGGACAAACAGAAAGAATTTTATACGGAAGGCCGGGTTGCATACTATCTCAAGGGCACGATCAGCGGAAAATATATCATTACCTCCGCCTTTGACACGGGCACGCACAAGTTCAATGACATATTCAACGACCTTGATAGTACGGAGAATGACAGCCTGCTGACCAATCTCGACCCGGACAAACTGTATCCCGTGTACGGTGATTCCGGCGCCGTGGTCAATGATGTCCAAAGCCAGGGCAAGCTGTATCTTGCTATCGACAGCGATGAATTGCACGCGATCGTGGGCAATTATGCGTTGAGCCTCGGTGACACTGAATTGTCGGGGTATCAACGCACGCTCTATGGAGGCCGCGTGGCGTACCAGTCCGTTTCCCACACGCAATACGGAAAGCCGGATACCACCATTATGGTATTCGGCGCCGAGGTGAGACAGGAGCATATTCAGGATGAATTGAGGGCCACCGGCGGTTCGCTCTATTACCTGAGCCATAAGGACCTTATCGAGGGGAGCGAGCAGGTTTCCATCATCATCCGGGACAAGACCACGGGCCTTACCCTGGCTGAAGTCACCCAAACGCAAAACGTCGATTACACGATAAAATATGAGGAAGGCCGTATTCTTTTCAGCGGGCCGATTCTCCAGAGTGTCGAGGGGTCGTCTTTAGTGAGCCTGTATACGGCGCAGGGGAACCCCGTCTTCATCAGAGCGGACTATGAAACCCAGTTGGGGGCATTCGATAAGAGGTCGGATGGCGGACGTGTGCGAAAGCAGCTCGGCGAGCACGTGGCTGTCGGCATGTCGTATGTGAAAGATGAACTGGCTGATGCGCCGTATGAATTGAAGGGAGTGGATTCGGAAATCAGGCTGGGGAAAAACACCAGGATAACGACGGAATACGCGGAGAGCGTCGGGGCCGCCTCCCAGACGTTTACGAGCGACGACGGTGGTTTGGCGTATCAGCAGATCGCCGCCCAGGACGATCAGCGCGGGCGCGCGTGGAAGACTACCGTTGAAACGGATGTGGGCGAATGGATGGATAAACCCGACCGCCTTTTCCTGGGCGGATACCTGAAGAAGCTGGAGCCCGGCTTCATGTCGAACGGCACCGCCACCGAGGAAGGCAGTGAGAAGCTCGGGTTTAACGCCAAACTGCGGATGACCGAGGCCGATACGCTGCTGTACCGGTTTGACAGCGCCAGTCTGATTTCCTCGTCAACAACGACAACCGGCTCGAGCGCGACCGATACGACCACGATCCAGGCGCAGCACCGTGAGAAGCAATGGACCGCGGAGGGCGGGTATACGTCCGTCGCATCCGACTCTGACTTGTATGCCGGGTCCCATGACAGCTACGGCGCGGGAAGATTTACATACAAAGTCACCGAAAAGCTCACGACCAGCATCGGACGTCAGGAGACCATCACGGGGACCCGAAATGACCAGAACACCTTGGGCGTCGATTACCAGGCCTTGCCTTCGCTGACCATCAAAGTCAGTGAGACGCAGGCCACCGCCAGCGACTGGGCGCAGGCCGGGGTGCTTTATAAAGCGGACAACAGCGGTCTTTATGTGACCGAGCGCCTGACGGACGATCATGCGGGCAATAATACGACCTCCACGATCGTCGGAGGAGAAACCCCGCTCGGGCCCTCCAGCAAGCTCTACTCGGAATACCAATGGAACCACGGAGACGAGTCCGCGCAGGATGTTTCCCTCATCGGGGCCTTGAAGAACTGGAACGCCGGAAACGGGCTGAAGTTCATGCTTTCGGGGGAACAATCGGTCATCGACTCGAATGCCGGCCGTACGAAGCGCAACAGCCTGGCCTCGGGAATCTCGTATTCCGGCGCGACCGGCTTGAAGATGTCTACCAAGAACGAGCTCAGGCGGGACTTCGGCGCGAATGAAGCGGTCCAGTATCTCACCGTGAATAATCTTGAATATAAACTGAACACGGACTTTACCGTGATCGGGAAATATCGCTACAGCCTGTCCAAGGACCTCAGCAGCGGCGGCACGGTTACCGCCGGTTTTAATGAATCCGTCATAGGCCTGGCCTATCGACCGGTCAAGCATGATTGGGTCAATGCCCTTGCCAAGTATACGAGCTTGTCCGAACAGAGCATGTCATCGGAGGATTCGACGCAAGAGTTGAAAACAAAGACCGATGTGCTCTCCGTTGAGTGGTCCGCTGAGTTGTCACGGTACGTGGAATGGGTTGAAAAAGAAGCCGCCAAGATCAAGACGGAAAAGACCGAGGGCAGAGAACCGACGACCACGCATACCAATCTCTCCATTTTCCGGCTGAATTTCCACGTCTGGAAGCAGCTCGATTACAGCATCGAATACCGGGTGCTGCGGCAGAAAGAGGCCCAGGACCAGAGAGAAGGCTTTGTAACCGAAATTTCCTGGAAGATGGCAAAATACCTTCGCTTCGGAATGGGTTACAATTTCACGGACTTCTCGGACAACGAATTTTCAGACAACAATTACTCGGTGCGCGGCTGGTTTGTGAGACTGCAGTCCAAATACTGAGAACACTGAGAACGCGATGAATTCTGGCAAGAATAAGCTGAGACCGTTGATGGAATTAGTCGCGGTCGTCGGACTGGTATTGCTGTTTTTCGGCATCTTCCTCGGAACGCTCAATTTCGTATTTCCCACCGGAACCAGCTTCAGAGAATTGATGGGGAGGGGCATCCCGGATTCGTCGAGAGACCAAACGGACCGTGATGCCGTCGTCCTGGAGCAGCCGCTCGTGTTAAGCAAGATTACCAATATGGTCAAGCACAAGCGTTCGAGTGACATTGTGTGGACCGCCTCACGCGTCGGGCTGAACTTATATGATCGGGACGCGGTCCAGACGTTCAAAGCCGCATCCGTTCTGCTTACGATAGACAAGGGAGAGAATTACCTTGAGTTGGGCGAGAATTCGCTCATCATTATCGGCCGGAATGAAAAAGAGGTAAAGAAAGACGAGAAAAAAAGCGAGGCCAGGCCTCTCCTCGTCATGGTCGAGGGGCAGCTCAGTGGCAGGCTGACGACGCAGGATGGTGAGGAGATTTCGACCCCGGCCGCCGTGATTCGCGTTCCGGCGGGAGGAAAAGGCCCCAGCGGTTCCGAGTTTAAGGTGTCCATCAACAAAGACCAGTCTTCGACCTTCACGATCCTGAAGGGGATCGCGGAAGTCGTCGCGCAGGGACAGGCCGTTCTGGTCAAAGAGAACCAGACCACGACCGTCAGATTGAATGAGCCGCCTCCGGCCCCCCATGAATTACCCCGACATGAAGTGACGCTTACCGATCCGATGAATAATCAGGTCATCTATTATCGGGACATTCCGCCCCGGGTAAAATTTGTCTGGCGCCCTCTCCCCGAGGAACGGGAGTATCGTATTCTTGTGGCGAAAGACAGCGCTTTCAGCGCGCTTGTCGTGGATGAATGGGTAAAGGCGCCTTTTTTTGTCCTTGGAAATCTCAAGGCCGGAGCATATTTTTGGAAAGTGGTCCTGAGGACGAAGAGTACGTGCGAGACGCGGCAATTGCGCATGGTCCACAACACGAAAGCCCCTACCCTTCTGCTTGAGACGATTCCCCGGATCGTACGGGCGGACCGTTACACGATCAAGGGAACGACCGACGCCGGCGCCCGGGTGGTCATCGAAGGCGGGGATGTGAAAACCGATGAAGTGGGCAGGTTTAAATACACCATCAGGCTGCGGCAGGGCGTCAACATCGTCGTTGTTGAGGCCGTGGACAAGGCAGGCAATATAACCTATGGCACCGTCAGGATATTCGCGAAAAACTGAGGAAGGTATCTATGTTGAAAAACATGATGTTCCCGATACGCTTTAAAATTCTTGTTGTTTTGCTTTTTCTGGTGACCTCGGTGGTAAGCCTTATTACCTTCACGATGGCGAGGTTTTTCCACGACGATAAAACAACCTATATCCGTGACATTACGTCGGTGGCCGCTCTTCATACGGCGGAAGAGATCCATTCGGTGATGACCGGATACGAGGAAAAGCTCCGGTTTTTTTCAAACCTTCTTTATGACCGGGACCTTTCGGGGGAACAGAAGGCCAAATTGCTCAAACGGGTGTTCGCGGACGTGCGGCAGTTCGTGGCAATAACCTCTTACCAGAACGAAACGGAGCAGATGGTCTTGTACGATGCCGCGACTTTCAATACAACGGACTTTACGAGGGCCGCTTTTGAGCAATACCGCCTCGCCCACCCGCTTCCCCTCAAGCGGATACAGGCGGGCGAGATTTATGTGGAAAACACCCCGCTTTCAGAAAAGGCGCCCACCTTTACCATTGCGCTTGCTCAGCCGGCGACGAACAGCGCTGCGCCCGTGGTAATTGCCGCCCTGGTACGGATGGAAGATCTGAGCAAGCTGTCTTCCCGCTCAAAGATTTTTGAGACTTTCATTTTTGACGCGAATGGTAAATTCTGGTCCCACACCGATCCGGGCCGGACCTCCGGGCCGGTCTCAAAAAAATGGCTGGATAACGCTACGGGGATGCGGGAACGGAAAACCGTCGGGACGACAATCGAGTATGAACAAAACGGCGTCAACATGATCGGCGGGTTTGCCGACGTCGGTTTCGGAGGTTTGACGGCCGGGGTGCAAATACCGGAAAAGGTCGCTTATCTGACGGCCCGGGCATTGCTCAACAACCTCATCGGGGTCGCCTTTGCCCTTCTGCTCGTGTCCGCGATTTTGAGTTTTTTCGGGTCCAGGGTGCTGACAAAACCGATCGAAAAACTTTCGGAGGCTTCCCGGAGCATCGCCAAAGGGCAGTTCGACATAAAGGTGAACGCAACCTCTCGAGATGAGATCGGCATGTTCGCCGGTTCATTTAACCAGATGGCCGCGGAACTGAAGGCCCGGGAGGTCGCGCTGACGCAAGCGCAAGCCGCGCTGGTCCAATCCGAAAAGATGGCGGCCTTCGGACAACTCGGGGCCGGCATTGCGCACGAGGTAAAAAACCCCCTTGCCGGCATCCTCGGCTACGCGCAGCTTTCCATCAGAAAACTTGAACCCGGCACCGCGCTTTTTCAAAATCTTGAAATCATCGAGAAAGAAACGAAACGGTGCAAGACGATTATTGACAATCTCATGAAGTTTGCGCGCCAGGAAAAGTTCTCTTTTGAGCCAACGGATGTGAACCGGAGTGTCGAGGAGGCCTGCGCCATCATCAACCATCAGATGGCATTGAACAAGGTGACCCTGGAAAAGAAGCTTGCCCCCGAGCTGCCGCTCGTGCAGGGCAACGGGAATCAATTACAACAGGTCTTCATGAATCTTATGATCAACGCTCAACAGTCGATGGGCGGAACGCCCGGCGCCATACAGATCTCGAGCCGCCTCCTGAATGCCGAAGCCATAGAACTACGCTTCAAAGACAGCGGGCCCGGGATGACCGCGGAGATACAAAAAAAGATATTTGAACCGTTCTTTACAACGAAACCTTCCGGCAAAGGGACCGGTCTCGGTCTTTCCGTAAGCTTCGGGATCATTAAGGACCACAAAGGTGAGATCCGCGTTGAGAGTGAACCGGGAAAAGGCGCCGAATTTATTATTACGTTGCCGATCAGGAATACAGGATAACAAGACAGCATAGACACGATCATGAAGGGAGGGCAGGTGAGGGTGAGCAACATGGATGATCCGAATAAGAAGCCTTATCGCATATTGGTCGTGGATGATGACGAAAGTCTTCGGGGCATTTTGAATCAGGTGCTCACCGAAGATGGTCACGAGGTGGTGACGGCGGGAAGCGGCGAGGAGGCGTTGGAGGCCTTCCGAAAAGAATTCTATCCTCTGGTCATCAGCGATATCATGATGGGGAAAATGAGCGGCATGGAACTCCTTAAGGAGATCAAGCTGCTCCACCCCGAGACCCAGGTGGTCATAATGACCAGTCATGCCACGATAGATACGGTGGTTACGGCCATTCGGGCCGGCGCCTACGACTATCTCATCAAGCCCTTCGAAGAGCTTGAATTGATTTCCAACGTCGCAACCCGCGCGCTGGAAACGATCCGCCTCACGGAGGATAACCGGAGCCTGCTGCTGCGACTCAAGTATAAAAACCAGGAGTTGGAAGGGGCAAACGCCCTCCTCAAGGAAATGTCCATCCGTGACGGCCTCACGGGCTTGCACAACCATCGATACTTTCAGGAGCGGCTTGCCTTCGAGATTTACCGGAGCCAGCGAAACGGCAGGATATTTTCCGTGATCTTCATGGATGTGGATTTTTTCAAGCGGTATAATGACACCCATGGCCATCCGGAAGGCGATAAGCTCCTTATCGAGTTGTCGAATTTTCTGACAGAATGTCTCCGAAAGTCCGATTTCCTGGCGAGGTATGGAGGAGAAGAATTCGTCGCCTTCCTTCCCGAAACATCGAAAGCGCGCGCGTTCCAGGTTGCTGAGCTTGTCCGCCAAAAGGTTGCCGAGCATCCTTTTCCCGGAAAGGACACCCAACCCCTCGGGAAGATTACGATCAGTCTGGGTGTTGCCGCCTTCCCGGAAGACGGCAATGATGATTCCACCTTGATGAAGCGGGCGGACCAGGCGCTCTATCAGGCAAAGGAGAGCGGAAGGAATAAAGTATGCTGATGCTTTTTGCGAGAGAGCGAAGACGGAGAAAAAGGGGGCCCCTTCGGGGCGGTTTGAATAAAAGTTTGCTATAATACTATGCGGGATTGATTTTCCAACAACCGGTCGGTTTCAGGCTAAAGATGCGGGAATGTTCGGGAAGGTAAAAACGTGCTTCTTTCACCTATTAGTATCATATCCTCAGCTTTCGGAATGCTGCTGCTCCTGCTTGCGCTGACGCCGTTCCTGTATCTGAACCAGCGTCTCCTCATCAACGTCGGATGTGTTTTCACCACGATCATTTCCCTGCTCACTACGGTCGCGGGCGCTTGGGCGGTTGCAAGCGGCGTCACCTATCATGTTGTTCTGCCTCTCGGATTACCGGACCTGCCCTTTCATCTGCGACTCGACCTTTTGTCCGGTTATTTCCTGGTGGTCGTCGGTCTGCTCTCTTTTTTCGTATCCATTTACTCTATCGGCTACGTCAAGGGCTTTCTGGGCCGCCGGTCCATCACGAGCCTGATGGTTTTTTATTCGGTATTTATCGCGGGCATGTTCCTCGTGGTCCTGGCTGACGACGCCTTTTTTTTTCTGATCGCCTGGGAAATGATGGCCGCATCTTCCTACTTCCTGGTGCTCTTCGAAGACGAGAAGATCGAAAACAGGAGGGCCGCTTTCCTGTACCTCGTGGTGGCCCACGTGGGCGCAATCGCGATTCTCCTGTCCTTTGGCGTCATGGCGGGGCTGGCGACCGGGTTCTCCGGATTTCAAAGTTATACCTTCGACGCCATGCGCGAGACCGAACTTCCCGCGGGGCTGGCGACGCTCGCTTTTTTTCTGGCGTTCTTCGGGTTCGCCGCAAAGGCCGGCGTGGTCCCGCTCCACGTATGGCTCCCCGAAGCTCATCCGGTCGCGCCGTCGAATGTTTCCGCGCTCATGAGCGGGGTCATGCTCAAGACCGCCATCTACGGGATCGTGCGTGTCGTCTTCGACCTTATCGGCGATTTCCCCTGGTGGTGGGGGGCGCTCGTTTTGGTGTTCGGTCTCGTTTCAGCGGTCATGGGGGTCCTCTATGCATTGATGCAGCATGATTTAAAAAGGCTTCTCGCGTACCATTCCGTCGAGAATATCGGCATCATTCTCATAGGCCTCGGCCTCGCCATGATCTTCACGTCCTTCAATATGTCCCAACTCGCGGCCCTGGCCCTCATCGCGGGCCTGTATCACACGCTGAACCATGCGATGTTCAAAGGGCTCCTGTTCATGGGAGCGGGGGCCGTGCTTCACGCGACCCATGAGAAGAACATGGAAGAGATGGGCGGTCTCATCCGCTTCATGCCCTGGACGGCCGCGCTGTTTCTCATCGGCTGCGTCTCGATCTCCGCGCTGCCGCCTTTTAACGGGTTTGTGTCCGAGTGGCTCACCTATCAGGCGTTCCTGCTGTCGCCCGCGCTTCCCAGTCCGCTCCTGAACCTGCTCATCCCGCTGGGCGCCGCGCTTCTGGCGCTCACGAGCGCTCTCGCCGCCGCCTGTTTTGTAAAGGCCTTCGGCGTGACCTTTCTGGGACATCAGCGCGGACACCATCACGGCAGCGTCCATGAGGTGCGCTGGTCCATGCGGATCGGCATGCTGCTTACGGCCCTCACCTGTCTGGGACTCGGTGTTTTTCCAACGGTCATAATAAAATGGATGGATCCGATCGCGGAGGAACTGGTCGGGGGTACGATCGCGGCTTCCGCCTCGGGCTTCGGCTGGATGTGGCTCACTCCTATCGCGGCAGAGCGGGCATCCTATTCCGCGCCCATTGCATTTCTGGGCATTCTCTCCGTGGTGGTCATAACGTATTTGCTGCTCCATGTCCGTCCCGGGGCCCTCCACCGGGCGCCTCTCTGGGACTGCGGTTTTGAAAAGGTCACCAACCGGATGCAGTACACCGCCACGTCCTTTGCCATGCCCCTGCGCAGGATCTTCGGATATCTTTTCAACATCAAGGAGCGCGTGCGGCAGCTCCCGCCGGCGCCGCATCCGGCTTTCCCGCAGCGTTTGTATTACCACCTCCGGATACGGGACCGTTTCTGGGGTTGGATCTACCAGCCCGTGGTTGACGCCAGCTTCTGGCTTTCCCGCAGGATCGGCAGAATGCAGCACGGACATATCCAGGTCTACCTGATTTATTCGTTCGTGACGATTGTTGTGCTGCTGATATTTTTACGATGAAGAATAGTCACGTCTTTTTTGACGGAATAACAGGGCCGACAGGTTAATGAACAGACTCGTGAATCAGATTTTATCCTGTACTTCTGTCAAAAGCATTGAAGGGGTCATCTGTTGAATGTAAATCCATTCGTCGTAGAGCTCATACAAATTGCCCTGCTCCTCTTCATGGCCCCGGTTTTTATCGGATGGGTGAAGATGGTGAAATGCTGGCTTCAGGGCCGCACGTCCCCGAGTCTGTTTCAGCCGTACCGCGATATCAGGAAGCTCTTGTCGAAGGACGTTACGCTTGCCGAGAATGCGTCCTGGATCTTCCGCTTTACACCCTATCTCGTATTCGGAGTATCGGTCCTTGCGGGCGGGATCATTCCCATGGTCTCGACGGACCTGCCGCTTTCCGCCACAGCGGATGTCATCGCTCTCGTGGCGCTCTTCGCCATTGCGCGTTTCTTTACGGCACTGGCGGGCATGGACATCGGAACGGCCTTCGGAGGCATGGGAGCGAGCAGGGAAATGACCATTGCGTCTTTGGCCGAGCCCGCCATGCTCATGGCTGTTTTTGCCGTCTCGCTTGTGGGCAAGTCCACCTCCCTTTCACAGATTGTGCTGGTCATCTCTCAGGGACATTCCCTGCTGAGACCCTCGCTTGTTTTTGCCTTGCTGGCATTCATTCTCATTGCGCTGGCCGAGACGGGCAGGGTGCCGGTGGATAACCCCGCCACGCATCTTGAGCTCACCATGATCCATGAGGCCATGGTCCTGGAGTATTCCGGAAGGCACCTTGCCCTCATCGAATGGGCGGGGATGATGAAACTCTTTCTCTTTACCGTTCTGGGGATTGCGTCTTTTTTCCCCTGGGGCATCGCTTTGGATGATGATCTGACGTCGATCATCGTCGCATTTCCCATCATGGCGCTCAAACTCGGGATTGTCGGTGTTGCGCTGGTGATGATCGAAACCGGCATGGCGAAGATGCGCATTTTCCGCATAACCGAATTTTTAGGGAGCGCGTTTCTTTTTGCCACGCTCGGTATGTTGTCGTTTTTCATGCTGGAGTAGATGCGTCAAAGTTTAAATACTACACTCGAAATGCTAAACAGGTAGGACTTTCTCGTATTTAAAGGGGAATCGTGTGAACTTGCACCTTGCAGCGCAGATCAACAGCCTTTTAGCGGCCCTGATTCTCCTGACGGCCTTCGGACTTCTGGTGCAGCGCAGGATGAACGCGCTGCTGCATTTGTTCGCGCTTCAGGGGTTTCTGCTTGCCGTGAGCACCGCCACTGTCGGGTATGTGGGAGGAGTGCATCATCTGTACATCTCCTCCATACTGACGCTGTCCATGAAGGTCATCGTTCTGCCGTATATATTGCACATCCTCATTCAGAAGCTGAGAATTCATAAGGAAGTCGAGATGGTCGTGAAGATTCCCACGACCATGCTGATGGGGATTGCGCTCGTGATATTCTCGTACCACCTGACGGCGCCGATCAGGGAACTTTCAACGCTCGTGACGCGCTCGACCCTCGCCGTGGCCCTGGCCACGGTCATGCTCGGTTTCCTGATGATGATCACCCGCAGGCACGCGGTCACCCAGATCATCGGGTTCCTCGCCATGGAGAACGGACTTTTGTTCGCCGCTACGAGCGCGACCTACGGCATGCCTCTCGTGGTCGAGCTGGGCGTGGCCCTGGACCTTTTGATCGCGGCCTTTATCTTCGGCATGTTCTTTTTCCATATCAGCACGACTTTCGACAGCCTGGATGTGGACCAGATGGCGAGGTTGAAGGAAGAGGATTGACGCCGCGCGCGGGTTTTTTGAGAATGTGTTCTCTATTCAAGACAAGGTTGAAGCGGCGCATTGAGGCGATGAAAGAAGGATAATAATGGTGAAAGCGTTTTTATCGGCAATCGCAGTTGCACTGATAGTGACTGCTTTTCCCGGCTGCGACAAAAACAAGGCATCGGACCCGACGACGCCGTCCCCCGGGCCGGTATTCGCGATCCATGACGGTGAACAGCGGCCGGACTGTGCCTGGGTTGACACGCGCACGGACCTTGTGTCGCCTCAGACGGTGGACTCGGCCAACTGGGGAACTCCTGTAAAAGTAAGTCCGCCGGTGAACGACAACTGCCCGAATGACGATTCTGAAATTTCCGCCGACGGCAAGACCCTCTACTTCTACTGGTCGCCGGGGCTCAATCTTTCTTCCGAGGAGCTTTTGCTTGGAACGACCGGCGTGTACTACGCGCAACGGACCGGCGGGCCGGGCGAATTCGGGACGCCTCATTTTCTGGAACTGCGCAAAGGCGCCGTGTACGGCGGCGCTGACGGACACCCGAGGGTTACGCCGGCCGGCGACAAAATATATTTTCATTCCACCCGCGCGGAGAACACCGGTTACCTGCAGACGCCGGTCGTCGATGACATCCTTGATATTTATACCGCGGAATTGACAGGCAACTCGGCGGGAGCGGCGGTGAATCTCGGCGCTGTGATCAACTCGGCCTATCCGGACGGTGAGCAGGGGATCAGCCCGGACGGGAAAACCCTCTATTTCGAGTCAAAAAGGCCCGGTGGACTCGGGAACGGCGATATCTATTATTCCACCCTGACGGGAACAGTATGGTCCGCACCGGTCAATATCGGCGCGCCGATCAACACTGCGGACAATGAAGGACAAGTGGCGTTCGCGGCAAACGACCCCACTACGATGTATTTCACGTCGGACAGGAACAACATTGGTTCCGCGATCTACCGTTCTTACTTCAACGGCACCGCATGGGAAACGCCGGTGCTCGTCGTGCAGGGGCAGGTGGGGTCTCCGTCGCTGACCGCTGACGGAAGCTTGATGTATTTTGTGCATGTTCTGACGGACAATACGCCGGACGATCCGGTCTTCGAATCGGACATATATTACCTGGTCCATAAGTAATGTCTTTTGCTCCGCATCCGAGGTTCTTATGTTCCTTCTCATTCTCTTAATCGTTCCCCTCATCGCATCTCTTGCGCTGGCATTCATCGGCGACCGCAAGCTGGCTCCAGAGGTGAATATTCTCGGCTCCGCGGCCACCTTTGTGACGAGCATCGCGCTGGCGCTCGAGGTATACGAGCAGGGGCCGATATTGGCGGGAAACAATTTTTTCTTTGTAGACGCCTTCAGCGTTTACCTCACCGTGCTTACCGCCTTTGTCTCCATGACCACCGCGATCTTCAGCAGGAGATACATGCGCCGTGAACTGGAACACGGGACCCTGGGGCACCGCAGAATACGCTTTTACCACGCCATGTTCCAGCTCTTTATCTTCGCCATGCTGCTTTGCCTTCTGACCAATAACGTGGGCATTCTCTGGATAGCCATGGAACTGGCAACTTTGTCCACGGTCTTGCTGGTGTCACTGTACCGCACGCCCGCCGCGATCGAAGCTGCATGGAAGTATTTTATTCTCTGCGGCGTCGGGATCGCCCTGGCGCTCTTCGGCACGGTGCTGTTGTACTTCGCGGCGGAAAAGGTGCTCGGCCCGGGGGGCGCGGCGCTCCACTGGACGAACCTGAGCCAGGTAAGCGACAAGCTCGAACCGACCATCCTGTCCCTTGCCTTTGTGTTCCTCATGGTGGGCTACGGCACCAAGGTGGGGCTGGTGCCGATCCATAACTGGCTGCCTGATGCCCATAGCGAAGGCCCTACGCCTATCTCCGCCGTGCTCTCGGGCCTCCTGCTCAATATCGCTTTGTATGCATTGGTCCGGTGCAAGGTCCTCGTGGACGGGTCCACGGGCACGCACCATTCAGGCGACATCATGATGGGTTTCGGCATTCTCTCGATCATTGTCGCGTCTTTTTCCCTGTTGCGCCAAAAGGACATCAAGCGGATGTTCGCCTATTCATCGATCGAGCACATGGGGATCGCAACCTTTGCCTTCGGACTGGGAGGACCCATCGCAACCTTCGGCGCTCTCCTGCACATGCTGGTCCACAGCCTGACCAAGTCGTCTATCTTCTTCACCGTGGGCCACGCCTCGCAGATGCACAGGACCCAGGAAATGGACAGGATCAAAGGGCTGATCAGGGGAAATCCGTTAGTGGGGTGGGGCATGGCTATCGGCGTCATGGCGATTGTGGGCATGCCGCCTTTCGGCGTGTTCACGAGCGAGTTTCTGATACTCACGGCAACCATAAAGGACGCGCCGCTTTTGGCGCCCTTTCTTCTCCTGGGGCTTGCTATTTCCTTTGCCGCCCTTTTCAGGAGGGTCCAGCCCATGGTCGCGGGCGAAATACCGGCGGACCAGAAAAAACTGAAGGCGGCCCATATTCCGGTGATCTTGCATCTGGCGGTGGTCCTCGTCCTCGGCCTGTATATGCCTAAATTCCTCGCCGGATGGTTCCAAACCGCTGTGGGGCTGTTGAAATGATCAGACTGAAGAACCTTGTCATGAACGTGCTCGGTGCTGATGCGAGAGAGGATGACACGCTCGCGCCTTCTTCCGTTATGTCCCTCATTGTTCCACGAAATCGATTTGCCGAGTCGGCACGGGCTCTCAAGAAGGAATACTCGCTGCTTGCCGCGGAATGGGCAACTGATGAGACAGCCTTCGGCAGAGGATTCGGGGTCTATGCCTGCTATCGGAGGGAACAGGAGTACCTTGTGGTGAAGACGGAGGCCCCTGTCGATGACCCAACGTTCCCGAGCCTGACCAAAAAGTTCGTTGCCGCATATCGGTTCGAGCGCCAGATCCAGAGCCTCATGGGACTGACGCCGGTCGGCAATCCCGACCCGCGGCCCTGGATAAAACACGAGGATTGGCCCGCGGACGCATGGCCGCTCAGGAAAACCTTCGACGCGGCGAAGCCCATGCCGCGCGCGCCCGGAGAGTACCGCTGGATCCGCGCCGAAGGCGAAGGGGTCTATGAAATCGCGGTGGGGCCTGTGCACGCGGGCATCATCGAGCCCGGCCATTTCCGCTTCCAGGCCATGGGCGAGGACATTCTCAATCTGGAAGCGCGTCTCGGGTATGTGCACAAGGGCATAGAGAAGCGGTTCGAGTCGCTTTCCTGGTCTGAGGCCGCGCGTCTGGCGGCACGGGTATCGGGAGACACCACGGTCGCCCACAGCCTGACGTATGCCCAAGCAGTGGAGGCATTGACCGGGACCATCCCGCCCGATCGCGCGGAGTGGCTCCGGGCGTTGTTTCTCGAACGGGAGCGCATCGCCAACCATCTCGGTGACCTGGGCGCCATCTGCAATGATGTGGCCTTTGCCTTCCTCTTCTATCAGTTTCACCGGCTCAAGGAGGTCCTGCTCCGCACGAACCTGAGGCTTTTCGGGCACCGGTTCATGATGGACCGGACCGTGCCGGGCGGGGTCCAGGTTGATATCGACAAGGAAGGCGTGGACACCATTCTTACGGAGCTGGACTGGCTGACGCGGGAGTTCGAGCGTCTTGTGATCATTTACGACGAGAACTCCTCTGTCGAGGACCGGGTCCGCGACACCGGGGTGCTCAGGCCTGAACAGGCACGAGACCTCTGCGTGGTGGGTATCGTGGCGAGGGCGAGCGGCCTGAACCTCGACTGCCGCATCCATCATCCGTTCCCGCCGTATGACCGCATCAGCGTGAACGTGCCGGTGCTTATCACCGGGGACGTCCATGCCCGGGCGTGGGTGAGGGTGGAAGAGATCAGGGAATCCATCCGGATCATCCGCGAGATAGTGAAGACCCTGCCTCCCGGCAGGACCATCGTTTCCCTTGGATCGCTGATGCCGGACAGGTCCGGCTTCGCCGCGGTCGAGGGATGGCGCGGGGAGGTCCTCTATTGGGTCCAGTCGGGGCCGAAGAGCGAGATCAACCGCTGCATGGTCAGGGACCCGTCGAGCGTGAACTGGCTGGGGCTGGAGCAGTGCATCCATGGGAACATCGTGCCCGACTTCCCGGTGTGCAACAAGAGCTTTAACCAGTCATACTCGGGAAACGATTTGTAACGTCGACCTTTACCGCGGAGGCACAGAGACGCAGAGAAATATAAAAAATAGACAAGATCGCAGGATGCTATCAGGTTTTTTTGTTTGAGAATCTTGTCAATACTGTCATCCCGTCAACAATATTCTCTGTGTCTCCGCGTCTCTGCGGTTAAATTTTCTTTGTTTGGAGCGCCATGATACGCATTCTCAAACAGATTTTCCGCACCGGCATCGTTACCGAGCCGGTCCCTCCCATCCATGATCCGGAGATCGAAAAGATCGCAGTGCGGCTCGAGGAGGTCGTCAAGCAGCGCTTCCGGGGAAGTCTCGCGATCCGCCAGGTGGACGCGGGATCGTGCAACGGGTGCGAACTCGAGATCCATGCAATCAACAATCCCATCTACAATTGCGAGCGTTACGGTATTCATTTTACCGCTTCGCCGCGGTTCGCGGACCTGCTCCTGGTCACCGGGCCGGTCTCGCACAACATGGAGATTGCCCTCAGGAGGACCTACAACGCTACACCGACTCCCAAGATCGTGGTTGCCGTGGGCGACTGCGGGTGCACTGGCGGTATTTTCGGCAGGAGCTATGCGTCCCTCGGTGGAATCGACCAGGTCATCCCGGTGGATGCCCGCATCCCCGGTTGTCCGCCGACACCCACGGTCCTGCTCCAGGGCATTCTCAAGGCGATCGGAGACGGACCTTTGATTCGTTCGAAGAGGCGGTAGAAGATGCTTGACGTCCTTGCCGCTTCCCCTTGACCTGAATCCGGTTTTCCAGTACAGTTGAGCATGTTTCATTACGACCTGTAATCCGGGAAAGGATGGTATCTTTGACGGGTGGATTCAGCGCTTTCTGGGGGCTTGCGGGGGTCGCCCTGCTGCTCGGCAGCGCAATATACCGGCTGACACCTCTGGCGATCGACGCCTTTGCCTATGACTGGTCCTGGTATCATTGGCTGTCCTTTGCGCTTATGATATTTTTCATGGCCTATGCCGAGGGATACCGGGCGTTCCAGCAGGGGTTCTCTCCACGGGCGGCCGCGCGTGCGCGCTATCTCAGGGACCACCCGAACGCGCTTCACGCTCTTCTTGCGCCGTTGTTTTGCATGGCCTATTTTCATGCGCTGAAGCGACGCCGGATCGTGTCTGTCTCGGTCACCGCGGGGATCATCGTCCTCGTTGTCCTGGTCAGGTTGCTGCCCCAGCCCTGGCGGGGGATCATAGACGGAAGCGTGGTCGTGGGATTGGCATGGGGTCTTGTTTCGCTGATCGTGTTCGGGTTCCAGGCGTTCACGTTGAAACAATTTAACTATTCGCCTGAAGTACCGGAGAAGTAACGTTCGCTTTATTATTCACTCGAAAAGGAAAGCCAATGCAATTGGAAGCAAAACCGGTCCCCGGCAAACTCGTCGTATTCCTCTTCGGAGAGACCGGTGTGAACCTCGAGACCTCCGAGGTGTTCGAGAGCAAGACCCTGAAGAGCGGTCCGAGCTACCCGGACGTTATCCCGAAGCAGAAGATCATCAAAATAGAAAAACGCCCGGTAGACGGAAGCGAGGTGGGGTTTCTCGTCAAGGCGTATCTACCGGACGTGGTTGTTGTCGAAGCTTCGCTGGATATGGACGACATTCTCGCCGACACAACCCTGGAATTCAAACGCAGGCTCATCAACATATGCAGGAAGATACTGGGAGAGTTCGGCTGCGATCCGAAGTTCGACGAAGAGTACAGCGTGTACTGTATCTCGGCTTACAGCGGCGACCCCGAAGTGCATCTGTCCCTGTACGGGGACACGATCGCGGCGTTCCTCAAGAACGAACGGATCGCGCTCGACGAGGAAGAGGTGCAGTCCACACTGTCGAGCTACCTGAAGTACGGAAAGGACGACATCACGATCGTGGATTGGGACGGAGCGTTCATCTTCGATTCCTCGGGAGACTTTGACAGCAACATAGAATTGTTCGAGATCGCGAATTTGCAACTTCTGAAGTCACGGATCCTCGACTACGATCTTGATGAACGGCTCGAAAAGACCCTCCGACTCGTTAAAGCCCCCAAGAAGATCCCGGTCATCCGCTCCGCGGAGGTGAGGAGGGTGGTGAGGGAGATCATCGAGATCCGGACGCAGTCCATTCTCGAGTCAGAGGCCGTGGAGCGAAACATCAAGCTGATCGGAGACTGGTATTCCGCGAAACTCTACACGCTGATCTCAAAGAAGTTCCACCTGGACAGCTGGAAGACGGAGATCAAGGAAAAGCTCGACACCCTTGAGGACGTGTATACCATGGCCACGGAGAATTTCAGCGTGTCCTACCGGGCGACCATTGAATTTATCATTCTTGGCGGATGGTTCGTGCTGCTGCTCCTGTACGTGGCGGAGTTTCTGTTCACGAAGTGACGTGATAACCGTATCCAACAGCCTTAAGATGTTTGATAAAGAGATTGGGAAACAATTAAAGGCCATATACCGGGCGCTTTACCGGGCCTACGGACCCCAGCACTGGTGGCCCGGCGATACCCCCTTCGAGGTTATGGTGGGCGCGGTGCTGACGCAGAATACGGCATGGGCAAATGTGGAAAAGGCCATGACCAATCTCAAGCGTGAACGGCTCCTGACGCCCTCGCGCATGTTTAACACGGACCCGGAGAAACTGGCTTCGCTCATACGGCCATGCGGCTATTTCAACATCAAGACGAAGCGTCTCAGGCATCTGCTCTCGTTTATCCACATCCTCTACTCAGGAAGTCTTACAAGAATGTTCTCAACTGATCCCGGTCTATTGCGTCAACAACTGCTCGAAGTAAACGGCATTGGCCCGGAAACGTCCGACGCGATCCTGCTCTATGCGGGAGAAAAGCCGTTCTTTGTGGTTGATACCTATACCAGGCGGATATTCAGCAGGCAGGGGTTGATTTCGAGTGATGCGGATTATCACGCCCTGCAGGGTCTCTTCATGGACAACCTGCCCAGTGACGCCCGATTTTACAATGAATATCATGCCCTCATCGTCCGAGTCGGAAAAGAGCATTGCAAAAAAACGAGGCCCCTCTGCAGCGCATGTCCGATTCGCTGTGAGCGAGGGCCGGTCTCTGTTCTCCCTATCGGGTCCTCGAGAGAAAAGACTATATAACATATTGTTACTTAAGTGTTTTATTCATATAAATAAACAAATAAATTGTTGACATTCCCTGGCTTTTTGTGTTATCTTTAAGTCGTAAGTCGATGTATCCTGCTGCAAAAGTCTCGTTCATGGTGCGACAGGCTCATCACGAACGGAAATATCCCTGAGTATGTATATAGAGTGCCGCCGTTCGACCTGAGCTTGTCGAAGGGCCACATATGGATTTTTGCACGAAGCTCGATTGTATGCGCCGTTTCCCGGAGAAATGATGGGTGCGAAGATGTCAAGAAAAAGCAAGAAAAAAGAGTACTTTACTTTTATGTTCCTGCCTGGTCCGAATGCACGGGTCCGGACGCTCAGTATTTCCAAGTCAGTCCTCAAGTCAGTGTTCTTTTTATTCGTCGCGGTGCTTGTCCTCTCTTTCTATCTGGTCTACGAATATAACGATGCAAAAGACAAAGTTTGGGAATTGCAGTCAGTACGCGAGGAACTGATGCAGCAGAAGGCACAGGTCCAGGGTTTTGCTCTCAACCTCCTGGATTACAAGCGCCAGATGTTTCTGCTCCGCGACCTCGATACCAAGCTCCGCCGCGCGGTGAACCTGGGTCCCCGGGATAAGGCCCAGCAGGTGCTCGGCATCGGCGGCCCTGACGAGCTTGGTCTTCAGAACCTTGCCGCCCTGGGTGAGAAAAAGCAGGAAGAAGCGCTGAAAGAGATGCATCAGGAGCTGAGCTTGCTCAAGGGAGCGGCCTCACGGCAGGAGGCCAGCCTTCAGTTGCTGATTGAGTATTTTGAGGACAAACGGTCCCTGTACGCGTCAACTCCCTCGGTATGGCCGGTCCGCGGCTGGGTCACCTCACCTTTCGGCAACCGGCTCTCGCCCTTCAGCGGGATACTAAAGTTTCACGAAGGCATCGATATCGCGGCCCAGACCGGAACACCGATCATAGCGCCGGCGGATGGCGTGGTTACTAAAGCGGGTTTCAGCACCGGCTACGGCAATATGGTCGAGCTCAGCCACGGATACGGCATCAAAACCGAGTTTGGACATAACTCACGGCTCAATGTCAAGGCTGGGCAGCGGGTCAAGCGTGGTGAGATAATTTCTTATATCGGCGATACCGGTTCCAGCACGGGTCCGCACCTTCACTATGAGGTGCGCCTAAACGGTCTGCCGGTGAATCCGGTACGGTACATGAATTAAAGCTTCACATCCATACGCAATACGCGGACGATTTGCATGCCGCAGTGATCGTGCCGTGACTGAAAACCCCGAGGTTCCATCTTCGGGGGTTTTTTATTTGGAGTTTATCGAAGATACAATGTAAAGAAGAGGCCCTGTCCATCTTGAGGATATGGCCTCTCTTCACAGGACGAGTGACGGCGTTCTGAAAGATTATTATCTTGAATTCCCGCGCAAACATGATACTATGCGGGACTGTTGACTGATTTTACCGCGGGTGGAGAGAAGAGAGATGATCGGAACAATACTGAAAAAAGTATTCGGCACCGCGAATGATCGGGAACTGAAGCGCATTCAGGCGCTGGTGGACAAGATCAATGCGCTCGAGCCTGGGATTTCCAGCCTCGCTGACGCTGCCTTGCGGGTAAAGACAGAGGGTTTCAAAAAGAGGCTCGAAGGCGGGGAAACGCTCGACGATATTCTTCCCGAGGCCTTTGCCGTGGTGCGCGAGGTGTCCAAACGGACGGTCGGTATGCGCCACTTCGACGTGCAGCTCATCGGCGGTATTGTGCTGCACCAGGGAAAGATCGCGGAGATGAAGACCGGCGAAGGCAAGACCCTCGTAGCTACGCTGCCGGTGTACTTGAACAGCCTCACGGGCAAGGGTGTGCATGTGGTCACGGTGAACGACTATCTCGCCCGGCGTGACGCCCTGTGGATGAGCCCGATCTATACCTTCCTCGGTATGACTGTGGGCGTGATCGTCCATGGCCTTACGGACGAACAGCGTCAGCAGGCCTATGGCTCTGATGTGACCTACGGCACGAACAACGAGTTCGGGTTCGACTATCTGCGCGATAACATGAAATTCGACCTCGCGGATTATGTCCAGCGCGAGCTCAACTTTGCCATCGTGGACGAGGTCGACTCGATCCTGATCGACGAGGCCAGGACCCCGCTCATTATCTCCGGTCCCACGGAAGATTCCACGGACAAGTATTATAAGATCAACCGCCTCATCCCGAGCCTGAAGAAGGACGTTGACTACACAATCGAGGAAAAGACCAAGACAGCGGCGCTTACCGAGGAGGGCAACATCAAGGTGGAGAAGATGCTCGGCGCGGGCAATCTGTACGACCCCTCGAACGTGGATCTGGTGCACCATGTGCACCAGGCCTTGAAGGCCCACGCCCTGTTCCACCTCGACGTGGACTATGTGGTCAAGGATGGCCAGGTGATGATCGTGGACGAGTTCACGGGCAGACTGATGCCCGGCAGGCGCTGGAGCGATGGACTTCACCAGGCCATTGAGGCCAAAGAGAACGTCAAAATCGAGAACGAGAACCAGACCCTCGCTTCCATCACCTTTCAGAACTACTTCCGGCTCTACAGCAAGCTTGCGGGCATGACCGGTACGGCGGAGACCGAGGCCGCGGAGTTCGCGAAGATCTACAACCTCGATGTGCTCATGATCCCGACGCACCAACCCATGATCCGCGGTGACAACCCCGATTTCATCTATAAATCCGAGCAGGGGAAGTTCAACTCGGCCGTGAAAGAGATCGAAGAGCTTCACCGGAAGGGCCAGCCCGTGCTCGTGGGCACTATTTCCATCGTCAAATCCGAGGCCCTGGCGTCGCTGCTCAGGAAAAAAGGCATCCGGCACTCGGTGCTGAACGCCAAGTACCACGAGATGGAGGCCGAGATCGTTGCCCAGGCAGGGCGATACGCCGCGGTCACGATCGCCACGAACATGGCGGGCCGGGGCACGGACATCGTGCTCGGCGGCAACCCCGAGGGGCTCGCACGCCAGATGTTGAAAGGCAAAGAGTATACGAAAGAAGAGTGGGACAGGACGCTCGAACAGTGCAAGGCGCAGTGCGCCGACGAAAAAGTGAAGGTCATTGCCGCGGGCGGGCTCCACATCCTCGGCACGGAACGCCATGAGTCGCGCCGCATCGACAACCAGCTCCGCGGCCGCTCGGGCCGCCAGGGCGACCCCGGTTCCTCTCGGTTTTATCTCTCGCTCGAGGACGATCTACTCAGGATCTTCGGGTCCGACCGGATCGCGGGCCTCATGGGCAAGCTCGGCATGGAAGAGGATGTGCCGATCGAACACCGCATGGTGTCGCGGGCCATCGAGAACTCCCAGAAGAAAGTGGAAAACCACAACTTCGAGATGCGCAAGCACGTTCTTGAATATGACGACGTCATGAACCAGCAGCGGAAAGTAATTTACGAGCAGCGCCGCCAGCTTCTTGCGGGCATGGAGCTCAAGGAAGAAGTGCTCGGCCTGGCAGAGGGAATGCTTGACGGCCTGGTCGATTTCTACTGTCCCGAGGGCGCCTACCCTGAAACCTGGGACATCACCGGCTTGAACGATGTGCTCGCGGCAAAGTTCGCGTATCACGCGGGGCGTGATATCGACCCCCAGTCCCTGCCACGCGAAGAGTTCCGCGGGAAACTCTGGGAAGCGCTGAAAAAGAGCTACGACGAGAAGGAACAGCAGATCGGCCGGGAGGTCATGCGCCACCTCGAGAAAGTCTTCATGCTCCAGTCCGTTGACCATCAATGGAAAGACCATCTGCTGGCAATGGACCATATGAAGGAAGGCATCGGGCTTCGCGGTTACGGCCAGAAGGACCCGCTCATCGAATACAAAAAAGAAGGCTTCGACATGTTCGAGGAAATGAAGCAGCGCATTGTTGAATCCACGGTCGAGAACCTGTTCAGGATCAAGGTCGCCGCTAAAGAGCAGAGCGAGGAGCTCGAGCGGAAGCAGAAACACCAGATCGTCAATCTCAGCTTCATCGGCGCGGGAAGCGCGGCTACAGCTGCCGAGCCGGCGCATGCAGGAGTCAAGGTTGGGCGCAACGACCCGTGCCCCTGCGGAAGCGGGAAGAAGTACAAGAAGTGCCATGGGAAGTAATTCAGTCTCGGAGTTTGGAGTGCGGAGTTCGTTATCTTTTTCTTCCCTCATTTTCTTCAACTGCGCCAAGGACAGGCCTCTTGCAGCCAATCGAGTCGAGGTGTTTTGATTTTCCCCGCGATATCTGATATAGTTTGAATCAGGGAGGTAAATCATGGGACGTATTATTGCGAATAAAAATATACTGGGCGGGAAACCGATCATTAAAGGCACCAGACTCTCGGTTGAATTTGTTCTCGAACTGCTTGCGTCAGGAGTTTCGGAAGACGAGATCCTTCAGGATTATCCCCATATGACCAGGGACGACATCCATGCCTGTCTGGAATATGCCGCTCATGCCATGAAAAATGAGATCATCATGGAGCTGGAAACCGTCTGATGAGACTGTGCTCCGTCAAATTGCTCGCCGATGAGAACATCTCCCCTCGTGTGGTTTCTTTCCTCAGAAGCAAAGGTCTCGATGTGATCGACGTAAAAGAAAAGGGATGGCAGGGGCGGGATGACGCGCACTCATGCATATAGCCAATACGGAAAAGCGATTCGTTCTGACCCATGATTCCGATTTCGGCACTCTGGCAATCAACGAAGGCCTTCCTTGTTACGGCATCATCTATCTTCGGTTAAAAAACCTCAAAACATCTCATATGACCGCGGTTCTTGACAGGCTGCTTGTAGTCGACCAGGAAATTCATGAAGCGTCTTTGATCGTCGTTGAAGACACCCGCCTGCGGATACGGTCGATATGACGAAGAAGTAAAGTAGAAAACCCTCTGCTGTGGGCAATGGTGGCGCTTAGATGAGATAAGATGGAGAAAACCGCACTCTCAAGTTGTTATGAAATAGCCGCAAGCCTTTTTCTTTATTAAAGTGTATGCGCCGCGCCGCGTATTGTCAAGTGCCCTCCCGTCCTCTTGACGCGCTGATACCCGGTTGACACAGCAATTCCGCAACAAAATATTATCTGCCATAGAAATCCGTTAGTTATGCCCCATCTGCGCCCTTAAGCAAATTCGCATTCAAAAAAAGCTTGACTTTTCCCCTGCAATCTTATATATAAATAA
>Ga0315281_10000606_pt1 | contig 50403 bp, 58 predicted proteins | sample YL17G07_0_MG_FD_204540 | JGI IMG/M metagenome (GOLD analysis project Ga0315281, IMG submission 204540) | Sediment microbial communities from Yellowstone Lake, YNP, Wyoming, USA - YL17G07_0 | ecosystem: Environmental > Aquatic > Freshwater > Lake > Sediment | place: USA: Wyoming | collected...
AAGGCCGAAGAGTTCGCAAGGAAACTCGACAAATCCGGCATCCTGTCCATAATATTGTTCGGTTCCGTGGCCACGGGGAAGTCCACGGAATCGAGCGACATAGATATCATGGTCGTCCATGAAGGCGGACGCGCGGGCATAGAAGGCCGTGTCAAAGGCCTGGCCGAGGCCTTCCTGGACGAAGAGGTACTGATATCTCCGGTTGTCTTGTCGAAAAAGGAGGCCGCGGGCATGTTGAAGAGGTACGACAGCTTTATCCTCAGAGTCCAGGAGGAAGGCAGGGTCCTGTACGGGAAGCCCCTGGGGAGGATGGCGCATGGCTAGGGAGGAGAGGAAGGGAGAGTCGAAAAAATACCTGGACAAGGCCGAGGAATTCCTAGCGATCGCGAAGATCGCGTTCCAGCAGTCAAAGCCCAATGCCGCGGCCTTCGACGCGATCCAGACTGTTATAAACGCCAACGACGCGCTGACCGTCTTCATACTGGGCAAGAGGGCAAGCATGGACCACAAGGAGGCCATCGACATGCACGTGGAAGCGGTAGGAAGGATACACGACGCTTCGATGAGGCCTGTCCTGCACTCCGCGCTGAGTTCCAGGTCCGAAGTCGGTTACTCCGGAAAGTCCGTAAGGCGGGACGAAGCGGAGAGGTTCCTGAGGGACGCGATCCGTTTCGTCGAATGGGTCAAGAATTACGTGAAATGACATCCGAGATAAATCCTACAGCCCGGCCTGTTCCAGGTTCAGCACCGGCACCTTGTATCTGCCAAGGTCGTCGATTCCAATCCTCGGACACGCAAGCGAAATCGCCGCATCAATCTTCAGCCCGACTAGCTTCTCGGGAGTTATCTCGTCCATCGCCAGAATAACAACTTCCTTTCCGCGTGCTTCGAGCTTCTTCTTTATCTCGAACGGCGATTTCGCCTGCCCGCGCTTCCAGCTCACGAGCAGCGCAACGCGCTTCGCATCTTCAAATTGTGACTTGTTCCACGCGAGCAGCTTCTGTGTTTTTTTCTTTTCATCTTTCATGTCAACGATTTCATTTTTTTCCAAATCGAGGCAGAGCATCGGCTTTTCTGTTTTCAGCATAAGACCCCAGCCGTAGAATTTTCCGGCCGATATGCAAAGGAAACAATCCACGTCATTCTCAATCTTCGTCGCGGCGTCGAGGTTGCATCCGAGTATCTGGCCTTCGTGCTGCAGCGCCCGATGCGTATGCACCTCCTTGCCGCGGCTCTCCAAAAACTTCCTCGCCTTCTCGATAGCGCCGACGAACTGTATGCTTGTCACAAGTCCAATTTTATCGTACGGTTCTATTTTTGCAAATTCTTTTTCGAGAATCGGAACAGGGTCGGCGTCGATAAAGTACTCCCAGTAAACGACCGGCAGTTCTGATTCTGTCCCGAAATTTTCGTGGCCGATGTGCAAGACGGCGTCGCATCCGAGCCTCTTCGCCTCGGCGTCGCGCAGGTCGCAGGCGCCGTAACATGCTTCTACCGAAACCACACTCTCGAACCCTTCCTTCTCGAGCGCCTTCGCAAATTCCTGCACGCGCAGCTTCAGCCCCTCGGCGTACTGCACGAAAACGCGCTCCGCCTTCAACCGCTTGAGTTTTTCAACGGCCTGCGCGATGCCTTCAGCCATGGAAAACAGATAGGGCCGGTAGTATTAAAGTTTTTAAAACACAGTACATTTTTATGGAGCGTAGCTTGAATCCGGACTATCTAAAGAAACTCAAGAAGATAGAAGACGAGGGTGGCATCTCCGAAGAGGAATTCGAGAGTACGCTAAAAGTCAGGATATGACATAGTGTATGTCTTGAAACCCCTATGCCTTCACCGCAATCTCTTGCTCAAGCGCTCTTTTGCCGAGCTCGAACTCCTTCTTCATCAGGACTTTTATTATCGGGTCGTCGCTGTTTATCGTATACAGCTGCGCCTTTCCGAATTTGCGAGTAGGCAATACTATTTCAAAGTCCACAAGATCCTTCCATACCTTCATCAGCGTGACTTTTGCTATGCCCGATCCTTCTATGATTTCTTTTTTAGAGTAGTCGAACGGGATGTTGTCTATCAAAAAATCTATTATCTTTACTTTTGGCGATTCTCCAAAATATTCTATTAAAACAGATGCGTCTCCGTTCATGCTATCCACCGTTTTTATCAATCAACTGTAACATCGCGTATAGCACACTATATAGGCGTTTATATGGCGTTCATCTACTACTGGGTAGTCATATAACGCACTACTACTATCATAATTCGATAAGTATAAATAATACTACTTTGAAAGGTATACTAAATAAACTTTGAATATAAAGTAGGCGTAAATGACGGGATAGTGGGATGGTAGACGACATCGAAGTGCAGGCCGTGATACTGCACAAGCTATTCAGAAAAAGGAAGGTCGGTGCAGCACACATGCCACGTGACGTCATAAAGCGGGATATAGGCGCCTGGCTGGCTAAACGGGAGAAGGACGGCAAGCGAGTCGACGAATGCATCAACATCTTGATCCGGGAAGGAATAATACTGCCGAAGCCTACGAACTACGGCCTTGAGATAAGCCTCAACCCAAAGCGCAGCGAGGAGATACTCGAAAGGGTCAGGCGGTTCTACCCGGAAGGGGTTCTCTGATATCGCGGATCCTTCCGCCTGTAGCAATTTACCGGAAATACCCGGCGGTCAGAACCAGCCGATGCCGTAGATAGCCTCTCCCAGGCCGTTCCTGCTTACGAGCGACACCCAGTCTACGAAAGCGGCGTCCCTGATCACGACCGTGCCGCTGTTGGGGAAGTTCTGCGCGGTATCGAGGTTGTCCTCGATGACCACGACCGTGCGGTTGTCGAACGGCGCCGATACGACCTTGCCGCCGATGGAGACTTTCTCGAGCACCAAGCGCCCGTTGTAGCGGACGGCGACGGAGTACACCCACTCACCGGCCGCGGCGTCGAAGTGCCGCTCCGTAAGCGCTTCGTTTATGCCGATCTCGGTCGCCTGCCCGGCGACCATGGACGGACGATGCACGTTCGTGTTCGTCACGAGCCCGGGCGGCAGCGCGGCCATGAGCACCACCGGCACGATCGCGACCGCGGCGAACGTCTTCGCGTTGAACAGCCTCGGCATCGCGCCCTCCAGCATCTTGACGCCCGACAGCGAGCTGAGCAGCAGCACCACGGCGCCCGAAAACATCATGACGGAGTAGAAGATGAACCAGACATTGTAGCCCAGCGGACCGAAATACGGCTGGGCTTTCATCGACTCGGTGAATAGCTGGGAGAAGTGGACGGGCGACATCGAGCCGCTGAGGGGAGAGAACCAGACGAACCATAGCACCAGGAAGAACAGCGACGCGACCAGGCCCCGCCTCCCCGCCAGCATGTAGGCGAAGAGCGCGATGTAGGGTATCAGCACCGCCAGCCCCAGCAGCATGAGCGGGCTCCACGAGAGCACGAGCAGCCCGATGAGCAGCAGCGCCGCGATGCCGTATACCTTGCGCGCCGTCTGCTCCCACTCGGGCAGTGGTGTTGCAGGCTTCTCTCCAGGCCGCAACTTCGCTGGCTTCCTTTTATCGTGCGGTGACGCGACGTACACTGCGGCGCCCGACAGCGCGAGCGCCGGGGCGGCGGCGTAACACAGCGCCCTGCCGAGCTGGAAAGGCAGGCTGTCGGCGGGGTTGACGAGTGCGTTCGCGAGCAGGAGGCCGCTGAGCACGAACAGCATCGGCGCAGCCACCAGCATGGCCGCAGCCTTCCGCCTTGTGAACTGCCAGTCCTTCCTCCATTTGACGAGCGGGACGATTATCAGCGCGACCGATACGACCGAGAACGGAATCCAAAGCTCCACGACCGATACGCACCCCTGATATGTTATACCGCGCCGCAAACGATAAGCCTTCCGAAGCGAATAGAAGTCATAGATGGCCAATCGACAAGGAAAGGCTGCAACGCCAGCGGAGATGCCGGAATGGGAACGCAGGGCGCGGCTGGCGTACGCGCTGGCAATCGCCGCGTGGACGGCCGCGACCGCGGTCTTCTTCTTCGACTACATCTACCAATATCCCATCCCGTTCGCGCTCATGGTCTTCCTGGTGCCGCTGATAATCTGCTTATACCTGGTGTCCGGCAGGCGCGGCTGGCTTGGCGCGGCGTCGATGCTGATCCTCTCGGCTGTCGTCTTTTTCGGGGCTATGCCGGCGTTTTTTGCTCTTGTCGTAGGCACGCCCGGGCTTGGCATCGTGGACCGCTACCTTGACTGGGTCGTCGGCGTCGACCAGGGCGGCGGGGTGTTGTTCATGCTCACGGTGCGCGCGTCGATGCTGCTTTCGGCCGGCATCTTCCTGGTAGCCGCGCGGCTGGCGCAGCACCCGAAGCTGTCGCAGTTCCAGGGCACGACGTTCAAGGCCGCGGCCGTCGGCATCGTCCTGCTCCCGCTGCTGATCGCGATGGTGACATCCTCGGGCGAGACGAACGCCGACCCGGCCGCGCATCCGGAAGGCGCAAGCTTCGGCGGCGCCGAGCAGCTGCTGGGGCCGGACATCATGCAGGTCTCGCGCACGTTCGACCAGGCGGCCGGCACGTGGACGTACTCGATATTCTTCTCGAACCCGAACCAGGAGGAGCTGACGATAACGCGGATGTGGGCGGGCCGCGACTCGCTCGCGCCCTTCACGGAGCATGTCACGGCCGACAGCTCGTGCGCGGGCATCGGCGGCGATGCCATAGCCTTCAGCGCAGGCTGCAACGCGACGCTCCGGTTCAGCACGGCGCAGGGGCACAACCGCGTAACGGCCATCGGCGGCAACGGCGCCCGGTACACAATCACCTGGACGGAGCAGCTGTAATTCGCGGCGACGTATAGGATTGAGACGACAGGCGTTTGCGGTTTCACCGAGATGCCATGCACTCCGTCTTCTAGCACGCCTGACGCACGCGGTCATATCGTCAGGGGTATCATCAGAAAGTCCTTGTCGATCTTGGGAATCTTGACCCTGCCAACCTGTGCGAACGAAAGAATGCCGTAGTTCTCGAGCGCCCTCAGGTCCCTGGACACGCTTTCCTTCGGGCGTTTGACCATCCTGGCAAGCTCCCCGACCGAGGACGGCTTCCCGCCGGCGACGGCCCTGATCACGTCCATCCTGGCGGGCGTGAGTATCTTCTCCAGGGATTTCTTGCTCATGCTCACCACGAGAACCCTTTTCGGCGCGCGCCCAGGGTTCTTTATCAAATAATCCATCATCTTGCTCATCATCGAGTCTATCTTGTCCATGTCATCCACCAGGCACCGCATATAGTTAACTTGTAATGTTAATTAACATATCAAGTTATATTTAAGAATGGCCGACCACCCTCGGTGATTATGGTATAACCGAATACTGGACAGTAAAGGATAAAACAATGCCTGAGCCTGCGGCCGTGCAAAGCCTGCGCGCCTTAGAACTTCATCAGGCTGTCGACGAGCTTGTGCGTCGCGTCCTCGGCGGACTCGTCCTCGGGCCTGACCATGCCGCGTATCACGCGCTCGATGGCCTTGCGCTTCTCGGCGTCGCCCATCTCCACTATCGCGCGGAAAGGCTCCTCGGTCTTCACCTGCAGCTTCTGCATCTCGTCGAGCTGCTTCTTCAGCTCCACGAGCGCGGCCCACAGCTGCGCGACCTTGACGTCCTCGGCCTGCATGTACGCGCCCTTGTGCCTCTTCGCGGAGTTCAGCAGGTCGGCAAGCGTCTTCTGCGCCTCGGGCGCAAGGAAATCCTTCCAGTCGTTGTTCTCCTCTGCCATGCGAATCAATCCCAATTCGAATCCAAATCCGTTTTCTATTATTCAAATCTGAAAGTGAAAGTTAAATAGACTTCAATCAAACCTCTCGTCTGCGCTTTTGCGCATGCCGCCGCGCCTCACGTACGCGAGCAGCGCGTCGCGCTTCAGCACGACTCCTGCGAGTATAACGGCCACGACTAGCAGCCCGAACAGGTCCGAAAGCTGCGTGTTGAAAAGCCCGACGGACTGCACGTTTATCGCCGCGGTCCTCGAGTCAGTTGTTCCGCCGGCAGCGGTTATCGTAAAAGTATGCTCGCCCGCAGACGCCCCGCACGGCACGGACACGAACGCCGTCACCTGCTTCGTCTCGCCCTTCGCGACAGCCACGCTCGGCACGACCTCGATCCAGTCGGCCGCGCTGCCTTCCACCTTGATGTCAAAGCTGCCGGCCTCGCCGGAATTCTTCACCGAGAACCACGCCTCGGTCTCACCGCAACGCTCCACGTCGTACCTCGACTTCATGAAAATCTCGGGGCTGCCCGACTTCGGAGCCTGCGTTGGTTCGACGCATTTGCTGCCTTCGCAGCCGTACGGGCAATAATCGACGATGCGCCAGCGCTTCTCGCAGCCGTCCTGCACCAGCTGCTGCCTGTAGCTGCCGAAGCAGCGGTACTCGCCCGCGTGGTAGTCGGCCGTTGTCTTCTCGTCCGCCGTCTTGCATCCGACGCCGAAGCACGGATAATTCCAAGCATAGTCCCAGTTATAATCGCCGCTCCACACGTGGCCGTCCTCGGGGCAGGCTATGCCGTGGCTGTTCGTCACCTTGAACTCGCTCGAGTACAGCGTCTGGCTGTTGCTGATCGCGTCCTCGGACAGAACGACCTTCACCTTGTAGTACCCGGCCATGCCTATCGGCAGCGAGCAGCCGACTCTCGCGTAGCCGTTGCCCGAGACGTAGACGCGGCTGTCGTCGCAGGACATCTGCACGCACCCGGACCCGCCGTAGCCGTAGTAGCCGTTGCAGCCGTGGTCCGTGCCGTCGTCCGTCCTGCACACGTACGCGCTTACATCGTAATAACTGCCGTGCTGCCCGTTGTTCTCTATGCGCACGCTCTCGTAGACGGTGTCGCCTTCGCGCGCGTCGGAAGGCGTGGACATCGAGACGCTCGCGGTCGGACGGTTGCACGCGTAGCTTCCGCACCCGCCGCTGCAGCTGCCATAGTCGCGCCAGGCCGTGCTGCAGTCCGGGTTGCGCCACATGCGCTGCTGCGTGCTGCCCGAGCAGCGGTACTGGTCGACGTATCCCTCGCTGCACGTGCCGCAGAAGTTCCCGTCGCAGTATGCCTTCGCGGCACCGGTTGAGAAAACAAACGCGGACACCAGCGCAAGCGAGAAGACCGCTACGAACGCCAAAAGATTCCTGTCCAGCTTCATGCCAAGCACAAACTAAACGATAAACAGTTAAAGTTAAAAGGGTTTCGCAAAAGTAATTATTATGGCCGTTGCAGAACAAGGCTGGCATATGGACACACAAAAACTGGCAGAATTTCTCGTCGCAGCCAGAGAGAAGTGCAGTTATGAAACTGTCGGGGAAACTGGAGAGACAAGCTTACCAGACGGAACAAAACTTATAGGGCCTTATACCGCAGGACAGTTGAGTTATACCGACAGGTACAAAGGGTTCGAATGGTTTACTGGCAGAGAAGAAATCACAGAAGGAGGTAAGTTGGTTTGGGAAAGGAAATACGAAGGTGGGGTTGTCGACGATAGATTCAAAGAACGATCTTTAGCATTAAAATTGTTTGATGTTCTAAAATTGTGTTTGCGGCAATTTCCAAGAAACGAGCCCTTCAAAAGGGGCCCGAATGATTTGAAAATAAATGGGTATGAATATCGCGATTCGTGCGAAGGAGACATGACGTCTTTTGATGGTAAGGAACAAGTCTTCTACGATGGCAAGGAAGTCCACGTTTTCAATTATCATGGTGGGTTAGTTCGGTAAATATTTGCAAAGATGCAAGAGTGATTAGTATGCCGTTCCAAAGAAACGAGAGCTCTGCCGAAGTCAAGCGCAAGGGAGCGCGGCTGTTCGCCGAAGGCCGCGTACGCAAGGAAATGGACACGGACCGCCGCGCTTACTTCGAAGTGCAGGGCGAGACGGAGCAGCATTCCGTGGTTTTCGACAAGACGCGCAACGAATGGTCGTGCGACTGCAAGTTCTCTTCGATGAAGAACAGAGAATGCAGCCATATTTATGCGTGCAAGCTGACCGAGAAACAGCACTGACATCGCAAACCAAAACGCTTATATATCACCACTTGTAAGTAGCGAATATGCTTAAGCCTGCGGACTTCCAGCTAAGCGAGGAACAAAAAGAGAAAACGAAATTTTTCTACGAATTGCTCGCCGACGGCCGCGAGTTCTACTACACTCCTTTTCCCGACACGTTGTATGCCGATCTGAACCTCACGCTCACAGACAAGCACCTGGCGATGTGCATGTTGAGAAACTTGGACGGGGAAGTAGCGGAAGCGGCTGGAAATATAATGAAGACCGACAGGTCGAAGAGGGGTAAGGTAATGTCCATTGCGAAGCTGGTCAAGGACAAGACCATCATGGAAATCATGGACGCTTCCGAGACCGCTGTGGATGAGATTGATGTACCGAAATACATAATCGATCCGATTAAGAAACTCAAACCGAGCAGGTTGGTTTTGTGGACAGACACGCCGCGTCAGACCGCAGACCTGTATGTCAGAAAAAAGATAGACCCCATCTACAACAGCGACGGTAAAATCAGTTACATAATTTTGCACGCGACCGAGCTACAGCACACGGACGGCGTGCTGACCGGAAACATAAACTTCATACCCGACGAATACTTCCGTCACAACGTGCAACATCTTGAGTACTTGGGCTTTTTGAAAAAAGTCGCTGAACGCATAGCATGAATGCATTCACGGTGTTATCCTGTTCCTGTCGCGCGGGGAACAAAGCCTTCGATTACATTCCGGCCGGTAAAATAAAAATCAATAAAGTTGGGAACAGATGGGTTATATCCAAGTAGTCAAGGTGTAATCCTGTCTCTCGTTCTTGGGAACATCGTGGCCTCGCGGATGTTCGAGCGGCCCGTAATCTGCATGGTCAGCCTTTCCAAGCCGATGCTCCACCCCGCGTGCGGCGGGGCTCCGTAGCGGAAGAAGTCGACGTAGAACTTGAAGTCGTCCGGGTTCAGTCCTTTCGATTTCAGCTGTTTTATCAGAAGTTCGGGTATGTGTATGCGCTGCGTGCCCGAGCAGACTTCAAGGCCGTTGTAAATCAGGTCGAACGCGTGGCACAGCTTCGGATTCTCCTCGTCGGGCATCGCGTAGAACGCCTTAATCTCGGTCGGCCAGTCCTTCAGTATGAAGGCTTCGTCGCCCACGAGCTTCATCATCAGCTTCTCCTGCGTCTTGCTGAAGTCGTCGCCCCACCTGATTTTTTCGCCGGCCTTCTGCAGAAGCTTGATTATCTCGTCGTACGTCACGCGTCGCAGCGGCAGCTTTGGTATCTTCAAGTCTTCACGGCCCAGAACCTTCAGCTCCTCGGCGCAGTTTTTCTTCACGTCCTTCAGCATCTGCGCGAAGCACTCTTCCAAGACTTTGATGACGTCCTCGTCCGTTGCAAAGGCCTGCTCTATGTCCATCTGCCTCAGCTCGTTCAGGTGCGTCGGCTGGTCGAACTTCTCGGCGCGGAACACCGGCAGGACGGTGAACACCTTCTCGAACGCGATCGCGCACATCTGCTTGTACAGCTGCGGCGACTGCGCGAGGTATGCTGTTTTTTCAAAGTATTTTAGGGAGAATAGGTCGGCCCCGCCCTCCGAAGCGGATGCGATTATCACGGGCGGCTGTATCTCCAGATAGCCGCGGTCGATGAGGAACTCGCGGAACGAGCGCAGCACCTGCGACTGTATGCGGAAGATCGCGCGCGCCTCGTCCGTGCGCATGTGCAGCACGCGCCAGTCGAGCTGCGTGTCGAGGTTCGCCTTCGTTACCGCGCGCGGGTCGAGCGGCAGCGGAGTGCCCGACTTGTTCACGACTTCGATCTTCTCCGGAATAATCTCGAATCCGGCCCGCGCCTCCTTGCTCTTCGCGACCTTGCCCGTGACTGCTATCACGTCCTCCTGCCTGAGGCTTTCGATGAGTTTCATCACGCCGTCAGGAACTTTGCCGCGCGTTGCCGTGACCTGGCACTTGCCGCTTCCGTCGCGCAGGACGACGAAGCTGATGCTGCCGAGCACGCGCGTGTCGTGCACCCAGCCCGCCAGCCTCACGGTTTCGCCGATCCTTCCGCCGAGCTCTTCGACATGCGTCCGCTCTTCGGATTTTTTGCCGGCCATCGCAAACCCACCAGACGCATCTTACAAATTGTACAGGAAAATCCACACGACCGCCCATACGAGCATGAAAGTCAGCAAGCTGTTCGATATCAGCTGCGATTTTTTCTGTCCGCGCATCAGCTTCGCGAGCACTGCCACGCTGATCGCATACACGGCAAGCGGCATCAGCAGCGCGTACAAAAGCATCGTCTCAGTCAGATAGTCCGAGAACACGCCGCAGGCGATGCCCAACGCAAGATAGGCAGCGGTCATCTTCTGTTCGAGCTTAATCTCCATTCGCAACCATCCCAGGCGTGCGCGCGGAAAAACGCGCCTTACATCTTCTTCTCTTTTCCGAGGATAAAATCCTTTATCCTGCGCTGCCAGTTCTTTTCCTGCAGCTGCTGCGTCGTTATCCAGCTCTTGCGCACGTACGCGGGCAGCCTCTTCTGCGTTTTTATAAGCATGTCTACGAACTCTATCGTACGTTCGTCATGGCTATAGCCGACACCAAAATCGAAACCAACCTGTTTTTTTATCTCCTCAATCGCGCGGTCGCGCTCCACCTTGGCTATTATCGACGCGGCGCTGACTATCGGATAGCGCTTGTCCGCGTTGTTCTCCGCGATTATCCGGAAGTTCTTGCCTTCGATTCTCAGGTTCTTCCCCTCGTGCCCGTCGTTCATGAAGTCCAGCACGACCTTCTTGAAGCGCTCGGGCCGCGACGTGAGCGCGTCCAGGTACACCTCCTCTCCGCCAATCATGTTGATAATCTCGGCCATCGTCTTCGCTTCGAGCAGGTTCAGGTTGCTGCCCTCGGACTTTTGCGCGTCTATCCTGCACGGCGGTATGGATATCGGCATGATGCTGGACACGCGGCTTTCCGTCTGCACGATATCCTTGATCTTGTCGTACAGTCCGGCGCGCTTCGCGGGCGTCAGCTCCTTCGAGTCGCGCACACCCAATTTTTTGAGTTTGTCGACTACTCTCTTCTCGGCAGTTATCCCGCATACCACCATCGGACCGATGAGCGCACCCCTTCTGGTAGGCAAACTTTTCAGTTAAACCTATTTCCAGCCTCATCGATCCCAGTGATCAACGTATTGCCGTCTTTCTTTACCTTCAGTGTTTTTTTCAATCAACCATCTCTGCAACAAATATTTTATTGGACGTTCATATCCAGTGCCTGTAGCCCATCTTGAAAACGGCGACATCCTCCAAAAAGTCCCATGTGATGTGCAGCACGACCGCGACGAAGAACAGCCCCATTAGGAAGTATTCGGACAGCGCTATCAGCAGCGAGCCTCCGAGCGCTATGAAGAGCACCATCAGGTTGTGCAGCATGTACTTGCGCGGCTTGCCGTACTCCTCGACGCTTCGCAGCTTGAGGTACCCGGGTATGCCGACCTGCATCCACAGCGGCAGGTGGTCGAAGTCGAGCACCGCCGTGCCGACCGCGACGGCCGCGGCCTTGCCCAAATCGAACGTGAGGCTCGGCTGCACTGCGAAGTAGAGCAGCGCCGCCACGATTACGTGAACCGCAGCGTGCACCAGCGCGTAGTTGTAACCGATTATCTTCAGCTCAGGCATCTCCAAGCGTCGCACATCCGCCACCTGCATTCTATTTGTTTTTTACCGCGTTTAATTCCTATATGGTTTGCAGGATTTTAATCCGTCGAGGTTTTGCAGCTGCTTTAAAAGGATGTATAAAAGCCGTTTCGAAAAGGATAAAACTCTAGTATAAATGTTTTTTGCGATAAATTTATCCTAAGGTGATTTTTAGGTGACTGTTACGAAGGGCATGACTGCTGCGAAGGAATTCAACATACGCATCGAGAACATAGTCGCGTCCGCGTCGTTCGGCGTTGTGATACCGCTCGAGAAGGTCGTTTCCAAGCTCGACGGCATGGAGTACGAGCCCGAGCAGTTCCCGGGGCTGGTGTATCGCATGAAGGACCCGAAGGCCGCAGCGCTCATTTTCGGCAGCGGGAAGGTCGTGTGCACTGGCGCGCGAAGCGTGAAGGACGTCAAGATTGTTTTCGCGAAGGTCGTCGACGTGGTCACGAAGTCGGGCGTCAAGGTGCCGAAGGAATATAAGATGCAGGTCGAGAACATCGTCGCCTCGGCGAAGCTCGATGGCAATCTGAAACTCGACAAGATCGCGTTCAACCTCGAGAACTCCGAGTACGAGCCCGAGCAGTTCCCGGGGCTGGTGTATCGCATGAAGGATCCGAAGGTCGCGTTCCTCCTGTTCGGCTCGGGCAAGGTGGTCTGCACTGGCGCGCGAAGCGTGAAGGACGTGGGCATAGCCGTCACGAAGGTCTCGAAGAAGCTGAAGAGCATCGGCGCGATGGTGAAGCCGAAGCCGGTACCGGTGAAATGATGCGCAGGCACGTTTAGGGATTTTTTATTTTCAATTCCTATTTTGTTTCACATGCAATGTTCATTGCCTTATTTTTTTGGCGAGGGCGGATAGTTTTTCATCGTCGGCCCGTATGTAGTCGTGGGAAGAAATGTAACCTTCGTACTTGTCGAAGTACTTGTCAACGCTGGATTTAATCGGCTTCCATTCTTCCAGATTTTTAGTATCATGCATTGGAAACAATTTTGCATGAACGTGGTCTACTCCGAAGCCTTCAAAAATCATGCCCGTTCTTCCAACGTCGTCCAATTTCATGTCAAGTAATTTTCCAACCCTTTTCGAGGCCGCTACTAATCCACATAAAATATTGTCAGGCAAGTCAAAAGCATAACTAGGGTAGTGTTTTTTTGTCGTAACTACAGCAAAACCTTCCGTATTTGGGAATATCGATAAAAATGCCAAGTGGTTGTCATCTTCCCATATTTTATGGCAAGGCACATCTCCTTTTATTATCTTGCAAAATATGCAGTCTTCCATACTTACAACCTGATTAAGATTAGTTACAGTTTGATTAAATATTTGGAACCCGGCTTTCTGCGGAAGCGAGGTCCCGCAACGCACATATCGCCGCGCGCGAAACTATCTTCAACCGCAGCACGCAGCGAACGCGTGGCATGACGCGGAAGCTGCAAAGGCCCGCGACCGCGCTTGCGGCCGGGCCGGCAATGCGGTTCTTGCGCAAATTCGCCCAACTCGAAACGGATTTGGAAACCGCATAGAATTTGATTAGAAATAATAAGCTCCGGGCACAAGAGAACTTTGGAGATTATGGAACGCGAAGAGCTTGTGGAAAAGTTCTCGGGCTTCATGAACGAGCGATGCCTAGACGACCTCGTCACGGCCTTGACCGAGAACAGAAAGTCCATCTCCGTAGACTTCTCGCTCCTCGACAAGTTCGACGTCGAGCTTGCGGACTATCTTCTGGAGAATACCGAGGACGCGCTCGCTGCTGCAGAGGAAGCAGTCAAGCAAATCGATACGGGCATGGCCGAGTCGAAGCTGCGCGTGCGCTTCTACAACCTGCCTGCGAGCAAGAGCATCCGCATACGCAACGTACGCGCCGAGCACCTAGGCAAGATGATAGTTGTGGACGGCGTCGTGAAGAGCGCGAGCGAGATAAGACCGGAAATCTCCGAGGCCGTGTTCGCGTGCCCGGAGTGCGGCATGCGCATGAGCGTTCTGCAAGAGGACCGCGCAATCAAGGCGCCGGACCGCTGCGAGTGCGGATGCAAGCGCGGTTTCACCCTCGTCGACCAGAAGATGTTCGACGTGCGCTGGGTCACTGTGGAGGAGCCGTTCGAAATCACGTCGGGCGAGCAGCCGAGCGAGCTGACGATACTGATGAAGGAGGATTTGACAACGCCGCTCATGCAGAACCGGACGGAGCCGGGCAACCGCATAATGATAACGGGCGTGCTCAAGCACACGACAAGGAGCTACAAGGACGCTGCATCAAGGATGCTCGACATATACCTGGACGCGAACTACATCGAATCCATAGAGGTCGGATGGGAGGAGCTGCAGATAAGCGCGGAGGACGAGCAGCGCATAACGGAGCTGTCGAAGGACCCGCTGCTTTACGACAAGCTCGTGGCATCGCTCGCGCCGACCATATACGGGCACAACGACGTGAAGGAAGCCATCATCCTGCAGATGTTCGCTGGCGAGCAGCACGTGCTCCGCGACAAGACGCGCATACGCGGCAACCTCCACCTGCTGCTCGTGGGCGATCCCGCGTGCCTGGTCGCGGACGAGCGCGTCGTGCTCGCGGACGGCACCATCATGAAGATGGGCGACGCGGGCAGCAAGCACCTGCAGGACATAGACCTCCGCGTGCACACGGGAAGCGGTCGCAACTACGGCCGCGCCGACAGGTTCCACCTGTACCGCAGGCAGCCTGTGATGGAGGCCGTCACGGAAACGGGCAAGAGCATCAAGGGTTCGTACAACCAGCCGCTGCTCGTGCTCGAGAACACGAAGAACGTCTGGAAGAGGCTAGATGAGATCCGCATCGGCGACAGGGTGCGGACGCTCTCCAAGATAGAGTGCAGGATCAAGTCTCCGGTGGAGACGGGCTGGAGCGACAAGGATTATTATCACAAGAAGCCGGAGTGGAAGATCAAGGTCCCCGCGGCCGTGGACGAGAAGCTGGCTTCAATATTCGGTTATATTATTGCGGACGGCTGGGTCCAGAAGAGGAGGATCGGATTCGTGGTCAGCAAGGACGAGGCCGATATCCTGCCGAAGCTGGAGCGCGCGTTCGCCGACTGTTTCAACGCGCCCGTGTCCACGTACGTGCACAAGCGGGCGAGCGAACGCATCGCGTACTACCAGGTGAACAGGACGCACGCGGCCGAGCTGATGCAGTTCCTGAAGGAGAAGCGCGTGCCCGGCATCGTGTTCAAGTCGGGCGACCGCGTGGTCGCGTCGTTCCTGCGGTGGCTGTACGAGGGCGACGGCACCGTGTTCGCGAACGGCCGCGGCCGCGCGTCCGTGAGCCTGCGCTCGGCCAGCATCGAGCTGCTGAGGGACGTGCAGATGCTGCTTCTGCGCTTCGGCATCCACTCGCGCATACTCTGGGACGGGAAGAGCCGGACGTCGAGCATAGGCGGGCGCGTCGTGAAGGGCAATCCGAGCGGCACGCTGATGATACGCCGTTCCGAGTCGATAACGAAGTTTTCGAAGAGCATAGGTTTCGTCAGCGCGAAGAAGAAGGCACGGATGGAGAAGGCGGCGGAGTACGCGAGGACGCACGTGCGCCGCGTGCACAAGGAACGCGCCGAAAAGATAGTACAGATACGATACCATGCTCCGGAGGACGTGTTCGACATCGAGGTGCCCGTGCACCACAGGTTCGTGGCGAACGGCATAGTCGTGCACAACACGGCCAAGTCGCAGATTATGAAGCTCGCTTCCACGATGATACCGCGCGGCAAATACGCGTCGGGCACGGCGGTAAGCGGAGCGGGATTAACCGCAACCGTTGTGAGAGAAGAAAAGTTCGTCGGCGGATGGGTGCTCGAGGCGGGCGCGCTCGTGCTTGCCAACCGCTCGATCTGCGCGATCGACGAGTTCAGCCACGTGGCCCCGCAGGACATGATCAAGCTTCAGGAGGCGATGTCGCTTGAGACGATTTCGATAGCGAAAGCCTCGATTGTCGCCACGCTGCCTGCGCAGACCGCCATCCTCGCAGGCGCCAACCCCAAGTTCGGACGCTTCGATCCTTATATCCCGATCAAGGAGCAGCTGGACATCAACGAAGTCATGCTCAGCAGGTTCGACCTACGGTTCGCGCTGAAGGACGTGCCCAACCCGGAGATAGACGAGAAGATAGCCGACCATGTCCTGAAGATGCGGCACTTCGAGGAGGAGGCGGCCGTGCCCATCATAGATCCGACGTTCCTGCGCAAGTACATCGCGTACGCGCGCGCGAACGTGCACCCGAAGCTCACAGTGGAGGCGGGCGGCAGGCTGAAGGAGTTCTACCTGCAGATGCGCGCGATGAGCGGCGAGGATTCCGCCGTGTCGATCACAGTGAGGCAGTACGACTCTCTTATCCGCATAGCGGAGGCGTCTGCGAAGATCCGCCTCTCCGCCACAGTGGACGTGGAGGACGCGCAGCGCGCGATAAACCTGATGAGCCTGTCGCTCAGGCAGTTCGGCTTCGAACCGTCCACGGGCAAGATAGACATCGACCGCGTCGAAGGGCAGAAGATGACGGCCGCGCAGCGCAGCAAGACCAAGGTGGTGATGGATGTCATAGACGCGCTCGAGGCGGAAATCGGAAAGGAGATGCCGCGCGACGAGCTGGTGCGGCGCGCCGCTGCCGAGGGCATCGAGGACGCGGAGGACATCGTGCGCAAGCTGCTGCAGATAGGCGAGCTGTACGAGCCGAGGCCGGGTTTCGTCAGCCGCGTGCGCGGTTAAACGCTGCGTAAGTTAAGTTTTGTCGCGTGCAAGTAGGATTAGAATTTGGGCGTTGAGCGGCATGGGGTTCGAGAGCGACGTCTTCGGCGGGAACCCGGAGTTGGAGCACGGGACGGAGGAGCCTGCGCAGGTCGAGCCGCGTCATGGGAGGCTCGTTGCGATGCGCGTGCGCGCCGCGGACATCGTACGCGGCCGCTTCTTCCAGGGCAGCCGCGAGGCGAGGGAGGCCGGATACGTGATAACGTCCCTGGGCGAGCGCGTGTCGCGCGCCAATCTGCTAGGCACCGTGGTGGACAGGTTCGTAAGCGATACGGCGAACTATGCCAGCCTGACGCTCGACGACGGCACCGACGCCGTGCGCGCGAAGGCGTTCGGCGCCGAAGTGCATCTGTTCGACGGCATCAGGCCCGGGCAGGCGGCCGTCGTGATCGGCAAGGTCAAGGAGTACCAGGGCGAGACGTACGTGGCAGCGGAGTCGGTGCGCGTTCTCAAGCCCGAGGAGGCGGACGAGGAGCCGCTGCGCAAGCTTGAAATCCTGGACAGGCTGAACGACCAGAAGACGGCCGTTGACAACATACGCCGTGCCGCTGCGAGCATGTCGGACGAAGAGCTGCGCGAGTATGCGCGGCGCATGGGCATGGACGCGGACGCGCTGGCTGTGGTGCTCGAGAAGAAGGAAGAAGATTACAAGCCAGCCGTGCTGCAGATGCTGGAGCAGCTGGACGAAGGCGAGGGCGTTGATGTTATGCGAGTATTTGAAGAGCTCAAACTGCCGGATGCCGTTGTCGAGCGTGCCGTTGACGAGCTGCTGGAGGAAGGATCAATCTTCGAGCCTTCGCCCGGGAGGTTCAAGGTTATCGGCTAGCTCTGCAGTCGAGCTCAGATTGCAGGCACGACCGGCTGCGCGTACGGAGCGGCCGAAGAACCGGAAGCGAACAGGAACTTCACGTCCTTCTCGGGCACGAACTTAACCACTATGGTGTCGTACTCTTTCATCGGATACTTTTCGCGAAGCCTGTCGTATATTTCCTGCAAGTCGGTTCCATGGTCCACAACCTTTCCGTCGTAGACCGCGACGTACTGGTTGAGATAACTCTCCCTAAGCTCTCCTATGTTCCTGAATACATAGTCGTGGTTGCCTCCGAACCTCTTCAGGCTTAGCGCGTCTTCCTCGGTCATGGGATGCTTGGTCAGCTTCGGCTTGACGGGCTTCATATACGACTGTTGTGGGGTGATTTATTTAAACGTGTTATCGGCAAAGATATTGTATGGCCGACGAGTACGAGCAGTTGCTGAAGGCTGCGATGGACAAGATGCCGAAGAAGGACGCGGAGAGGAAGAGGTTCGAGGTGCCGAAGGCCGTGGCGTTCGTGCAAGGCAATAAGACGATCATCAAAAATTTTGCGGACATCCTTTCGGCGCTGCGGCGGGACGAGCGGCACGTGTCGAAGTATTTGCTGAAGCAGCTGGCAACGCCCGGAGCGGTGGAGGCGGGCACGCTGATCCTGCAGCGCAAAGTGGAGCAGGCGATGATACAGCGCAAGCTCGAGGACTACATGCGCGAGTACGTCTACTGCAGGGTCTGCGGCGAGCCGGACACCAAGCTCGTGCGCGAGGACCGGCTGGCTTTCATGAAGTGCGAGGCCTGCGGGGCGCGCTCTTCCGCGAAGGAGATATGAGGCGTCCGCATGTTCTGGGCAAAGTTCTTCGTTGTGAAGGACGACCTGCTCCTGGCGATGTGCGACGACGACCTGCTCGAGAAGAAAATCGGCGACAGCAAGCTCGAAGTCACGGTCACGAAGCAGTTCTACGGCGAGAAGCTCGTCGAGAGCGAGGCCGACACGGTGAAGTACCTGGCCGCGTGCAGCATCGGCAACCTGGTCGGCGCGCGCATCGTGGCGCTCGCGGAGAAGAACGGTTTTATCACGAAAGAAAACATAATATCCATCGGCGGCGTGCCGCATGCGCAGTTCGTCAAGCTGAAGTACCAGTAGCCGAATCCTGCCGGTCTATGATATGACTGTATATATTTTAAACAGTTGAAAAATTATTATACGCGTTCCCAATACAGCATATTTCCGTCTATACCCATTTTCAATTTTTGTGTTTCATTCAACGCGCTCAAGTAAGCCAAAACTGTTGTATTCGTCAGGTAGTATTGTTGTATATCCTTTACTTCAATCTCATATTTTTTACACAAGGATTTAATGATGTCTTCTGTTGTCTTTTTTTCTCTCAAAATCTCCAATATAGAATCTTCAATCTCGGTCATCGCTCTAAGGTTAGCGTCTGCCAGAGGGACAATATTGTCTGTCGGCTCGGCGTGGCAAGGTATATAGTACGTGTATTTACTATTTTTTAGAAAGGCTAGTGTCGTTTTTTGTTTTTCAACATCGGTACAAAATGGGATTTTATGTTTTTTCAAAACATCTTCGGAAAAGACCGAATCCGCACAAAATAATACATTTTCGGATTCTATCCCTATCTGGTTCGGCGAATGGCCGGGCATTCGAACGATTCTAATTTTATCGTTCAAGAGGTACTCGTCTGTAGATTTTAATACGTTATCCACAATAGAAGGAGGCGCCATCAAAAATCTATTTTTAAGATATTTTGGTGGAGCCGCCCCAGAAAACAAATAGAATGGTTCTAGATACGGAGCCTGTATTAGTTCGGCTTCTATCTCCGAGGCATAAATGAGTGCGCCTGTCTTTTCTTTTATGTAGGAGTTTCCTCCGCAATGATCGGCGTGGGAGTGGGTATTGATGATTATCTTAGGAGACAAACCATTTTCTTCCAAAATTTTCAGTATTTTCTTGCCGGCATCTGCGTCTAATCCGCTGTCTATCAATATCGATTTTTTATCATGTTTTATAACACCCACGTTTACCCGTTCTGGGATATAAAACACATTATCGGTTACTCTCTTCAATTCGATTTGAATCGCCTCAGACAAGGACGTAGCAGTGGGACATCTGTGGCTTCTGCTTCCCTTCAACTATTTCCAATCTTAAACCGTTCGACTCGATAATTTCGGCTTTAGTCATATCGACTGTGCTCAGATAAACGTTAACTTTGTCTTTCAAAAGATGCATCTCTGTGCCACAACCGCTTGCGTGGTACGTTCCATTCTGCCAGTAAGCTTTACATATGCAGCCGCCTGCGCATGCTGGCAGGTATGAATGGCCTCTGCATTGCTCGATGTTCAATGGATTTCGTTCTATAATATCGTTGTACACAGCCGTTTTAACCATACTACCGTCTAATTTAAGTTCGCCGACCATATGCTCTTTCAAGCCGACTTGTTCCCAGCATTTATAAACAGCACCAAACGGGTCTATTATGAAAGATCCGTCTGCTATGCTGCTGCACGGCAACGGCTGTACCTGTGGTCGTATATCGATTGGAAATCCTCTTTCATGTGCCTGTTTCCAAAGATTTGGCATTATCTTGAACAATTGCAAATCAGAAAGACATTTGCCCTTGAAATCTTCGCATGCTTGCGTAAAAGCCGTTATATAGCAGAAATTGGGATAAACGTGATTTAGGCCTTTGCTTTTCAAATCATCAAGCAGCGCTGTCATGGTTGGGCAAGTTTCGTTTGTCAAGCTTATCCTAATATGAGTTTCTATATTCGTGCCTTTTGTCAATGTTAAAACTTTAGTGATGTCGTCGTAGGAACCTCGTTTTGTGTCCTTGTAATACCTATATTTATCGTGTGTAATTTTAGCGCCATCTATCGGTATTTGGAGTCTGCATTTATAATCAGACAGCCATTTCACGGTATCCTTTGTTATTAAGCTCCCATTACTGAGGGCATGAAGGCTGAACCCAACGTCACGTTCCTGACAATGTTTTGAAATTTCGTCAACAATTTCCTTTCCCATTTCTGTAACGAGGAATGGTTCGCCACCGTATAACACCAATTCTATCCTTTTTGGGGTTATCTCGTCAATAGTGTTTTTTATGAATTTTTTAGTTGCTTCGAACATATGCCTGTCCATAAGCTTAAAGCCGTGGATGCTTTCCCCCTTTTGCCCGCGACCCTGATAGCAATAAGGACATTCAAAATTACAATCGTAGGTTAAGAGAACATTAAAATTTAGTACTTCTTTTCCTCTTTTCCATTGTTCATGGAGATTTCTATAATCGTCCAACTCGTCAAAATTATCGTTTACTAGCAGACCTGTTTTACTAAGACCTTCCAGTAGCCTGACGTCTGAAATAGAGTTTGGATTAGAATTCAAAGCATTCAGCAGTTCAGAAGAAACCCTCACTATTGCGCCACTTAGGGTGTTGTAGATTACTTTAGAATCTCCATTTTCTCCAACTACAATATTGAATCTAGAAGCTTTCAAGTCAAACTCCTTACTACAAACAATATTCAGATATATTAAAAAAGCTTTCGAAAAATGAAAAAATGCTAGAAAGCGCGGTTTTGTGAGTTCAAGCGACAAGCAGTTTTCTTAGGTAATTAAGCGCATTAGAAGTTTGATTAAACCCAAAGTATTCTTTAAAAACTTCTTTTTTTGTCAAAACATCGTATTTGGACACATAATGCGTTGCTACGCAAAGATTGTACTCACTACCAATCTTTCTCATGTGCAAGTCCACGGGTATGTCGCCTTCTTTATCCATATATACTTTCAGTACCCCACGAAGTCTTTCATCTTTTGAAATCAAATTAAAATAAGTACCAACTGCCAAACCAACATTTTTATCACTTATGTAAAAATCAGTAAAGTCTCCAAGTGTTATTTTATCCCTAGTCCATTTTCCTCCCAGAAACAAAAACTGGTCTTCAACAATCGCAGGAATGTTCAATTGCATTTTTATACGAGAAGATTCAGAACCTCCACATACGAGTTTTGATACAAATGTGCCATTTTCAACTTCGCCAATCAGACTGGAAAATTTCTTCTCAGCATTTTTAATAAGAATATCGACATCTTTTTCGTCTGACATGATTTATTTCTTCACTGTTAGGTTTAAAAAACCATGCGTTGCCGTTACGGCCAGTGGCGATCTGTTCTTTTATTACCGCCACGCATGTTTTAAATAGTTGCAAAAACATCAACAATTGTTGATAAAAATGCAACGAGACAGGCCGAGGCTCCTGGAGAGGACGCTGGGTTCGAAGACGAAGATAGCGGTGCTGCGCAAGATGTGCGTGTACCCGAAGCTGGAGCGCACCGTGACGAGGCTGTCGGACGACGTCGGCCTGGACAAGAGCCTGGTGTCGAAGGTCGTGAAGGAGCTGGAGGACGACGGCGTCCTGCACGTAGACTACAAGGGCAACGTGAAGATATGCAGGATGAACGAGGAGAACTTCGTCGTCAAGAACCTGATATTGCCCGTGTTCGAAAGCGAGAGGGGCATCGCAGCCAAGATATCTTCGAAGGTGCTCGATGTAGTCAAGCCGAGGACGTTCAAGACGGTGATAGCGGTGGCGATATACGGCTCGTTCGCGAGGGGGAACTTCAGGCCGAAGTCCGACGTGGACCTGGTCGTGGTTGTGGAGAACCTGTCCGAAAAGAAACAAATCAAGGACAGGATTCTTGGTGCATTGGACCGGTTATTGGAAGAGGATATCGTAGTATTCTCAGACGTAATGTCGAAATCCGAGTTGAAGAGGCTGTTCCGCCGCAAGGAGCCGGCGATAGTCGGCATGGTCGAGAACCACCTACGGTTGTACGGAGACGATTTGAACGACCTGGTGCGCTAACCATTAAAGGGTTGGTGCGCGCATTGAGAATCGAAACGAAGGACAAGTCGCCGCAGAGGCTGAGCGACGCGGCGGAATTCCTTGATTCCGCCAATGCCAATTTCTTCAGCGGCAGGTACAAGGCCGCTTTGGGGAACGCCGCGGACGCGGCCATAGCCGCGAACGACGCGTTCACGATGTGGTTCATCGGAAAGGTCGCAACGGCCGACCATCTGGAGGCCGTCAAGCTGCACAAGGAAGCGGGCTGCAGGTTGAACGAGAACAAGTCCCACGTCCTCGACACGCTTCTGGATATGAGGCACATAAAGGCGTACAAGGCCGTGGCGGTATCCAAAGCGGAGGCGGAGATGACGGTAAGGCAGTCCAACGCGTTCGTCAGCTGGGTGAATAAGAAGATAGAAGAGGAAAAATGCAGGCGTCAGGCCTGACCCAGCTTCTCGCGCAAAGTCGAAAACCCGCTCGTTTTATTACGGCCGGCCGCGTTATTTGTATCATCGGTGCTGTGGATGGCTGGCGTTCTGAGGGGGCTGCGGTTCGCGTCGGACAAGGCGCAGTTCCTCGTGATAACGGCGTTCGTCATCGTCAGCATATTCTACCTCGTCAGCAAGTGGATGCAGCCGTACACCATACCCGACACTTCGGAGATCGTGCTGGCCGAGGAGCCGTACGTTTTCAACAACATAAAGGAGAAGGCGCTGCAGGTCGTCAACACCAGCCAGAGCTGCGACGAGCTCGTGGACAATCTTGCTGAATACAAGGCGTACGTCGAGGACTATGCGTTCCGCAAGCTCATAGTGTACTTCGACTACAGCTTGGAGACTCCGTGCTACGAGGCGTCGCCCCAGTTCCCCGTGCTCGTGCTGTTCGACATCCGCATCCAGTCGCAGGGCATGTCCGTGGCCGACCGCTTCTACGGCTACTGGCCGCCGGGCAGCGGACCGGGGTAGAAAGAGCCTGAATTTAGCCGATAATGAAAGAGGTACGCCGTGCCTCGCGCTCACGCAAATACTTCCTTCAGCCAGTCGGATGCTTTTTCCCCGTTCCCGAGCAGCGCGTCCACCAGCATGCCAGGAAGCGTTCTCGCGGCGTCTGCTATGAGGTACTCCTCGGCCTTTTTTACTTCCGACTTCATGCAACCTTCCATGTAGTCGTCGAGGCGCTTGAAAGTGTACTCTGATTCGGGGATGTCGTAGTTCTCCATGGTTCCTTTTATGGAATCTTTCTTCCACGCGTCCCAAGGAACGATCTTAGGGCTCAAAGTGTTTAAAGAATACAGCGGTCTTGCCAAATTTTTGGCGGTGCAATTCGTTTTAATGTAGGCCCTGACCTTTTCGAACAGCTCGACTTTCACTTTTGTATCGGTCTCTACATCCAGCGCCATGATTAGAAGGAACGCGGTTAAGGATTTAAACGCAATAATCGAGGCCTTCCCGCGAACTCTTCCTGTCGTACACCGCGGTCATGAGGCGGCCGTCGATGTAGCCGCTGGCGAAGATCCCGACGGCCAGCGCGCACTCCTCGCCGTCGCCCACCTTCTCCGAGACGACCTGCTTCAGGTACTTCAGCGCCAGTATGTTTGCAGCGTCCGCGGTCTTGCTGTCGTAGCAGTCCTTGTCGTACTTCTCCAGGTACTCGGCGAGCGCGAGGTCGATCCACAGGCGCAGCTCCCCCTGTATGCCGCGCATTTTCCTGAAAGCTTCGCCTACGGATCTTGCTTCCATACGAAGATGTTCCGCGCGAGACGTATTTCTGTAAAACCCACCACCGGGCGCGGTCGCATTCCTAGATTACACCGCCGGTCCCGATACGGATTATGGGCGCGGCGCTTTCGAGCTATACCGACAGGATTAGGCTCGGTTTCCACGGCGCCGCTTCGGCCTTCTATCTGCACGGGGCGCTCAGCCGCGCAATCGAGAAGAAGGACTACTCGTCGGCCATGTCGCTCTATGCGGGGTTCGTCAAGCACTTCGACGCGTGCGTGGAGCTCGAGAGCAAATGCGGAAGCGTCCTTCCGAGGCATTGCGCGGCCGATTTCGGCAAGGATTTCGCGCGGGGCGTGATCGACGCGGGCTACGGCCTGCTATCGGACGAGGAGCTGGTCGAAAAGCTGCGCGGCCACGAGTTCGCGAAGAAGCTCGAGGCGGGGGGCGGGAAGTGCACGTCGTGCGGCCGCGAGTGCAGGCTGGAGCTTTACATGGAGCCGGACGGCTCAATCGGACGGAATGCGGACATGCGGCGCATCTAGTCCCGGCGGGTGGTGGCAATTCGTGCATGTTGCACATTGATATATTAATATTTGTAATAGTGTTATTACATAAGGTAATAGTATGGACAGCGACATAAAGGTGCTGAAGCTCTTGATTGGAAAGAAGGAAGGGAATTTCACCATCAAGAGGATGACCGAAGCGCTGAAAATCAATTACCGGATAGCGTACGAACGGGCGATGGAGCTCGAAAGGGACGGCCTGATCCGGGTCACGAAGGCCGGCAACTCCAAGATATGCGAATCCACTTCGAAGTTCGACGCCAGGGTCTTCGAGGCCGAGTACTCCAGAAGGCAGGACCTCTTCAAAAACAAGGATTTCCTGGTACTCCACGGCAGGCTAGCGGAACTGAAGTTCCCATTCATCGCGCTCATATTCGGATCCCATGCAAGGGGGGCGGCGAACAGGCATTCCGACATCGACATCCTGACGGTAGGCGGGGACGAAAGGGAGATAAGGACGGCTGTCTCGCTGCTTCCCGACAAGATACACCTGACGGCGGTGGGTTATGAAGACTTCGTCCACATGGCGAACAGCAGGAAGTTCACGGTCGTGAGCGAAGCCATCCGGAACAACGTCATATTGATAGGTATAGAGGAGTACTACAGGCTGATGTCGAATGTTGGATGAAAGCAGGATAAAGGAAGCCGAGGGCAACGTCAGGTCCTATCTTGACGAAGGCCTGAGACCAACTTTGGACGCGGACTTCGGTAATACGACCTCAAAGGAACATGAATTGGATTGGTTCAAAGAAATGAATTCCAAGATACTGCAATATTATAAAAAGACTCTTGAATTTCTTTCAGAGCGGGATGACTTCCCAAAAAAAATAAATGCCTATGACATCGGCTCACTCAAAAAAATACAAAGATATTTTATGGAAAAAGGAGGCGAGATATCGAATTATCTGCAGTACAAGGTCGACAACGGCCCGACCATGTTTGAAATACTTAATTCGGATGGTATAAAAATCACTTTGGACGAAAACAAAGATCTGACTATTCTTGATACCATTTGAAGAATTTGACTCCGATTGCAAAGGTTACCAAACTAATTGCGCTCAGTATGAGTATTTCTGGAATCATATCCCACACAGATGCTCCCAACAGCATGCTTTTTCTAAAGGCCTCCACTGAATATGTCAATGGAAGGAATTTACTGACGATATTAACATACCAAGGAGCCATTTCTTTAGAGTAAAAGATGGGGGAAAAAAACATCATGATAAAGGAGAGCGGTTGTACGATTATTCCAGCTTCTCTTGGGGTCTTAGCGTACGACGCAGCTAAAAATCCGATTCCAGAAAGAGAAGAGACGGTAAGGACGTTCAAGAGCAGCAAAACCGTAAAATCTACAACGATTTTAGCACCCAGTAAAAAGACCCCTATAGCTATTGTTATTGCCCCGAGAGATATTCCCCACAACCCCCCGGTCAATGCCATGGAAAGTAGGTAGCTGAATCTTGATAATGGTGTCGACATTAATAGCTCAATCCGGCCTCTTTCTTTATCCTCGGTGATTCTTAGTGGCACTATCATGAGGTTGGTGAACATTAACATGAGCGGTAGATACCCGGCGATTATTATAGAAATGTGCGTTGCCTCTATACCTCCAATTGAGATAGTTCCTTGGTTGAATATAGTACCGAATGCTATGAGTGAGATTACAGGAAATAGCAACAAGCCAAACAATGATAACGGTTCTCTGGATAGTTCCTTTAAGCCGCCCACCGTGAGCCAATAGGCATCCTTCAAGTCTTTGATTTTTATCATTCTTCCAACCTCTTGCCGGTCAGGGATAAAAAGACGTCCTCGAGCGTAGGCTCTCTGATGTGGATCGCCTTTAAGGTCTTTCTGACTTTATCCTGCGACATAATTTGCGAGACAAGTTTGGCGGGCCTTTTGGTGAAAAATTCAAACACATTCTCTTTGTTTCTGATAAAATCTATCACATCATTGAGTTTTTTTGGTTCGATGTTTTTTGCCTCAATCTCTATAACATATTCCGCGCCTAATTCTTTTTTTAGATCCTCTGGTCTTCCCTCTTTGATTAATTTCCCCCCTTCCATTATCCCCACCACGTCGCATAGGCTGTCTGCCTCTTCCATATAGTGCGTGGTCATGATTATTGTCGTCCCCTGGCTTTTAATTTCTTTTATAAATTTCCATATTTCCCTCTTTATCGAGGTGTCGAGTCCTGTTGTTGGCTCGTCTAAAAACAGGACATCGGGGTTGTGGATGATGGCCATAGCGATACTCAGGCGTTTTTTTATGCCTGTGGAAAAGTTTTTTGTAATGCGATTTTGATAGTCCTCTATGTCAAGAAGCCTGACCACTTCCAGGATTCTCTTTTTGAGTTTATCTCCAGGCACTCCCCTGATTTTTCCAAAAAGGACAAGATACTCTTTTGCCGTAAGGTTCCCTGAAAACCTATTTTCCTGTGGGACAACGCCTATCATCTGTTTTATTTTTTCTTGGTCAACCGAAACATCAAAGCCGCCAATGAATGCAGTTCCGGAAGAGGGTTTTAAAATACAAGCCAGCATCTTAAGGAGAGTCGTTTTTCCTGCACCATTTCTCCCAAGTAGTCCGTATATGGTGCCTTTTTTTATTTTTAAATTGAGGTTTTTTACTGCAACAAAATCATCAAACTTCTTGGTAAGGTTTCTTGTTACTATCATAATTTAACCTAAGAATTTATATTTCTCTACTTGGTTTTTTACAATTAATAAGTATATTCAAGTTATAATGAAAATGTTGTAGGTATTTCGAGAAAGGCGTCGGTTCGTCCTAACTTTTTAAGCCGGCGGACGCATAATTATCAGCTGTCGCACACGGCTGTTTCCGGGCGGGGTTGGAAGGTTATCTTTATATACCACTTGGCGGTAGTGAATAAGTAGTGGTGCGTGTGAGCATGGAACCCGCGGAGCCGCAAAACGTAGCTTTACCTGAGGAACACCTACAGCCATACGAACGTGGTAAAAACTCTGGAAAGCCGTTGGATTTGAGGACCAGCAGGCTTTTGCGGGAACTGGAACTTTTTACATACAACATTCCTGTAGAAAATCCAGTAGAAACCGTGCTCAGCATGGCGGTGGATAAGGGAATTCTGCCCGAACACGCGCGCGGCATGAACGATGGCGTGGAGATTGTGCCGACCAGAAGGGGCTATTATTTCGTTGATACCACCAGGAAGAACGACGCCCCGAAGCTGAAGACGGAGGAGCTTTACTCCAACCTCCTGAAAGGCGTCGAAGAGCTTTTTGATTACGTGGAACTGGGTGCGGTCTCGAAGCAGTGGGACGACGTGAAGGCGCAGAAAGCGTACGTGGAGAAGCTGGAACGCGCGAGGAACAGCTGGCTCGGCGACAGGAAGAAGGCGCCGGACCATCCGTCCAGGCTGGACAGGCTAAGGAAGGAGGAGATGCGCACCATAAAGGAAATCTCCAAGTACGGCCGTCCTTTCGTATACGTGTCCCCGCTTGGCGCTGCGTGGATAGACGAGCAGCTCGCGAAGGAAAAGCTGCCGAAGGCGGCCGCTGCTTTGAAGTATCTGGCCCCGCACGGCACTGGCGATGCGAAGAGCCTTGCGACGCACGTGTGCGGAATGGTGGGCGATCTTTATTCCGGGAAGATGCCGGACTTCAACCCCACTCTGCTCGGCGGCGAGATATGGAACAACCTTCTGATGGAGCTCGGGCCGGAGACGACCGCTAAAAAGAGCCTAGGCAAGAAGCTTGCATACGCCGGGATAATCGCGCTTCTATTCGGCGCGGGCTTGTATACAGCGCACAGAATGATTAACGACACTCCGAGGAACCGCTTCATGGACAGCGCGAAGGCGACGGGCGCCTCTGCGGACGAGGCCGGACGCATATACGACGGCATATACAAAGCAGCGATGTCCGACAGGCAGATAACCATTGACAGGAACCACGTAGTTGCAGACACGGCGCAGCGTCTGCTCGACACGAACATAGTAACCAAGCATCCGAATCTGGCAACGTTGCGTACGCTTGGGAACTTCAGCGTCGCCGAGGACCAGCTTGGTCTTAAAGTGGATAAGGCTACTGCTTCGTATATGACGAATGCGACTGAGGCCAACCAGGATGTCGTGGATTTCTCCCAGATAAAATCCGACAGCATTGACTCGAGCGGTTCGCACGTAACCCCCGTACCGGCCAGAGATACTTATCTTACCGCCATACATCTCAAGAGCATATTGGACAGCGGATTCGACATTGTCAAACACCCTGAGATGCTCACGGGCATAAACGTGAAAGTCATAGAGAACGCGTACAATATTTTCAGCGACCCGTACGGAATAAGCCATTACGAAAGCGTAACGCCTTCGTCCAAAGGCGTGCTAGATATAATGCAGTTCCAGTGGGACTTGTATTCCGAGTTCGCGCCGCAGAAAGGAGGCGGGAACATGACATGGAACAGGCTCACACCATGGTACAACGCTACTGCTCTCAAGGCATTGTATCCGGACAAGAACGCCATGAGGCAGGCATTGCTCGGACTTTTTAAAATGGACTCCTATACCATCGATAAGGAAACCGGAAACCCCGTTACTGGTCTCGCTGCGGCGAAGACGAGCATGCTCCAAGCGTACAATGAGTTCAAGTACGTCGCTGACAGGCACGACAAGGTTGTGATCGACGAAAGTTATGCAGCGAGCTTGCCAAACATCGCGCTCCCTGGCGCGCTCAGCTTGGATGAGTATAAGAGCCACATAAAAGTGCTCAAAGGCGAACCCACCGAAGACGATTTACTGGCTCGTTGGTCTTATTGGCAGTGGGAAGGCGACAGAGGTTATTGGGGGTTGCCTGAAACTGTCGCAAGATATAGAGCTGTTGAAAACGCGTTGGAGAAAAGTACGGAATACTGGAGGCTCGTCAGAGAAATTGTGGGGTACGAAAGAATGAGAGGTTCGTTCAAAATGAGCGAACCTCAGGTAATAAGTTATCTTACACCGGCTGTACTTAGAATGGCAGGCTTCCCGACTGGCGGTATATCCATCGATCCAAGTCCAGCTGGGAATCCTGGCGCCGAGTGGGCGGTTAGCCTGCCTCCCCACATAATAAAGGGTGCCATCGAATCTTCGCATGTCACAGATGTTTACCTTGGACCTGCTTATGAGTTTGGATTCTACTCTTGCGCAAAAGACAATGTAAAGACTATAAATTCTTGGATTGGTGGGCTAGAAGCCCGCCTGAAAAAATAGAATTATTTTCGCTTTTTCAACCCAGGTTTTATCAGACCGAATTTTTTCAATAATAATGGGGAGAAAAACGCTAGCGCAAGCGACAGCATCAAGTATTTTAGACCAAAGGTTTCTTTCCAACTGTATATACCGTTCTCGGACAAACAGATGTAAGACTTTCCGTCATTGCCGAGTATTTTACCAACATTCTGGCTGTTGCATTCATGCCAGCCTATCGGACTACCAGATGCACATAGATATTTATTGTTACTCTTTACTGTAGGGACTGGAACGCATGTTTTATCGCCTGTGTTTGGAGTACTTGGTCCATCTGTACAACAGTGAGTTGAATCACAATCGTTTGTGCCAGCATAACACGAAACTTCTTGGCATTTGTACGCTCTCGAGTCTGTAGCAGGAACGGTTATACCGCATCCACTAGGGCATGCACAAGACATTTTTGCATAGTTGGCGCCATACCCGCAGTCCGTGTCCAAGCAGCACCCCACATCCGTGCCGGCCGAGTACTCGCACAGCCAGCCGCTCGGGCCGCAGAAGTTCTTCGCGGTCCCGTCAGGATTGAGCAGCAGCGCCTTCAGCTTCTTGCCCTCGCACACGGACGACTGGCATTCCGCCTTCGTCTGCTGCGTGTTGTCGCCCTCGTAGCAGCAGTACGTGACCAGGCTGCCGGTCGGAGTGACGATGTTCACCGGATTCTTGCAGCAGTAAGCCTGATAGCCCGCATACGGGCTCGGGAAGGCCGGCGGCCTGCAGTCAGCCAGGTCCTTCCCCGAGTAGATTGAAAAGCTGTCGCAAATCACTGTGCTCGGCATCAAAACGCACGGGTTTTGCAGCAAAGCGCAGACAGGATCGGCAGCGCAGTTGGCATCGCCGCAGTCCATGGCGCCGTTGCAGTCGTTGTCTACGTGGTCGGCGCAGTTCGTCTCCGTCGAAGGCACGCCGCTGTAGCTGCACGTATGCGTGGCCTGGTTGCACGTCCCAGTGAAGGACGGTGCATTGCAGTTCGGGTAGTCTGTCGTGCAAGCCTCCTTGCATTTGCAGTCCGAATTCTGCGTGCACGCTATGCCGCACTTGCCCGTCACATAGGCGTACTGGCAGTAGCTGGCGTCGCTCCTGCACTGGGCTCCGCTGACGTGCCTGCCGTCCGCGTCGCAGTTGTCGCACCACGTGCATCCGGGCGTGTCGCCGCATTGGACTTGGCCGTACTGCGTGCACGGGTCGACAACCGTGTAGGACGTTGTGGCCGAGCTGGCGCAGCAGTTGCTGCTCGTGCCTGTTATGGTCTTGCACTTCGCGGTGTACGTGCCGGGAGCCATGCCGTAGCAGACGAACTTGGCGGTCTTGCCGTTCCAGTAGCTGAACAGGCACTGGTTCGAATCGCCGTTAGCATAAGCGTATACGCAGTCCGTCCAAGACCCGCCCGAAGTCGTGGGACAGGACATGTCGAACGTGTTGCCCGTGTTCGGGCTGGACGGGCTGACGGAAGGCGAGCTGAGCCCGACCGCCGTGCAAAGGAGCGTCGTCGTTGTAGTGGTGACTGCGCCGCAACTGGCGTCGTCCGTGCAGGTGCTTGCCGGACAGGTCGCGGTGCATTCGGTGTCCAGCGTGCAGTCGTCCTTGCATATCTTCGTGCCGGCAATGTTGTCAGTGTAGGTCGCGCAGCTGCTGCCCAAACATGCCTTGTAGGTGCACGGCTTCAGGCAAGCCTGCGAGTTTTTCGTTTTACCGCAAACTCCGCTGCTGCACGTCGCAGAGCAGCATCCGCTTGCCGTGCATGCCGTGGAGGTGGCCGTGCAAGTGCAGTCCGCGCAGGTGCCGCTGCCGTCGCAGTACTTGCTGCAGGAGGCCGGATAAGCGTAGGCCGTCAGCCCGCTGCAATAGCTTGCCGGGCATGCCTTGGTGCCGCAGCTGCCCGTGCTGCACGAGCCGCCGCTGCACGCCGTTCCTGGCCCGCAGTTCGCCGAGCATGGCTTGGCCGTGTAGGTACACGCGCCCCCGGAGCACCCATAGTCCGGGTAACTTCCCGTCCTTGTGCAGCTGCCCGAACAGCCGGTGTAAGTGCAGCCGCCGTCCTCATGCGCGTTTTTCGTGGTGTAGTCGCAGTACGGGCTTCCCTGCAGGTTCATCTTGCAGGTGAAGTCGCTCTCATAGCAGCCACCGGTGACCGTGCTGGAACACGAATCCTGGCAAAGGGTGTCCGTCTTAGTGCACTGGCAGCTGCTGCATGACCATATTCTTACATAGTCGCCGCTGCACTCGTTGCTTCTGCAGTCTGAGCTGCTGGTGCAACCGTTTGGGCAGCTGACCGAGCATCCCAAGTCGCACCTGAGCACGTTCGGGCATGGGAGGTCGCCGGGGGGGCCTTGCGCCTGGTACAACCTGCCGCTGTCGCACCACGTGCACCCTTCGCAGGATGCCGGCAGAGTTGTGGTTGTAGTGGTTGTCGGCGGCGCGGTCGCGGAGCACGTAGCGCCGCCAAGCCCGCAATAAGAGCCGCTGTTGTAGCATCCGGCAGTGCAAGTCGGCCACCACAAGTCGCCACCGCACGAACAGGCGGGCAAGGTGCAAGTTCCACTGACGCATGTTGCCGGAGACGTGCAGCTTCCGCAGCTCCCGCCGCAGCCGTTGTCTCCGCAATTCTTTCCAGTGCAGCTGGGCGTGCATCCGCACACGTTCGCAGTTCCCCCTCCTCCGCATGTCTGAGGAGCGGTGCACGAACCACAGCTTAGCGTCCCGCCGCATCCGTTGCTTATCGACCCGCAGTTCTTTCCCTGCGCGGCGCATGTGGTCGGAGTGCAACCGCATACATTAGCAGTCCCACCGCCACCGCATGTCTGTGGTGATGTGCACGTTCCGCAGTTGAGCGTCCCGCCGCAGCCGTTGCTGATGGAGCCGCAGTTCTTTCCCTGCGCAGCGCATGTGGTCGGAGTGCAACCGCATACGTTCGGAGTTCCACCGCCACCGCATGTCTGTGGTGATGTGCACGTTCCGCAGTTGAGCGTCCCGCCGCAGCCGTTGCTTACAGACCCGCAGTTCTTGCCCATTTCCGCACAAGTGTTAGCAAGGCATCCGCATACGTTCGCAGTCCCTCCTCCTCCGCATGTGTTAGGGGAAGTACAAGATCCGCAGTTCAATGTGCCACCGCAGCCGTCGCTTATCGACCCGCAGTTCTTTCCCTGCGCGGCGCATGTGGTCGGAGTGCACGGATTGGTCCATGTGCAACCGCAGTTTGTACAAGAGCTTTGGGTCGAAAAGCCGCTGCAGGATTTCTTGGAGCATTGCGGATAATCGCCCGCGCAGCCGTTGGAGGAGGTACAGCACGTTGCATAACAGGCATTGCCAGCGCAAGTGCAGGAAAGGGTGTTCGACCCGCCACAGCCAGCTTCGACTATCGGGAGGGAGATGCAGATATACGACAGTACAGCAATCGTGATTGCCAGCAAGGCCCGATTACCTGCGTTGTATTCTTTCAAACAATACACCCGTCATTTATGTATATTTTTGTGCCGCAGATGTTATAGACGCTTATGTTGCCTTCGGTGCCGACCGAAAGCACTGAACTGGCGTCGCACTGCGTGGGGAATCCGAACGCCTCGAGGACCTTGGGCGACCTCGTGAGGAGGTCCTTGCCGTCAGTCCATCCGCCGCAGACGGTCATGGAGTACTGGCCGTCGTCGGTAAAAAACATGTGCACCGTGGACCCGCCGTCGCAGCCGCTTATCACCCATTCGTTATCGAGCTTTTCCAAGCTGTCGCATCGTTCGAACTCGATGATGGATTTCGTGTCCCCCGCCAGCGTTATGGACGACAGCTTGTTCAGGAGGTCTTCCGTCTTGGAGGCGCTCGAGCTGTAGTTGGAGCCGGTGCTCTGGAAGTATATGAAATAGAATGCCGCGCCTATCGCGATAGCGAGCACGGCGCCTAGTATGATTTCGATAGGCGGCCTCTTGACGCCGGATTCGGAGCTTTTGCCGTACTTCTCCTTCAGCTCGCCGTAATCCATATTATATGATTGCCGCCGGCCGGTATAAAAACTTTGGAATCGCGCTTCCGATGCGACCGCCGGCGGTGGTGGGGAATGAAGTAATCGCGGCCACGCCAAGATTGTCTAGATTGGAATGGACAGAAACGGATACGCCCCAAGGGTGCTGGTTGTAGACACCGGCGTGCTGTTCTCGGCGATTGCGTACAACGGCCCTGAAAGTACGGTGCTGGACTCGAAAATGTTCCAGTTCATGATCGCGCCGCATGTGATCGGGGAACTGGTGGCGGCCTTGTCTGAGTTCGGGTTCGGACGGCAAGAAATCATGCGCAGGCTGTACCATGCCGGAGTGGACGTGATCGGCGGCTCGCCTGAACGGAGCTGCATGGACGAGGCGTGGCGTCTCATCGGCGGCCGCGACCCGTCCGATGTGCCTACCGTGGCGCTTGCGTTGTCGACGGAGAACGACGGCATATGGTCCAGCGACAAGGACTTCGACGAGCTGGGAGGCATTATCAAGGTGTGGAGCAGCAGGGAACTGCTCGGTCGTGGTGCGAAAAAGGATTAATATATAAAAAATATATATAAAGTATATACACATGGTGACTGGGATGGAAGTGAAAAACGGGAAGATGCTGCTCAGCATACCGCCGAGGGACGTCAGGGCCATCGACGAACTCGTGTCGTCCGGCAGGTTCGCTACCAAGTCCGAGGTCGTGAGGACCGCGTTGAAGGAGTTCCTTTACGAGAAGCCTTTGGACGAAGGACCGCGGGACATCCGAAAGTTCGAGGAGTTTCGCAAGGAAGTGCAGGCGAAAATAAAGGAGAAGGGCTACACCAGGAAGGACCTCGACCGTTTCCTCGAGGAGGCCAAGGAGGAGACGCGCAAGGAAGTCAGGAGGATGCTCGCCGAGGCGAAGAGGAAAAAGAAGTGACGGGCAGCAGCCGCGAAAGGCCGCCTCACGATTTTATATTGGCCGGAAACGAATTACAGATTGGTAGGAAGATGTTGTCCGGCAAGGCCTGGTTTGCAGCGAAGGCTGCTCTTGCATTCCTGACTCTTATAGCGGTATCCGCGCTTGCCTTTCCGTTGGCGAATGCCGCCGTGTGGGTGCAGTGTGCCGGCCCGACACCAATCGAAAACTACGCGAGTACAGGATGGTCGTGCTGCGGGCCTTATCCACATTGCACCGCTGCCATTCCAAATTGGTTCGAGGATAGAACATATGCTTCGTGGGGATGGGTGCAAGCGAGCAGCTGCTATTTTGGGAAAGGAACTGTATGCAGGTCGCCGGCGTTCGCGACCGGCTGCACGGCCGAAGCTGCGTGCAACGGCCTAAGCGTAGGAGCCGTTTGCGGAACAGGTAAAACATGCGATATTAGTTGCAAATGTGGAGTTCCGTACTCTGCCACATTTTCCCAATCAGGGATCCCTGCGGGAACAGAGTGGGGCGTGACCGTGGCTGGGTCGAGGTACACTTCTACAACCTCTAGTAGGACAGTTGAAGGTTTGACGGGAACGGTCGCTTATACTTACGACTCCACGGTCTCGGGGGCAGCAGGCACGCAATACGTTTGCAGCTCTGGGTGTTCAGGCTCTGTGACGTCGGGCTCGCCCGCAGCAAGCGCTTCTTACACAACACAGTACCAGCTAACAATGGCTGCAAACCCGTCCGCCGGTGGAACGACAACGCCAGCTGTTGGAACTTCTTGGCGTAATTCCGGAGCGTCCGTTCCCATATCAGCATCTGCTGGCGCAGATTATAGATTTTCCTCGTGGTCGGGCTCGGGCACAGGCAGCTACACGGGCACGACAAACTCTGTGAGCATAACGATGAACGGTCCGATAACAGAGACTGCGAACTTCCAGTCGACAATACCTACTACCACCACAACGACCCTGCCTTCAGCCTGCAACCTCCTCTCGGCGTCGGTGAATTCCGTGCCGGGCTGCAGCGGTGGAACATCGGCCGACTGCGAGGCCGGCGAGACGGTAACGATGTCGGGCACATACAGCGGAACCTGCAGCGCAGCGAACTTCTTCCAGATAGACGCGCGCAGCGCTGATGCGACGTGCGACATACAGTACGCCGGCGGCAGCATGAGCGGCATCTGGGACCCGTCTATAACGCTGTCGGGCGGGACAATCAGCAATGCCGTGTGGACGATACCTGCAATCGCGGCTTCGTGCCTCGGCAAAACCGTTTCGGCCCAGGCTGCTGCGCTTTGGAACGGCGTGCCAGGAAGCGGCACTTGGCTTGACGGCGCCGAGACAGTGTCAGGCTCTTTCACATTTGCAAGCGCGCCAGTCGACAATCCACCAACCTGCTCTGTCTCATCTATCACCGAATCTTCCATCTACGCTTATTCTTCTGGTACTACTTTATGGTATAACACCATCAGCACAGGAAGCTTTACAGCCACTGCTACTGCAACAGATGACAAAGGTATATCAAAAGTCAACTTTCCAACAACTGTTTCTCCAGGCGGAGACGATACTTCTTCTCCCTATTCTTGGACATACAACTGGGATACTGCTGATACCTATTCACAGCAAGCAACAGTTACTGCTTATGATACAATCAGCCAGACTGGTACCTGTGCGTTTACAGTTACAAGAGATATAACAGCTCCCACAACTACCGCTTCTATAACTGGAAGCTATACTATAACCTTAACTTGTTCTGATACCCAGGGTGGATGCTATCAAACTAAATATTGTACAGACACAACTGACACATGCACACCGACAACTGCTTACACAGGCCCATTTGCTCAATCTTGTACAGGCTGCTGTTATGTGAGATATTATTCAATGGATAATGTTAACAATCAAGAATCAACAGAATCAACTTCATTTGGTCCAACTTGTCACGGGGCGTTACAACCGTTCACGCTGGTGATCAAGCCCGGATGGAACCTGCTGTCCGTTCCGTACAGGATCGTTGCGAGCGTGCAGCAGGACGACTGCGGCGCAGCCACTGGCAACTTTTACTTCTACAACGCGACCACTGGCAAGTGGGACGTGAATCCGACTGTCGGCATAACCAACTTCAAGGTTGCCGCGTCCTACTGGTTCTATTCGAACGACTACTGCTCGGTCGTGGTGCTCGCGTTTGGCGACGTCGCTGCCGGAGACATAACTCTCAGCAAGAACGAGTGGAACCACGTGGGCGCGCCGAGGGGCGGGATGAGCCTCGCGGACCTGGGCAATGCGCGATGCTGGAACTGCGGCGGCAGCAAGTGCGGCTCGATGAAGGTGCTGTACTACGACACCGCCGCGAGCCAGTTCAAGGACGCGACCTCGCTCCAGGAGGGCGTCGGCTACAGGGTGCAGTGCATCGGCTCGTAGGTTTCTGCGAGTGGTCTTATGGTTCGCAGCAAGTTTTACGCAGGCAAGCCGGACCGTTCGATTGGAAGACGTGCTGAAAACTTCGCGGACGCGATTGTGCTGCTTGCGATTTTCGCTTTCCTGCTCGGGTATTACAAGCCGGAACTGATGCTGTCCGAAACGATAACCGCGGGCGGGGACACGGCCTCGCACTACTATCCGGCCGAGTACCTGCGCAACGTGCTGCTGCCCGAAGGTAGGCTTATCGGATGGTCGCCCGGATGGTACTGCGGGCTGCCGCTCTTCCAGTTCTACTTCCTACCGCCGTTCGTGCTGATGGCCGTGCTGAGTTTCGTTATGTCCCTGCAAATCGCGTTCAAACTCGTGACCGCGCTCGGCGTTTTCCTGCTGCCGCTCGCGGCGTACGCGTGCATGCGGCTGATGCGATTCCGCTTCCCCACGCCCGCGTTAGCGGCCGCGTTCACGCTGCCGTTCCTCTTCATGGAAGCGAACAGCATGTGGGGCGGGAACATACCCAGCACCCTGGCGGGCGAGTTCGCGTACGGCATCGGGCTTGCGATGACCGTGCTGTTCTTCGGAACGCTCTACCGCGCGATGGAGCGGCCCGAGCCGCGCAGCCCGCACATGCTGCTGTTGAACGCGGCGCTCTTCGCGCTGATAACGCTCTCGCACGTGTACACGATGCTGTTCGCCGGCCTCGCGTCCGCGTTCTTCCTGCTCGGACCGGCGATGAAAAGGGAGAAGAAGAAACTGATGGGCAACTTCGCATACCTTTTCAAGATGTACGGGATGGCTTTCCTGCTGGCCGCGTTCTGGCTCGTGCCGCTTGCGGCGAAGCTCGGCTACACGACGCCCTACAACTACAAATGGTACGTCAACGATCCGAAGGAAGCGCTCCCTGACGTGCTTGCGCCGCTCTACCTCCTGTTCTTCGCGGGTGTGTACGCGTTCGGCCGCAGCCGCGACAGCCGGGTGCTCTTCTTTTCGTTCTCGCTGCTGGCAGCGGTTGTGCTTTACTTCGCGGCCGGAGCAATAGGCGTCGTCGACATACGCTTCGTACCTTTCCTCCAGTTCTTTCCGAGTTTCGTCGCGGCGTGCGGCGCTTATGCGATTGCGTCGCTCGTATCCGGCAAATTCGAAGGTTTGAGAATCGCTGGCTTCCAGCTGACTGCAACACACGTTCGACTCGTTTTTCTTTTTGCCGTACTCGCAACCACGCTGTGGTGGACCCACGCGCACGTCACGTACATCGACTACTGGATACAGTGGAACTATTCCGGGTTCGAAGCGAAGCAGCTGTGGCCGGCGTTCAGCACGGTCAATGCTTTCCTGCGCGGCACCGCGGCTGACCCGCGCGTCGTCTACGAACACTCGCCGATGCACGACTCCGCTGGCACGACACGCGCGTTCGAATCGCTGCCGCTATTTTCGGGAAGGTCGACGCTCGAAGGCCTGTACATGCAGTCCACGCCCACAGCGCCGTTCGTCTTCTACACGCAGTCGGAGATATCCGAGGTTACATCGTGCCCGTTCCCGAGCTACCGGTGCACGAGCTTCAACTCCACGAAAGCGGCCAGACATTTGGAACTGTTCAACGTGAAGCAGGTCATCGCGCGCACCGACGTTGTGAAGGCCGAGCTGAACTCCAGCGGCCTGTACAGGTTCGTCGCGGCGTTCGAGCCGTTCGAGGTTTACGAGCTGTTGCAGGGCAACGGGCATTACGTAGTTGTGCCGGCGTACGAGCCTGTCGTGTTCGACGCTTCGGACACGGGCGGATGGAAGGCTGTTGCGTACGAATGGTTCCGGCGCGACGAGCTGCTGGACATACCGCTCGTTTTCTCGGACGTGCCCGACGACGGCGCGCTGAAGCTGCGCGCAAAGGATTTGGACGCGCTGCCGAAAGTGCAAATGTACAGCAGATGCAACGTGTCCGAGACCGTGATGAACGACGCTGTGACGTTCCACACGGACTGCGTGGGCAAGCCGCACATAGTGAAGATTTCGTACTTCCCGAACTGGAAGGCGGAGGGCGCGGACGGGCCGTACCTTGTTTCGCCGTCGTTCATGCTGGTGGTGCCGCGCGAGCCGTACGTGCGGTTGTATTACGGCACAACCGCATCGGACATCGCAGGAGTCGCGCTGACGTTCGCGGGCGTTGCAATCGCGATTTACATAATCTTCTCGCGCAGCCAGAACATAAGCAGGCTGTTGAATCGGTAGAACACTTCCTGCCAAAGGATGAACTTGCTCGGCCGCGTGTCCTCGCACATCACAGGTATTTCTACAAAACTCCTTCCGGATTTGGAAATCCTGTACACGAGCGCCGTGACGTAGAAAGAGCCGGCGTCGACATCAGCCATGAAAGGCAGTATGTCCTTCCGCCTGTAACCCTTCGCGCCGATCGAATGGTCCGTAAGGCGTATGCCGAGCAGCGCGCGAGTGAGAAGAATGAACCCGCCGCTGAGGATCTTGCGCAGCAGCGGACGTTTCTGAGAACCGCCAATCTTCGAGCCGACAACGATGCCGTGCGTTTCCAGAAGCCTGACGCACTTTCGTACGAAGCCCAGATCCGTCGCGAGGTCGGCGTCGATGGAAACGAGCTTGTCGTAACGCGCGGCTTTGACGGCCGCTTTGAACGCATAGCCCACGCCGCGCTCTGGAAGCCTGACGAGTTTTACTTTCTTCGGAAATTCTTCCGCAAGCCTATTCGCTATTTTTGCAGTTCCGTCGGTCGAGCCGTTGTCCGAGACGATTATCTCGTAAGGCGCGCGTAGCCTGTTCAGGAATTTCATCAGACGTCTCACGTTCGCGGCAAGGATTTTTTCCTCGTTGTAAGTCGGCACGATTACCGAGAACCCGCCGCTCATAGGCCACGCCTTTCAAAATTCATGCGAAATGTTTCTGCCACAGTTCCTTCAGCCCGTCCCCAAGTTTTATCGGATTAGCTGCGCACGCCCGCTTCGCGATCGAACTCCTCACCATATTGTAGGAAGTTTGCACATAATCCACGCTAATTTTTCTCTCGGTCACGCGCTCCATCGCCTTCACGAGCTCGTTCACGGTCGTGCCTACGCCTGTGCCGACATCGTACGCGGCCGGCTCGAACTCACCGGCAAGGAATCTCTCGATTGTCGCGACTACGTCGCGCACATGCACATAGTCGCGCACGTACTCGCCGTCGTCGTGCACCACAACCGGCTCGCCTGCCTTTATGCGGCTGAAAAACGCAAACACAACGCCCTTGTCGTTGCCTCCGCCGTAAACGTTGCAGAAGCGCAGACTTGCTGCGCGCAGGCCGTACGTGCGCGCGTAGCTCTCGCACAGCTTCTCCCCGCACAGCTTCGAAACGCCGTAAGGCGTGCTCCCGCCCGTTGCAGCCGACGAAGCATTCAACACCGTGCGTACGCCAAGCCGCCTCGCTGCTTCGAGGACATTAAAAGTTCCGGCAACATTCGTCGTAAAATATTCGAGCGGTTTTTGCACCGACTCAGCGTCCAGGCAGAGCGCGGCCAGGTGCACAATCGCGTCAGCGCCCTTCGCGGCTTCCATAACCGCATCGAGCGAGCGCACGTCCTGCGACTGGCTGCGCTTTATGTCGAACTCGATAACCGAATGCCTCTTGGACAGCTCCTCGACAAGGTGCGAACCTATGAAACCGGCGCTGCCCGTTACCATAACCCTCATGCAAAGGACCTCGCTTCGAAAATCTTCAAGTACGGCAGGAACTCCGTCCTCGCCTTCGCGACCGAGCAGTGCAGCTGCGGCGACAAAATTTCCAACAGTTCATCGTCTGCCTTCCTCGCGAACCTTGCCATCGCCAGCATCGCAATGTACTGCGGGTATTTGTAGCTCGGCTTCGCGAGCTGCCTGCGCTTCGCATGCGCGGCCGCAACTATGCCCGACAGCATGACATCGACCATGCACGACTCGTTCCTGCGCCTGAACATGTCCGCGCGGCTCAGAGTCTCGAACACAGCCGCAACTTCGTCTGGCCTCACGAACTCGGCCAGCACGTTGCCCTCGATCCACCAGAACATCTCATCCGCGTCCACGTCCGCCTTCTCCAGCGCCGCCCTCGCCTCCTCCGTGCTTGATGCGTTGAAAATTCTCGCCAGAGCATCGTAAACGTTCGAGCTTCTTTCGCGTGCGCCGAGGTCGGCCGTGTCTTCTGCCTTTATCTTTCGTCCGCACGCCAGCGACTCGAGGTCGTTCAGCGCAGCGCGGACATCGCCGTTCGACAGCCTCGCAATCTCGGCCAGCGCTTTCGGTTCAATCGGAATTTTTTCCTTCGCGGCTATCTTCGCGAGATACCTTTCCACATCCGCGTCCGGCAGCCGCTTCAGCTCCACGGACACGCAGCACTTGCGCAGAGTCCGCAGCTTCTGCCCGTGCGGTTCGTTCGCCGTGAGCACAATCGGATAGGCGGACTCGCCAATAATTTTTATCACTTCCGCTACCCCGCCGCGGTCGGCGTTGCCCGACAGCCCGTCGATCTCGTCTATCAGGAAAATCTTCCCGCGCTTCATCAGGCTTTGCTGCGCAATCGAGCTGCCGATGTTCTCGGCTATCTGCCTGGCCGAGCGGTAGTCGGACGCGTTCATCTCTATCAGGTCTTCGCCTCGCTGCGCCGCGAGCGCGTGCACGAGCGCCGTCTTGCCAGTGCCCGTCGGCCCGTGCAGCAGCAGCGCCTTGCCTCCGCGTTTCCAAGACCTGAGCCACTTCGAGATTTTCAATATGGATTCGCGGTGGCCGACGATGTCCTCGATGCATTTGGGTTTGTACTTTTCGACCAACATGAAAAATCGAAATCAGCGCTTCGCGCACATCATGAGCTGCGCCAATAATGCCTCCAGTTGTATTAAATCATTTCCGCCCTGGCTTATGCGGTACTCGTACTCGCCGACCTTCGCCACGAGCTCCGCCTTCGTGCGCTCGTCCGCTTTCACATCGTCCAACTGCCTGTGCATCTCGCGGACAACGTCCTCGCCCGAAAGGCCTTGCATGAGCAGCATATCCTGCAGCTTCTTGCGCGCGTCTACGAACTTGCCTGCGAGCGCCAACTCCATCATAACCTTCACATCAACTGGCTTTGCGCGCGAAGCGATATCATACACAAGGTCTTCCGTTATCTTCCTTTTCGCCGAGGCCGCTGACTGCGCAATGTTCGCAACCTTCCTCAAATCGCCTTCGGCCAGATAAATTATCGCGTCCTTCGCTGCCGAGTCCATGCTCAGCTTCTCCGCTTTTTCCATGCGCTCCAAAAACTTGAGCTGGTCTTCTTTACCAAGAGTGTGGAATCTGAAAACTACACTGCGGCTTTGAAGAGGCTCGATTATCTTAGAGCTCCAGTTGCAGATGAGGATGAAGCGCGAAACGGCGGCGTACGTCTCCATCGTGCGGCGCAGCGCCTGCTGCGCTTCGCCTGTGAGCGCGTCCGCCTCGTCCAGAATAATCAGCCTGTAGCCGATGCCGCTCACGGTGCGCGTGCGCGCGAAATCCTTCACCTTGTTGCGTATGATGTCGATGCCGCGCTCGTTGCTCGCGTTCAGCTCGAGCACGTTGCCGTGCACGTCCTTCCCGTACAGGTCGTGCGCGATCGCAAGCGCGACCGTCGTCTTGCCCACGCCCGCCGGGCCTGCGAACAGCATGTGCGGCACGTTGCGCGCAGCGACGAACGCCTTGATGCGCTCCACCGCGTGCTTCTGGTCGATGACTTCGCTGAGCGTGTGCGGACGGTACTTCTCCGCCCACACGCGCGAGTCTGACGGTTCGCTTGCAGCGGCCATATAAAGCACTACTGAATTTTAACCTTTAAGACTAAAATAAGCTTTATGATTCTGGCAATAAGTGGCACACCCGGCACCGGCAAGACGTCCGTTGCGGAAATCCTCGTGAAAGACCTGAACGCTGGGGTGAAGAAAGCCGCGGACAAATACAAGCTCGTGGCGCTGAACAAGCTCGCCGAAAAGGCAAAGGCACAGCTCGGCTACGACAGCAAGCGACACTCTACGATAGTCGGCATTACCAAGCTCAAGGCCGGGCTGAAGAAGCTGACGGACATGCACAAGAACATCGTGATGGAAGGCCATTTCGCGCATCTGCTGCCGGCGGACATGGTCATTATTCTGCGCTGCGAGCCGAAGACGCTCGAGCGAAGGCTGAAAGGCAAGTACGACTGGCCTACCAAGGTCACGGAGAACGCCGAGGCGGAGCTGATGGGCATAATCACGGACGAGGCGCTGCCGATGCACAAGATAGGCACGGTTTTCGAGGTGGACACCACGAAGCGGACCGCGGAAGAAACGGCGAAGATCGTACAAAGGATCCTCGAAGGCGACGAGGGGGCGCGGCTGGAGAACGCCGTCGGCGGCGTGGACTGGATGAAGAGCTTTTAATTCGCCTGGACTTGTTGAAGTTCATGAAAAAAATAAAAATAGAATTCGGCAGCGAAGGCCAAAAAATAGTCGGCGTGATGTACAAACCAAACGGACGAAGAGGCCGAGCCGTAATAATGTGCCATGGATTTACCGGGCGGAAAAGAAACCCCCGCGATAAGAAACTCGTTAAAGCGGCTGAAACTTTTTGCAAGAACGGTTTCGCAGTGCTGATGTTCGATTTCCGCGGCTCTGGAAAAAGCGAGGGTGATTTTGCGGATGTCACGGTCAGGAGCGAGGTTAGCGATCTGAAAGCGGCGATAGGCTTCATGCGGAACAAAGGCTACGGAAAAACAGGCTTGCTAGGTTTCAGCCTCGGCGGCGCTGTCTGCATAGTCGGACAGTGCAATCATGTGAAAGCTATGGCATTGTGGAGCCCTGTCACGAACCTGAAAGGAACCTTTCTAGAATCGTTCCTTGCGAATAAGAACGTCAGAAAATCCAACGAGGGCGCATTCGTAGTATTCCGAGACGGCAAAAGGGAATTCAAAATCGGAAAGGGCTTCTGGAAGGACGTCGAAACTATGGACATCCGCAAATACCTGAAGAGGACTGCATGCCCTACGCTGATTTTGCACGGAAACAAAGACAGGGTAGTGCCTCTGCGCCATTCGGGATACGCTGTAAAAACCATGAAAAACGCGATTAAGAAACTGGAAGTGATAAAGGGGGCAGGCCACGATTTCAGCAGGCCGCGGGATGAAAAACGTATCATAGAATCGTCTCTTTCATGGTTCGAAAGATGGCTGGAATAAAGCAAGTTTTGGGAGAATCCCGCCGAACGATAAGCTATTTTAATTGCGTTTCCTTTTGTAATTAAGCGATGTGTCTCAAATGGTGCCTATATCGAACGAGCGGATAGCAATACCGCGCAAGGAGAACAAGAACATCGAGTTCAAGGAACGCCTGACGCCGGCCGTGCATCTGAAGGACGACAAGAAGCAGCACCTGGCTGCGCAGATGAGGTACACGCTCGAGGTCGGCCGCGGAGAAGCGGTGTACATCATCGGCGTGGACGACAACGGGAAGGCGGTCGGGCTGACGGACATCGAGTTCGAGGAGACCTTGAACGTGCTCAAAGTGGTAGCGGCGGAGAACGGCGCGCGCATAGCGAAAGTCGAGAAGTTTTCGGAAAACGGGGATGGCAAGTTCATCGGGCGGCTGCTGTTCGTGCGCGACGGCAAGCCGGTGAAGCGGCACATCATAGTAGCGAGCGCCGGACATGTGAACCACGGCAAGAGCACGCTTATCGCATGCCTGATGACCGGCCGGCCAGACTCTGAGGGCAAGTCGTGGCTGTACTTGGACACGCTGCCGCACGAGATAGAGCGCGGACTTAGCGCCGACCTGCACTTCGCTCTGTACGGCTTCAAGGACGGCAGGCCGCTGCACTTCAAGAACCCGCTGGACAAGAAGGAACGGGCGAAGGTCGTGGAAACGGCGGACAAGCTCGTCAGCTTCGTGGACACCGTTGGCCACGAAAACTGGCAGAAGACGACAATCCGCGGCCTTGTGGGGCAGAACATCGACTACGGCCTGCTCGTCGTGGCAGCCGATGACGGCGTCACGCATATAACGCGCGAGCATCTCGGGCTGCTTCTGGCCATGGATCTGCCTGTGATAATCTGCGTAACGAAAGTGGACAAGATGCAGGAAGCGAAAATCGAGAACGTCGAGCGCCAGATAGACGAGCTGCTGAAGAACGTGGGCCGCGTGCCGTATGCGATACGCAAGGAGGCGGACATTGCTGTGATCGTCGACAAGATGCAGACCGTCGTGCCCGTCATACGCACGAGCGCGGCAACGCTCGAGGGCTACGCGCTGCTGGACGGCCTGCTGCTCACGCTGCCCGAACGAAAGAAGGCGCTCGACAAGCCGTTTTTGATGTTCATCGACCGCGCTTACAACATAACGGGCGCGGGCGTCGTGGTCAGCGGCACTATCAAGCAGGGCGTGCTGACCTCGGACGCGCAGCTGATAATCGGACCGGACAAGGACGGACATTTTTCGGAAGCGAAGGCAAAGAGCATAGAGATGCACTACCACCGCCTGGAGCAGGCGAACGCCGGGCTGGTCGTGGGCGTTGCGCTGAAAGGCATTCGTTTCGAGGACGTGGAGCGCGGGATGATTCTGTGCGACGCGAGCATTAAGCCGCGCGCCGTGCGCTCGTTCGAGGCCGAGGTGCTTGTGCTGAACCACCCGACGCGCATCGCAACCGGCTACGAGCCAGTGCTGCACGCGAACACCGTCGCGGAAAGCGTAAAGCTGTCGCTCGTGGACAAGCGCTACCTGAAGGCCGGCGAGAGCGGACGAGTGCGGATGACGTTCCGCTACAAGCCGCAGTTCCTGCAGGAGGGCGACAAGTTCGTTTTCCGCGAAGGCAAGACGAAAGGCATCGGCACGATAACGAAGATACTCGCTTATGCGTAGGCGGCGTTGGCGGTTCCTATGATCGGAATGTCGAGCACGTGGATGGCGACCAAAGGTTTCGGCATACGCGAGTCAATCGAACGCTGCTTCGGGCTCGGGTTCGACCTGGTGGAGGTGGGCGCCGGGCACAAGCACGAGCCGAACGCGGTGGAAACTGTAATCGAATTGAAACGGAAATACCCGGACAGACATTTCACCATACACGCGTTTTTCCCGCCCGTGGCGAAAGGAAGCTACATCATGAACATGTCGGACTCGAAGGAGCACGGCATAATACTCAAAACGGCAGCAGGGATGTTCGACCTCGCGGAAAAAATCGGCGCGGACGTTGTGGGGCTGCACGGCGGGTACGCGGGCGAGGTCGTTTGGGTGCCGGACCGCGGCGGCTTTGACAAGCTGAAAATGATAAAGAGCATCCCGGCCGAAACAGCGGAAAGCAACATGATGGTAATTTTGGAAAAATTGGTGCGACTGGCGGAGGGGCGCGGAGTGAAACTCGCGGTAGAGATAAGCCCGTTCGACGTTTCGAAAGCCGTCCTGTCCGACCCGGAGATTTTCGAAAAGGTATTTTCAAGGTTCGAATCCGACAACCTCGGACTGCTTCTGGACATCGGGCACGTGCACATGTCCGCTGCCGCGAAGGGCTTCGACCCGTACGAGTTCACCGCGCGCTTCAAGGAAAAAATATTCGAGCTGCATCTGCACGACGTCGTTGACGGCGAGGACCATAATCTCGTGGGCACGGGCGAGATAGATTTTGCTCGCCACTTCAAAATCATAGGCAGGAAGCGTCTGGAAAGCATTCCGCTCGTGTTCGAGTACACGAACCTCGTAAGCGAGGATGAAGCGTTAAAAGGCAAAACTCTTATCGAAGCTGACATTGCTATACTTTAAAATTTCATAATATTTCTTGGCCCAGTAAACAACTTCATTAGCAGAGCTAAATTTTTTACTCCATATTTTATCAAACAATTTTTTCAATTCCTTTTCTTCAAACTTTTTATTATAATATTTTCTTAAAAAATTTTTCATAATCTTCAATCTTTTATGCTTTGAGATGCGAGGTAAATTCATTTTCTCTAATCGGCCATCTATAGAAAGGTTAATTATTTCGCCTATCAAATCTCTCATAAGTTTAGATTCTTTCTTGATATTTTTGCCAAATGAAATTCTTGAATACAAGTGATCTTTCACATGAAAAAGTTCATGATGGATAATTTGGTCACTTAAATGATTGATGAGTTCTGTTCCGATGATTAAAGATATTTTACCATTCTTTAAATTTTTATAATCTACATCTGCATTGTCATGCAAAACTTTCGATATTTTTAGATTGATAAAAGAGATGTTATTTTCTAATCCAAGATTTCTTACGGCGTTTTTAATTTTTCCGTATATTTTTTGTCTTTTTTGCTTGGGAATTTTTTTGATAGAACTATCTCCATGAAATGGATTACTCACTTAAAAATATAGTTATTTAAATTCGTTATTCATTCCATCTTTTACAATCTGTTCGCCAAAATACCAACTTTGTGTAAAAACGGGGAGGTGTATTCCCTTACAATTTCCAGATTGGACCTCTCGCATAGGCCGTATAATTCTTCTTTGGTGAATGGCTCCTCCATAAAAACCCATCTACCGAATATTTTATAGCCGGTTTTGAGCATGTTATATTGCACACTTTTACAGGGAACGACGATTATTACAAATCCGCTTTTCTTGCAGAATTGTACATGTTTTTTAAAAACCGATAGCCTCTCCTCTCCATAGAAATGTTCTATCAAGCCGTCAGAATGGACGATATCAAACTTTTCATTAAGATTCAAATGACGCACGTCCTTTTTCAGAAAGTTTACATGCGGTTTTATATTCGATTCTTTAACCAATTTTTTACTTATTTCAATTGCCTTATCCTGGAAGTCCACCAAAGTTATTTTTCTTGCCCCCAAGATTTCAGCTATGTTTAAAGAGTTTACCCCAGACCCGGAACCCAGTTCGAGGATTTTGGGGCTGCTTAAATTAACGTTTTTTAACAAATGACTATAGACTGCCCTTTTTCTCCAAACCCCCAATCTCCAAAAGAAGTCGTCATATCTTTCCCAATATTTTTCCCAATCTGTTTTCATAATGTAGTTATTAAATAAATAGCTTATATTTCAGTGCTAACTGTAGAGATTTCAGTTTGAATAAATTATCTAGAGAAGAGCTGCAGTACCGCCCGCGTGCCACGATAGCCTCGGGCGTATCTGAACTTTGAAGACCTTCTCAAGGTTGTCGTCGAGTATCATGCACGCGCCCGGCTGCCTCGGCAGTTCGTCGATGTACTGCTGCAGTTCCTTCGGCATATACGTCTGCATAACTGCGTGCAGCGCCTCGATGTCGTCGCGGCTGGTCAGCCTGTGCGCGAACACGACGTCGCACTGCGACAGTATGTCCTGGTGCAGCCTGTTCGGCATCTGCGTAATCACGGCCAGGCTCACGCCCGGTTCCCTGCCTTGCTTCGCTATGGTCGTCAGCGGTTCTGTGGAAACGTTCGGTCTGTCTGCAGGAACGAATTGGTGCGCCTCGTCTATCATCAACCATACCATCGGGAACGACGACTTGCCCGCGGTCCTCTCCTCGCCAAGTTCGAGCTTCGCGACCTCCTCCTCCTTGCGCGCCATCAGCCTGCGCTGGTATATCTTGCGGCAGAGCAGCGCAACTATAAGGTTTCGCACGCTCCACGCTTCGGTCGCGCGCAGACGCGAGACATCGACGGCGGTTATCGTCCCAGCCGCCACGATGTCGTCTATGTCAGTGCCTTCCGTGCCGAACACTCCCCATTTGGCAGCAACGGCCAGCATATTAGCAAGCGCGTCCTTCACATCCTGCGCTATCTCCGGATCATCGCGTATCTTGTCCATCATGTCGTCTATCGTGAAACTGCCGCCCGCTTCCGCGAGCGCGTTAACGGTTTTCTCGATTGCCACGCCCGCCGGTTCCGTTGCGCTGAGGCCGAACGCGAGCCTCCATTCCTCGGCCGAGAACTCATGCGGCGCAATGCTTATGCCGCCGTCCACGGGCAGCCCTGCCTTCTCGAACTCTTCCTTCTGCGCGTACGGCACGTACATGCGCACGTTCTCCATCGCCTTCGGCTCGAGCTTCCATTCGCGCAGCAGCTCGGTCTGCTGGTCGTTCGGAGCCTTCATGCTCCAGAAAATCCCCATCGTGTCCACGAACACGACAGCAAGGTTCCGCCTGTGCTCTTCAGGCAGCCGTGATATTTCCTCTGCGATCACGGCTGCGTCGTAGGATTTGCCCGTTCCACGTTTTCCGGTTATCAAAACCATATGCGGTCTCAAAAAGTCCAGCAGAACTTTCGTCGTTAGGTGCGCGTCCTCGCCCTCGCCGACGATATGCTTGCCGATGAAGCCGGTTGCTGTGCTTCCGTATTTTTCGAGGTCGCTGCGGTTCCTGCCGACAACGGTCTCGTAAGCCATATTAATTAATTCTGCGCCTAATCAAATATAGTTCGGCGAGGGGAAGTCGTCTAGCTTGGTCTAGGATCTGGCCTTGAGGCACGATAAATGCCGGGTAAGGGTGGCTAGGACCCGGGTTCAAATCCCGGCTTTCCCATTCAGCCGAACGTTTTCACTTCAGAAAGCTTCCTGTTTTTCGGATCGTATTCGAAGAAGCATTTAGGGCCGAAATTATCGTCGTGCGCGATGGTGATTTTATACACTTCGGCGTTCGGACCTTCAGTCGCTTGCTCGCCAACTTCAAGACTCGTACCGTCTTCCAGCTGTATCACGGCCTTGTACTCTTCCACCTGGTTGACCAGCTTCGTAAAGCGTGTTATCTCCGAAAACTTAAATAACGTTAGGAATAAGTTTTACAAGAGGGGATGTAGTCTAACTTGGTTAGGACTCAAGCCTTGGGTGCGGGCATAAGCTCGCAAGGCACGCTTGTGATCTGGGTTCAAATCCCAGCATCCCCACAAGTGTTTTCTTTACCGCCGCCGAATAATTAATCATGCCAGAACGCTCGCGCGGACGCGGCCAGAGACCCGCGTACCAGACGGGGATTGCGAAGGAGCGGATGGAGATACTTCTGCGCCTTGCGAAGAAGGAGTCGCACAGGAACCCAGAGCGGAGCAGGCGCTACGTGCAGCTCGCGCGCAAAATCGGCATGCGCTACAACGTCCGTCTGCCCGCTGAGTGGAAGCGCAAGTTCTGCAAGAGCTGCGGCACACTGCTCAAGCCGGGTGTCACATGCACGCGGCGCAAGGAAGAAGGTGCAACAATTATAAAGTGCGAAAAATGCAATAGAATCTATAGGTATCCGTCGCAAAGGAAGGCTGGTTGAACATGGGAATGTACGTCTACATCGGCCTGGCAACGATATTCATAGCCGCGTTCGCGCTGTTCTTCATATTCCACAGCATCGAGCAGCTGGCGCTGCAGTGCAAGACCGACACCGCGGCATCGCCGATATGCGACAAGATGAACGGGTTCACCATATCCATGCTGATCGTGCTGCTCATCAT